>ERZ501021.29-NODE-29-length-36463-cov-3.924797_pt1 | contig 36463 bp, 30 predicted proteins | sample MGYA00248838_ERZ501021 | MGnify/ENA primary metagenome ERZ501021 (study PRJEB25958, sample SAMN03398553) | human skin metagenome | study: EMG produced TPA metagenomics assembly of the Human Skin Microbiome Metagenome (human skin metagenome) data set.
TAATATGGAGCTCACACTAAATAACGTCGATTGCGGCAGTTTTCCTAAGTTTTTCTTCAAAACTATGGATTCATACGCAATCAGTAGTGCTACAATTAACGTACCGACCAGATAAATTGCTTGCCAATTTAACGTATAGCTATCCCCTATTAGGTGATTCAAAGGATTTGCCAATGCAGGCAAAGAACTCATACCGCTAAAAGTGTGTAACAAAGTTGCAGTCGACAACTGCCAAACAGACGCTATATTCAAAACAAATCTCATAAACTTTATATCGATACCCATTATTTTATACTAAAAAACCCTGTCCATGTAACTTTACACAGCGCAGGGTTATTTTCATTTTATCGTTTTTACCAATTGGGTATGATGCCATTGGTAAAACTAACTGGGTGCAAAACTAGTTTTTCTCTTTGTCGATGATTTTGCTTGAGGTAATCCAAGGCATCATACCGCGAAGTTTGGCACCTGTTTTTTCGATTTCATGCTCAGCGGTTTGACGACGGCGCGCTGTCATTGATGGGTAATTTGACATACCTTCAGCGATAAACATTTTTGCATATTCGCCTGATTGGATACGTTTTAGGGCATTACGCATTGCTTCACGTGATTGGTCATTAATAACTTCTAGACCTGTCACGTATTCACCGTATTCTGCGTTGTTACTGATTGAGTAGTTCATATCAGCAATACCGCCTTGGTACATCAAGTCTACAATCAATTTTAATTCGTGTAGACATTCAAAGTAAGCCATTTCTGGGGCATAACCTGCTTCAACCAAGGTTTCAAAGCCCATTTTGACCAGTTCAACCGCACCACCACACAGTACCGCTTGCTCACCAAATAGGTCCGTTTCAGTTTCGTCTTTGAACGTTGTTTCGATGATACCTGAACGACCACCGCCGACGCCCATCGCGTAAGATAACGCCACTTGTTTGGCTTGACCAGAGGCATCTTGGTAAACGGCGATTAAGTCAGGAATACCGCCGCCTGTGGCAAATTCGTTACGAACGGTATGACCCGGTGCTTTTGGCGCAATCATGATGACGTCTAGGTCTTTGCGTGGTACCACTTGGTTGTAATGGATTGAGAAACCATGGGCAAATGCAAGCGTGGCGCCTTGTTTGATGTTTGGCTCAATCACGTCATTGTAAAGTTGTTTTTGGAATTCATCAGGGGTCAAAATCATGACTAAGTCAGCTTGCTTGACTGCTTCTTCTACTTCAGCCACTTTTAGACCGGCATTTTCTGCTTTTTTCCAAGATGATGAATCTTTGCGCAGGCCAACTGTGACATCAACACCGCTGTCTTTTAGGTTCAATGCGTGTGCGTGACCTTGTGATCCGTAACCGATAATCGCAACTTTTTTGCCTTGGATGATTGATAGATCACAATCTTTATCATAAAAAATGTTCATAACTATTTCCTTGTGTAAAAAACAACTACTATTAAAAGGTTGGTAAATTTAGACGCTGAGGATTTTTTCACCCCGAGCGATACCAATAACACCAGAACGTACGACCTCTAAAATGCGTTCACGTCCCATCAATTCGATAAAGCCGTCCAATTTTGCGGTGTCACCGACAATTTGAATGGTATAGACATTGGGCGTGATATCAACAATACTTGCACGGAAGATATCCGCACAGCGCTTGACTTCTTCGCGGTTGCTACCCGTGGCACGTACTTTGATCAGCATGAGTTCGCGCTCAATATGTACACTATCGGTCAGCGTGGTTACTTTAACGATTTCAATCAGCTTGTGCAACTGTTTGGTCACTTGCTCAATCTTATTTTGATCGGTATCTGTGGTCAAGGTCAAACGCGATAAAGTCGGGTCATCGGTTGGGGCAACGTTCAGTGTCTCGATGTTGTAGCCACGTTGTGAAAATAAGCCAACCACACGAGACAGTGACCCTGATTCATTTTCCATTAAGACAGAAATTAAATGTTTCATTAGGTACGCTCCCCTTTGGCTAACCACATATCACGCATTGACTGACCTGCTAATTGCATTGGATAAACATGCTCGTTTTTATCGACGAGTACATCGATAAATACCAATCGATCTTTGAGTGATAAAGCATAAGCAAGTTGTTCATCAAGTTTGGCTGGGTCGGTGATTTGGATACCGACATGACCGTAAGCTTCTGCAAGTTTGACAAAATCTGGCAATGAATCCATATAAGAGTGCGAATGGCGACCTTCATAAATCATGTCTTGCCATTGTTTTACCATACCCAACTGGGCATTGTTAAGATTTAAAATCTTCACGGGTAAGTTATATTGTAGGCAAGTTGATAGCTCTTGGATATTCATCTGAATTGAGCCTTCACCAGTAATACAGACCACATCACGCTCTGGATTAGCAAGTTTGGCTGCCATTGCATAAGGCAATCCTACCCCCATGGTGCCTAAACCCCCTGAGTTTAACCATTGACGCGGCTCATCGTATTTATAGTATAGGGCTGCAAACATTTGGTGCTGACCCACATCAGATGTGACGATAGCTTTACCATGCGTTAACTCATATAAGCGCTCAACAACGTGCTGTGGTTTCATGCCATTGCTGTCGTCTTTGTCATAGCGTAGACCATGACGTTTACGCCATTCATTGATTTGCGCCCACCAATCATTTAACGCGGCTTGGTCAAGCTGTCCGTTATTTTCTGTTAATACGGCGAGCATATCACTTAGCACATTTTTTACATCACCGACGATCGGGATGTGTGCATTGATGGTTTTTGAGATTGATGCAGGGTCGATATCAATATGGATAATTTTAGCGTTTGGACAGAATTTTTGCGTATTGTTGGTCACACGGTCATCAAAACGCGCACCCACTGCCAAAATCACATCTGAATTGTGCATGGTCATATTGGCTTCATACGTACCATGCATCCCAAGCATACCTAAAAACTGTTTATCCGATCCTGGATAAGCGCCCAAACCCATCAAAGTATTGGTCACCGGTAAATTAAGTAAACGGGCTAATGCGGTTAATTCTGCACTTGCGTTTGACGCAATCACGCCACCACCTGAATATAAAACAGGGCGTTTGGCTGCAATTAAGGTTTCGATGGCTTTACGAATTTGTCCTGAATGACCGCGAACCGATGGTTGGTAAGAACGCATACTGACCGACTCAGGGAAATGGTAAGGGAATTTTTCGTTAGGCGCAGTTTTATCTTTGGGTACATCAATCACCACAGGACCTGGGCGACCAGAGCTTGCGATATAAAATGCTTTGCGAACGATTTCTGGGATTTCGCTGGCATGACGTACTTGAAAACTGTGTTTGACGACAGGACGTGACACACCAATCATATCAGTTTCTTGGAACGCATCATCACCGATGAGGCTTGAAGGCACCTGACCTGAGATGATAACCATCGGAATGGAATCCATAAACGCGGTTGCGATGGCAGTAACCGTATTGGTGGCGCCTGGACCTGATGTCGCTAATACCACCCCTGTTTGACCTGTGACACGGGAATAAGCATCTGCCATATGACCCGCTGCTTGTTCGTGACGCACGAGGATGTGCTCAATGCTATCTTGTTTGAACAAAGCATCATAAATATGCAACACGGCGCCGCCTGGATAGCCAAAAATGTATTCGACACCTTCGTCAATTAGCGCTTGCACCAGCATTTCTGCACCAGACATCATCACAGGTTCACCTGCTGAGGCTTTGGCGGTTTTTTTGTCAAAATTGGGTGCAGCGTGAGCCGTTTGGTTTTCTCCCGTCATATTGGGAGCTTGGGTAGTTTGAGTCACTGTCATCACCTTTTATGGTCGTCTTCAAAAATGATACTGGGAAGTTGTTTTAGATAAAAATTGCTAAATGATTAGCAAGAATCTTCAACACTGCCATAAGGTAACAGTGAACAAATCAGACGAGGGCAAAAAGCATGATAACCAAAAAAGAAAGCATCACGAAAATGACGTAATGTATAAATTGATGGCTACTTTTTGTCTTTGTTGACCGATAAGTCAGGGTTGTTAGATTCTTTTGTTTAGATTCATAAACAACAACAACGGTAAAAAATGCTCTCATCCAATTGTAGAGCCTAATCAGCGGATAGCGCCAATTAGCTTAGATTTTACCAATTAGTAACCAACGATAATTGTTACTAACGACCAGTAGAGGACTTATGATGTGAGTTTTTTTAACACTTGTCAATAAAAAAAAGCTACTAGAATTTATAACTTTTAGTTATAGATAAATGAATTGTCTGAAGCTTGATTTTAAGGCTTGGTTTTAAGGCTTGATAAACTTTAAAATCTCAAACTGATTGAGCCAGTCGTTTTTAGAAAACTACCTTTAGCAAATTATACGATTATCTTGTCAAAATTTACTGCTAAAAGCTATCAAGCTGTGATAGGCTATCGCATAATTTTCTCGTTTCTTGCACAGGAAAAACAATGTTAAAGCCACTGTTTTTGTTATCACTCATGTTATCACCATTCATTATGGCGAATTCAAATGCAGCCACTTACTACAAGTGGACTGACAAAAATGGTGTGCCGCATTATAGCCAATATGCCCCGACCAATGGTGTTAATTTGCGACAAGTGCAAGTGGTTAATACCCGTGAACTTGGACCTAGTAGTCGTGCACCTGCAACCGCTGGCAATAGCACAGGTGCTGCATCAGGTGTATCACCAACGCTGACAGCCGATCAAAAACGTGCTGCTGAACTTGAAGCACAAAATCAGCAACTCAAAAAACAGCAAGATGCGGAGCGCTGCAAAGCCTTACAAAATACCCTTGCTAATCTAAACCAAGGCGGGCGCGTCTATGAGATGGATAATAAAGGTGAACGTAAATATTTAGATGGTCGTGAAATTGAGCTACGCCGTCAGCAAGTCGCGCAAACAGTGAGCCAATACTGTAAATAACTTTGCATGCTATATGACTTTAGCATTCAGTTAAAATTAAAGGTGCGTAAAGGTTAAAGGTGAGTGAATTCTCACCTTTTTTCTATTGAACCTTCTTAACCTGCCATGATTTTAATCGTCCGTGAATTGATGGATGATGTCACCGATTGCCGATGCCATGTGATTGGCTTGCAACGCATATTCACCCATTTTTTCTGCTAACGTATCACCCGCTTTGGCATGTATGAGCACGGAGGTTAGCATGGGTGCGGCAATTGCTTGCCCCAATAAGCCCGCCATCAGACCTGCCAAGCAGTCGCCCATGCCAGCCGTTGCCATACCGGCATTACCCAAGCCGCAAATATCAATGCTGTCTCGTTCAAGACAGTCTCGTTCAAGCACAATCGTTTGTGCCCCTTTGATAAGCCAATTGCCCCCATATTGGTGAGCTAATGCCCGAATCGCGCTGATTTTGTCTCGATCGATGTCAGCATAGGGTTGATTGAGCAAACGTCCTGCTTCCGCTGAATGCGGCGTTAGATAAAACCGTTGGTTTGACTGTCCCAATCGTGGTTGAATTGGAGCAGTTAAACCGTCACTCGTGCCTGCCCAATCTGCTAAATGGTATAAACCATCAGCGTCAATGACACATAGCTTCTCTGATTGCTTGATGGCCATAAGATACTGGTTAAATAAATCAAGCGTTGCTTTATCTCTACCCAAACCCATGCCGATGGCAACCACATCCACCGCGTTAATCAGCTCGATGACGCTAGCGATATTGTGTAAATCCGCGGTCATGGCATTGGGCAACGCAGTGACAATGGCTGAATGAAAATCACCATGACAGGCAACAGTGACTTTGCCTGCACCACTGCTCAATGCTGCACTGGCGGCCAATATCGCCGCCCCTGCCATGCCATGCCCATCCTGTAACCGATTGCCACCGATGATGAGTACATGACCATACGTACCTTTATGGCTCACCTGCTGACGTTGTGGCAAGTTAGGTAGCGTGGAATGCAGCAAGATGCCTGATTGCTCAATAGGGAGCAAAGGCACATCGATAACGCTGCCAACATAATCTTTACTATCCCCGATATGCAGTCCGACCTTTCGCCCGATTAAACAAAGTGTCTTGTCTGCTTTAATCGCAATGTCATCGTACACTTCGCCCGTAGCGGCATTAAGTCCGCTGGGTACATCGATGCTGATGACTTGACAAGCGTGAACTTGCTTGCGGTATTGATTAATCCAATTGATGATTGTCTGATAATCACCGCTAGGCTTGCCATCGAGCCCAATCCCCAATAACCCATCAATCACCACATCATACTGATAGCTTAAACCAAGCTCATAAAATGGCTGTAAAAATGCTGTCAACGTCAGATATTTTGCCGCATTTGCACAGTTTGACTGGTACAGGTGCTTTGCTGTTTGGCTGTCGACGGTGCTAGGCGCTGCGACTTGTACTACGGTAATTGACCAATGTGGGCAAAGCTTGTTCACATAATGCGCCACCAACCAAGCATCGCCGCCATTATTACCCGCGCCTGCCACTACCAATACCGATTTTTGAGGGTGACTGCTTTTTTGAAGGTGATTGCTTTTTTGAGGGTGACTGCCTTTTTGATTGCTACTTTCCTGCTTGATGATGTGTGCAAGTTGCCATGCAGCTTGTTGCATTAAGGCAAAACTGTCATTTTTGCTAAACCAGTTTTTTTCAATGTCATAAATTTGTTTGGGGCTATATAAGGCAATGGCGTTTTGCATCACCGTATTTTTATCCGTCTGTGCATTACTTTGCATAAGATGATCCAATGATGTGGTAGGTGTTTATTTTGTTATAATAGCATTTTAATTTTACCTGGTTGTTGGCATGTTGGACACTACAAACGAACTCAATGCACTCAAGGGCTGGATAAAGGCGCAAGCCAAGGCGTTGGGGTTTGCTGATTGTGGCTTTGTCCATCCCGCCAATCCCATATTTAGCAAACAGCTTGATGCCTTGCAAACCTGGCTAGCACAAGGTAAACATGGGGATATGCTGTTTTTTGAAGACAATCATGATAAACGTGCTAACCCTGCCCTGTTAGTTGACAGGACGCAAAGTATCATTAGCGTGCGTTTAGATTATTTGGTCACGCCGCCGCCCAAACGCAGTGTGCCAGACAACGAGCGCCCCAACTCAGCGATTATTGCCCGCTATGCTCGAGGACGTGATTATCATAAAACCATGCGAGGGTTATTAAAAACCCTAGCCAGACTGATTCAAGACAAACTAACCACCGATTATCCGCAATATGCCAACGACTTTGTATTTCGTCCCTTTAGTGACTCCGCGCCTATATTTGAGCGCGCGTTGGCTGAGCAAGCAGGTTTGGGCTGGACAGGCAAACACACCTTGCTGATTCACCCACAAGCGGGGTCATTTTTTGTGTTGGGGGAATTATTCACCAGCTTGCCTTTGGCAGAGGATAAAAAGCAAATCGAAACCACATTATCGCATTGTGGCAGTTGCCGTGCTTGTATTCATGTGTGCCCTACCCATGCCATCCGCAAAACACCCACCGGGCATTATGATGTCGATGCACGGCTGTGTATTTCGTATTTAACCATTGAATTAGATGGCAAAATCCCTGTAGAACTTCGCCCCAAAATCGGCAATCGCATTTTTGGCTGTGATGATTGTCAGTTGATTTGTCCTTGGAATAAATTTGCCAGATTAGCGACGATTGAGGATTTTAATCCGCGTCACCGTTTAGATGAGGTGTCATTGCTTGAGTTATGGGCATGGGATGCACAGGATTTTTTGACAAAAACTGAAGGCTCGCCGATTCGCCGCACGGGCTACGACAATTTTATGCGCAATGTGGCGGTAGCCTTGGGTAATGCACCGTTTAGCCAAGCAATTATTGACAAATTGCAACACAAACGCCCCATGTTAAGCGAAAACACAAAAGAACATATTGATTGGGCGATTAAGCAACAACTTAATAAAAGTTAAAATGACGAGTTGGGTTGTTGTAAAAAGGCGATTTCCTCATCACTGGATTGTCTACCCAAAATCGCATTGCGGTGCGGATAACGCCCAAATCTCTCAATAATGGCTTGATGCTTATATTCAAACGCTAACGTATCGGCACTGGCGTATTTTTTAAACAGTGGCAACGCCTGCTGATGAATGGTTGCCGATTCCGCATGCATAAAAGGCATTAAAGCAAAATTGCGTTCGTCTTGATTCAACTTGTCAAAATCTGGCTGTCTGACGATTTCTTGCGCCAATACTAACGCCATGCCATCTTGGGCAAAAGCTTGTGAAGAATCTCGAAAAATATTGCGCGAAAACTGGTCCAATACAATGATTTCTGCCAGTCGCCCTTTTGTACTGGCTCGCCAATCCCCTAACTCGCCTCGTTTGGCTTGCTCAAGTGTGGCTAAAAATTTAGCCGTTACCGTTTTATCAAAATCCTCATCTTTGGCAAACCAAAATGGCTTAGTATTTTGCTGCAACCAAAAATCTAATACCTTTTTAGCGTCCGCTGATAAGGGTTGCGCTGCTACCTGTGATTGATTGGTCATTTGCTTTCCTTTTGTAGGGTAATTATAGTGACTTGTCGGGTAATGATAGTGACAAATTTTGCTAAACAAGCGCGATTTACCTATAATGTGGCACAAATTTAGATTGAGAACAACCATGTATCCTTTTTTACGACTGGGCACCCATGCCATCAAAAGCGCGATTAAACAAAAACAAGGTCATTCGCTTCAATTAACCGATACCAGCGAAATCACCTTGACCGCTAATATCAACGACATTGACAATTTTTTTGAAATGAACAACGGGCGTATTTTTACGCTGTTTGATTTGGGGCGAAACGATCTTGCCATTCGCTCAGGGCTTGCCAAAAAATTATTCAAGCATCGCTGGGGGCTGGTAGTCGCTGGTAGTACCATCCAATATCGTAAGCGTGTTCGTTTATTTGATAAGGTCACCATCAAAACCCGACTGATAGCCGTTGATGAGCGCTGGTTTTATATTGAACAAAGCATGTGGGTCAAAGGTCAGCCGACTTGCTCTGCGCTGCTGCGCACCGGTATCACCAACATCGTGACAGGCAAGGTTTTGCCGACTGAGCAAGTGCTCAGCGCATTGGATTATAAAGATATCAATATGCCACCTGATGACTGGGTCAAAGCTTGGTCAGACGCCGATAAAATCCGCCCATTTCCTAAAGCCAATGTCCACCTTGCCAAAGATTCTGCTATCACCGAGTAACCCATAAATGCCTTTAACTTTAGATGATTTTGATTATCAACTGCCCGATGAACTCATTGCCCGCTATCCGTTAGCGGTGCGCTCAGCCTCTCGATTGCTGTATTTGCCTGCCCATGGTCAACCCAAAGACCAACAATTTGTGGATTTGCCAGAGTTGTTAAATAGTGGTGACTTGGTGGTGTTTAATGACACCAAGGTCATGAAAGCAAGGCTGTTTGGGCAAAAAGCCAGTGGCGGCGCGGTCGAAGTATTGGTTGAGCGTATTTTGCCCGATGATGATACTGGCAACCAAAAGCACACCGCTTTGTGTCATGTACGCGCCAGCCGCAGCCCAAAAGAGGGGCAAACGTTGAGCCTTGCCGATGGTAATATTCATGCCACGGTAATGGGGCGTGAGGACAATTTATTTTTGCTAGAATTTGACCAACCGATATTGCCTGTGCTTGAACACTATGGTGAACTGCCAATTCCGCCCTATTTTGAGCGCCATGCCGATGACAATGACGAAACCCGTTATCAAACGGTATTTCATGACCCAGCCAAACTTGCCAGCGTAGCCGCACCGACCGCAAGCCTGCATTTTGATGACAATGTATTGGCTGCATTCAAGTCCAAAGGCATCAATACCGCCTTTGTCACCTTGCATGTCGGTGCAGGCACATTTGCCCCTGTCAAGACAGAGGATATTTTGCGCCATAAAATGCACTCAGAATATGCCGAGTTGCCCCAAGCGACTGCCGATTTGATTAACCAAACCAAAGCCCGTGGCGGGCAAGTGATTGCAGTCGGTACCACTGTGACACGGGTATTAGAAACGGCGTTTCAAAAAACCGCCAGTTTTGAAAACCCGATGCTATCGGCTTGGTCAGGTGACACCGATATTTTTATTTATCCGTCATTTAGGTTTGGGGTGATTGATAAGCTCATCACCAATTTTCATTTGCCAAAATCCACGCTGTTGATGCTGGTGTCAGCGTTTGCAGGCAGTGAGCCTATCAAACAGGCTTATCAGCACGCCATCGAGCAACGATATCGTTTCTTTAGTTACGGTGATGCGATGTTGTTGGAAAAAATGGTATAATTTCAACCTTTTATGATTTTAACCTTTTAAAAAACCTGTTACAGAAACTTTAGATTATGCAATTTACCTTACATAAAAACGCTGTAGGCGAGAGCCGTGCTCGCCGTGGTACGGTTCATCTCGCTCATGGCGATGTGCAAACCCCTGCCTTTATGCCTGTCGGTACTTATGGCACCGTCAAAGGCATGCTGCCGCGGGATATCCACGAAATCGGTGCCGAAATCATCTTAGGCAATACCTTTCATTTGTGGCTGCGCCCAACGACCGATGTCATTGACAAATTTGGCGGCTTACATGACTTTATCGGTTGGAATAAGCCGATTTTAACTGATTCCGGCGGTTTTCAAGTCTTTAGCCTGGGTGCAATGCGTAAAATCGTCGAGGAAGGTGTGCATTTTCGCTCGCCGATTGATGGCGCAAAAGTATTTTTATCCCCCGAAATATCAATGCAAATTCAATACTCACTGAACTCAGACATCGTCATGCAGTTTGATGAGTGTACGCCCTATCCTGCGACCCCTAGCGAAGCGGATACATCGCTTGAATTATCGCTGCGTTGGGGCGAGCGCTGTAAAAATGAGCATGAAAAACTGGGTAACAAGAATGCTTTGTTTGGTATTATCCAAGGCAGTATGTATCGCAACCTTCGCGAAAAATCCCTAGAAGGGTTGCTCGCTATTGGGTTTGATGGTTATGCCATTGGTGGGCTGTCAGTCGGTGAGCCAAAAGAAGAAATGATGGCGGTGCTTGATTACTTACCCGATGATATGCCCGCCGACAAGCCCAGATACTTGATGGGTGTGGGTAAACCTGAAGATATCGTGGAAGCGGTACGCCGCGGCGTTGATATGTTTGATTGCGTGATGCCAACACGTAATGCACGAAATGGTCATTATTTCACCACTTTTGGCGCCGTTAAAATTAAAAATGCGGTGCACCGTTTTGACCAAAGTCCGCTTGATAGCGAATGTGATTGTTATACTTGTCAGAATTTCAGCCGCGCCTATTTGCATCATTTGTTTAAATGCAATGAAATGCTATCGGCACAGTTGGGCACCATACACAATTTGCGTTACTATCAGCGCTTGATGGCAGATATCCGTCAGTCCATTGAAGATGATAAGTTTGATGCGTTTGTCGATACTTTTTATCAGCAGCAAAACTTACCAAAACCTGATTTGCATTTGACCTAAAACCCACCTAAAAACACATAAAAAAAGAGCCGATTTGGCTCTTTTTTACTTTTTATAAGCTGCTGTGGATACGCTAAATAGCAACGCTATCCTTCCTTACTACCTTATCTTACCACGTTATCTGACTAAGCCACGTTCACTATGAATTAGAGAATCCAATAACAATTGTACCAAAGGTTCTTGGGGTAATAGCTGCTCGGTCACTGCTACAATGGCTTCTTCCTTGGTCAGTCCTGAACGGAAAATCACCCGATAAGCTTGTCGCAGATAATCAATAGTCTGCTTTGACCAACCTTTGCGGCGCATGCCTTCGATATTAAGACCATGGCTTTTGGCAGGGTTGCCAGATACCATGTTAAAAGCCGCAACATCTTTTAAAATCAAGCTTGCGCCACCAATCAAACTATAATCATCAATACTACAAAATTGGTGAATACCTGAATTACCACCAACAATCACATGGTTACCGATGCGGACATGCCCTGCAATCCCCACGTTATTAGCCACAATGTTGTCGCTCCCAATCACGCAATCGTGCGCAATATGGGTATTGACCATAAACAGATTACGGCTACCAACGCGTGTGATGCCTTTATCTTGTACCGTGCCGCGATGAATGCTACAGGCTTCGCGAATGCGATTGTCATCGCCAATTTCTAGCCACGTCTCCTCGCCTTGGTATTTGAGATCTTGGCAGTCTTCGCCGATGCTAGCGAATTGAAAAATCTGGTTACGCTCACCGATACGGGTAAACTTGCTAATGACGACATGGGGGTGAAGCACGGTCTGTGCCCCAATTGTGACATGTTCACCAATAATGCAATACGGCCCTATCTTGACCGACGGGTGTATCGTTGCAGTGGCATCAATAATCGCCGTTGGGTGAATCGTCATGAAAAATCCTTATACCAGCCCACTATTCAAGGAGAACTAAAAATACAGGTTTAGCTGAGACCATAGGCAAAGCTAACTATAAACAGCAGGTTAAAATAAAAACGACATTATAGCATTTTTACTAAAGTATGCCATTTTTATCAAGGATTTTGCTTAACTTAAACAGATTTTATCGCTAGAGCTTGCTTAAAATGCGCCTTATTCAAGCCATGTAAAAGTCATGACTGATGATATTGGGTACGCTGCTCTGCAATGGTGATTTCTGCACTGGCTGCCAACTCATCGCCCACGCACGCTGTACAACTAAATTTATAGATACTGTGACGCTCCATGGTTTTTTCGGCACGTAAAATGAGCTGATCACCGGGGATGACTTGACGTTTAAAACGCACTTTATCGACCCCAGCGAACAGATAAATATAACCATCTCTTGGTTTGACATTTTTGCTGATAAAACCCAGTACACCCGCTACCTGCGCCATGGCTTCTATCATTAATACGCCTGGCATAATAGGCTCTTCAGGAAAGTGACCGTTAAAAAAAGGCTCGTTAATGGTGATGTTTTTAAGACCGGTAATCCATTCATTGGGTTTTACCGCAGTGACTCTGTCTAATAGCATAAAAGGATAACGGTGAGGCAGATAATCACGTAACACAGCGGCATTGAGAGGTAATGTCACCCCAATCTGTGCAAGGCCAGCGATGTCTTCATCAATCAACTTATCAAAATCCATGGATATATCCTTTATACTTTTAAATCATCTTTATCAAAAAAATAGATTTGTGAGAAATAGCTATTGTAACGGTTTTAAGATTGAGTTTACAGTTGTTTTCTCAAATTATTTGATGGATAAAGGTTACGATTAACTTTTTGGTTTGCCAAGTTGCTTAAAATTAATATAGGCTCTTTTCCATAAGCTATTGGGCATCACTGGCATGCCTGAAGAATATACACCCGGTTGGTGAATCGATTTGGTTACCATCGTCATGCCAGTAATCGTGACATCATCACAAATTTTGATATGACCTGCAAAACCTGATGCCCCGCCAATCATGCAGCGTTTACCAATTTCTGTACTGCCAGCAATCCCCACGCATGCTGCAATCACCGTGCCAGCACCAATTTTTACATTATGGGCAATTTGCACCAAATTATCGATAATGACATGATTACCGATAACCGTATCATTCAGCGCACCACGATCGATACAGGTGTGGCTGCCTACGCTGACATGATCGCCCAGTATCACTCGTCCTAATTGGTGAATTTTTTGCCAACCTGCTTCATCTGTACTGCCTTTAGGGGCAAAGCCAAAGCCGTCATTGCCAATGCTGGCATGACTATGCAAGCTGACATGTTTACCCAATACACAATCATGACCGATGTACACGTGCGGCGCGATTAAGCTACCTTCGCCAATCACGACATTGGGCTGAATATTGACTTGGGCATCAATCTTGACACCATCACCAATGACACAGTTATCGCCGATTTGGCTATACGCCCCAATACGCACATTGTCGCCCAACTGCAGATTGTTACCCAAAATGGCAGTCGGGTGAATCAAACTGTCCGATAAATTAGGGTTGACTGTCTGATGATACGCTTGGGTCGGTTCAAACAATGCCGTCAGTTTGGCATACGCGGCATAAGGTGATTTGACCACGATGGCAACGCTATGGCTTGGGCATTTTTCCTGCAAGGATGCGGGGACTAGCACGGCGCCCGCGCCCGTGGTTTGCAATTTTGATTCAAATAGAGGATTGGCGATAAACGTGATATCGCTGTCGGTGGCATCGTCAAGGGCGGCGATTTTAGAAATTTGTTTCTGCAAATTTTGGTCGGTTTGTACATCCCCTTGGTCAATGACGTCACTAGCTAAAAAATCCAAAATTTGTGCGATGGTGAACGCCATTTGATTACTCCAATCGTTTGCTTAAAATTTGCCTTAATTTTACACACAAAATAAAAAACGCAATAGTCGAATATTGCGTTTTTGCTAAAACCTCTGAGTTTAAAAAAATATTATTTTACTTGATCGTTAATCGCTTTGGTAAAATCTGCCGTTACATCCCATTCAGGTTTGACATAACTAACCGTTCTATCACGATTATCAATGAGCACATCAATATTTTTTTGACGCACAATATTTTCTTTAATGGCTTGGATTTTGGGGACAATTCGCTGCATCACTTCTGCCTCATTGGCATCAATGATGGACTGGATTTGACTGGCAACCTGTTCATAGTTTTGTAGGTTGGTTTGAATTTGCTTACGCAAATCATCCTTTTGTGCTTGGGTCATCTGAGCGTTTTGCGTGGCATATTGTTTTTGCAAACGCTCAATGGTGGCTTTGTAGCTATCAAGCTGCTGCTGCTTTGGTTTGACCGCCGCTTGCACCACGCCAATTTTGGTTTTGGCGATGTTAGTATTGTTAATGGCAACTTGGGAATTCCAAACCGCAACGGTATTGGCAAACACTGGCATTGCCAATACACTTAAAATACTTGCTGTGGCTAACTGAGTGATTATTTTCATATACATAGACCTTTTAGAATGTACGTCCAATTTCGAACTGTACATTGTCGACTTTATCTTTATCTTTATCATTAAGCGGAACGGCATAGCTTAATGAGATTGGACCAATTGGGGTAATCCAAGTGAAGCCTGCACCCGCGCTAAAACGCATGTTATTGTCTTTTTCATTTAATAGCGATACGGTATTGCCATTCACTGTGACTTTTTGGTCATATTTATTGGTGGTGTCAAACACTTGTGCCCCTTCAACAAATAACACGGGACGGATTTGGTCTGCCCAATCGCCTTTAAACGGCATCGGCAAGATTAATTCAGTACCCACTTGCGCGAGTGCATTACCGCCAATCTCTTCTGGGTAATTATCGACCCCACTATTATTTTTCACTTGGTAATAACGATTACTGGTAGGGCCTAAAGTGGCATTCTCATAACCACGCACTGAGCCATAACCCCCTGCGAAGAAATTTTTCCAGAAAGGTAAATCGTTACCATATCCTAACTTGGTATAACCGCGTAGTACGGTATTTTTTAGGAATGGGCGATAGTAGTTGCCTTGATAGACCAGTTTTTGGTAAGTGTCATCACCAAAAGCCAGTTCCAAATTGACGTTATGTGACATACCTTTGGTTGGAAAACGTCCACGGTCAAGCGTGTTCATATTCCAGCCTAAATTTAGGCTCGCGGTATTAAATGGGTCTGATTCGAATGATTCATTGCCATCAGAGTCTGAACCTACTTGCAGAGCACCTTCGTCTTTTAAGTATTGATAGTTTGATACCGCTAACAAAGCACCTGCTTTGATTTTGGTACTATCAAGTGTGAGACCAGCACTTAAACTCTTATTTTCATCAATCGGGTAGCTAAAACCTAAGGTGCCACCATACGAGTCTGTTACATAGTTTGAAATGTTTTTTCTGTCATATTTGGTTTTGCGTGTATAGATACTGGCACTTTGCGATATCCCATCTGGCGTAAAGTACGGGTTGGTATAGCCCAAATTATAACTATCTAACGTCTGAGAACGCGATAACGAAATATTGACCTGATTACCTGTACCCAAAAAGTTAGATTGACTTAAACCTGCTTGGAAGGTGATACCACCACTTTGTGAATAACCAGCCGCAATGGTACTGGTACCTGATGGCTGCTCCTCTACTGCGACATTGATATCTACCTGATCGGGGGTGTTGGGGACAGGTTTGACATCCATGTTGACAGTTTTGAAGAAGCCTGTACGCATCAAACGCGTGCGCGACAAATCGATTTTTTCATTGGCGGCCAATGCGCCTTCCATTTGGCGCATTTCTCGGCGCAATACTTCATCTGCGGTTTTATTATTGCCGGTAAAATTGATACGGCGCACATACACAGGACGCACAGGATCAATAAAGAAATCGACATCTACCGTGCGAGTGTCCTCATTGATACGGGGCACTGGGCGGATTTGGGCAAAATAGTAGCCATCGTTACCATACAGTGTGCCAAGATTTTGTAAGGTTGTCGTCATTTGACGTTGTGAATAACGCTCACCTGGCTTAAATGCTACTTGCTTACGAAGCTTGTCGGTATCGTAGTTGGGCGTACCCATAAAGTTGACATTGCCAAATTTATATTGCTCACCTTCAGTAAGATTGAGCTCAATAAACACTTTGTCTTTTTCTGGACTTAAATTAATAGTGGCATCATTGATGGTGAATTTGACGAAGCCCGCGTTTTGGTACATGGCGGTGACATTTTCTAAACTTGCCGCAAGCTTTTCTTTGGCATAGCGGTCAGATTTGCTAATCACATTGATCCATGAGCTTTCTTTGATGCTCATCGCCTGTCTGATTTCTTTGTCGCTAAAATGTTTGTTACCAATTACCTTGATATCGACAACACGCGCCGCTTTACCTTCAACAAAATTAAATTTAAGCGCGACACGGTTATTATCTAAAGGCGTTTGGGTCACTTTAACTTCGCTATTATAATAACCTTGCTGATTGTATTGCTGTTTTAGCTCATTTTGCACTTGCTCAACTGTCGCCTGTTTTAACACATTGCCTTCTACGATACCAATACGTTTTAGGCCTTCGGTCAATGCTTCTTTTGGAATGAGTTTATTACCCTCATAAGTGACATTTGCGATAATTGGGCGCTCTACCACGTCAAATACCAACTTATTGCCTGATTGGGATGCTTTAACGTCTGAGAAATTGCCAGTTTCATAGAGGGCTTTGATACTAGCTGCGATATTGGCATCGTTTGCTACTTCACCGGTATTGACAGCAAGCACGGGATAGAGGTTATCAGCGGATACCCGTGTCAATCCATTAAATTGAATATCGCTCACGGTAAAATTTGCCGCTTGTGCATACGAGGTAACGAGTGCTAACGGTGCAACCAAAAATAACGCTGAATTTCGCATATAACTTGTTTCCGAATTGACGACTGCCCAAAGATAATGCATGAAACCTGTCACTTTTAGGTATCCAAAATTAGTTAGCCAAAGGTATTTATCTAGGTTTGTATCTAGGTTTGGTAATCTAAGTTTAGTTTGCTAAAAATGACAAATGCTATCAAAAAGGGTGACTTGATTAAACTTCTAGTAATAGTTTGTCTTTGATGGGTAACTTGTATTATCAAAGTACAAGAGATCCGTAAATAAATTTTACTGGCATAAGGTAAGCTAAATTTTGCGTAAAGTCTAGCGAAAAAACAAAACTACAAATCAATATTTTAGCCAAATTTGGGTCGATTAAAACAAGCGTGAGATATCGTTACCAATCGCCAACAGCATGAAACCTGCAAGCAAAACTAAACCGATATTCATTCCCATCATTTGTACTTTCTCAGGCATGGGTTTACCAAAAATAGCCTCATAGGTATACATGACAATATGACCGCCATCAAGCACAGGTACGGGTAATAAATTGAGCACAGCAAGGCTTAAACTGATAATCGCCATAAACGACAATACCGCTTCCCAACCGATGCTAAAGCTTTGATTGGCGACTTTGGCAATGGTAATGGGACCTGATAGGTTCTCTACCCCAATGGTGCCCGTCAACATTTTACCCATTGATTTGAGGGTCATGGCACTTAAATCGACAGTTTGATGCACGGATTTTTCGACCGCTTGGATGGGCGTATATTGAATGGTTTTTATATACTCAGGTGGCGGCGTAACCTTAGATGCCGCCGCCGCTGCGCCAATTTGTCCAAATCGATTGCCCATGGTATCTTTTTTTGCTTGTGGCATGACTTTTAAGGGGATGATTTTGCCTTGGCGCTGTACTTCAAGGGTTAATAACTGCTCGGGGCTTGATTTGACAACTTGTGAAAACGCCAGCCAATCGCTCACCGGTTGACCGTTGACACGGGTGATGGTATCACCGACTTGCAGACCTTGACGCGCGGCAGCGCTATTTGGGACAATTTCACCGACCACCGCCGGAATTTTTGGTTGCCACGGAATCGCGCCTAGACTATCAATGGGGTTGGTTGCTTTACCCGCTTCTACTTTCATAAAGCGCTGTATCGGCACGGCAACATTGGTTTGACCCTGCGCGCCATTCACCGTTAAATTAACTTGTCCCGACTCGCCCATGCGATCGGCTAACGCATAGTTAATATCTTGCCAACTTTGGATGGGTTTATTATCAACCGCAACAATTTCGTCACCGACTTTTAGACTGGTTTGACTGACGGGTGAATTGGGCAAAATACTGCCGACTTTGGTCGCCAATACTTGGGTTGGGGTGATAAATAGCAGCCAATACAAAAAAATCGCAATCAGTAAGTTCATCACCGGACCTGCTGCGACGATGGCGATTTTTTTCCAAGGTTGTTGGGTATTAAAGGCTAAATGACGTTCGGCTGGATTGACTTTGCCTTCTCGCTCATCGAGCATTTTGACATAACCGCCGAGCGGAATCGCAGAGACAGCATAATTAATCCCAGTTTTTTTACTTGTCCAGCTTAGCAGCTTTGGACCAAACCCAATTGAATAGGTCAATACCTTGACACCGCATAGCCGAGCGACAATGTAATGCCCCCACTCATGTAGCGCAACCAAAGGTCCTAGTACCACAATCGCAGCTAAAACGGTCAAGATGAAATTCATGGCTATCCTTTTGACAAAATCACAGGCTAAAAATAATTTAACTATCATTATTTTGATAAGTTATGTAGTCATTCTTAACGATTATCAACCAGTGTTGCCAACTATTTTTAAGCTTTTTTTAAGCATTATTTAAGCGTTTAAATCGGCAATACATTGGTGTGCTTGTTCACGGCTTAATTTATCTACCGCCAAAATCGCTTGCAATGACCCAATCGGCTGTTTTTCGGCTTGCAATAGCACTTTTTCATTGATATCAGCAATATCGGTTAAACGGATGTCACCGTTTAAAAACGCTTGAACGGCTATCTCATTACTGGCATTCAAGGCGATACACGCATAGCTACCTTGTTGCATGGCTTGATAAGCCAACCCTAGGCATTTAAACTTTTCTAAATCAGGTCGGACAAAATTTAAATTACTTAACTTAAAAATATCTAATCGTTCCACCCCACTGCTGATACGATTGGGGTATGCCATAGCATGGGCAATGGGGGTACGCATATCAGGACTGCCTAGCTGCGCTAAAAAACTACCATCGTTGTATTCAACCATAGAGTGCACGATGCTTTGCGGATGAATGACCACTTCAATCTCAGAGACGGGCATATCAAATAAAAAACTCGCTTCAATCAGCTCCAAGCCTTTATTCATCATGGTGGCACTATCTACCGATATTTTTTGCCCCATGGACCAGTTCGGGTGCTTCACAGCTTCTGCAACGCTGGCGCGTTTCATATCATCGAGTGTTTTGTGTAAAAATGGCCCACCTGAGGCGGTTAACCAAAGCTTTTTAATACCATGGTTATCGTCATGAATGGCATTGCGCTGTTGTTGTACCGCAGTAGGCAAACATTGAAAAATGGCATTGTGCTCACTATCAATTGGCAGCAATTTGGCATTTGACTGCTTGACGGCTTTAATCATCAGCTCACCTGCCATCACTAACGCTTCTTTATTGGCGAGCAAAATCGTTTTACCCGCGTTAGCCGCTGCCAGCGTTGATGGCAAGCCTGCAGCGCCGACGATAGCCGCAACCACCATGTCCACTTCTGCTAACGTGGCAAGCTCAACCAGACCTTGTTCACCAATCAAAATCTTGCAGCTTAGATGAGCCTCGCTGAGCATCTGCGCAAATGCTGTTTCCTTTTCTTTAGCAACACAAACATAAGTTGGCTCAAATTGCTGGCAAATGCTCAACAGTTTATCCAGCCGTGAAAACCCTGTCACCCCGACCACGTTATACAAATCAGGATGCTGACTGACGACCGATAGCGTACTATCGCCGATAGAGCCTGTTGCGCCCATAATAGCAATGTTTTTTTGCGGTATAGTGTGAGTTGAAGATAGCATTACAATGACCTAGTAAGTTGCGGGCAGACGGCGGTTAAACCTAACATTTTGCGTTTACAGCGGCAAATTGCCACTGTGATAAGCATATTAACACGCGAGAAGATTTTTAAGCATCAATCAACAAGCAGTTGCGCAAAAAAAGATTGAATGAAACACAAGCTTGCATTGATTAGTGAATTAAACAAATTGATATTGGCTAGATTGGTATTGAACAGATTAATATTAAGCAGATGTGAAAATTTTTGAAAGCTAAACCCAATGTAGCATTAAATTAAGCCGTAAAATTTCATCGCCCAAAATCCCAACGCAAAAATTGGCACGGCTGAAAGCTGCGAATCAATACGATCAAGAATGCCCCCATGCCCTGGCAACAATGCCCCGGCATCTTTGACGCCTGCATGGCGCTTTAGCATACTTTCAAATAAATCACCGAACACGGACATGATGATAGTGAGCAACGATAAGAGCAAAAACACGCCAATAGCCGTCATCGACCAATCGTTTAACAACCCAAAGGAGACGCCAATGACCACAAGCGTGCCTGTGGCAAGTCCACCTAATAAGCCTTCCACACTTTTATTGGGTGAGACGTGCGGGGACATCTTGCGTCTACCAAGTTTTCGTCCGACAAAGTAAGCACCGCTATCGGCGCACCACACCAATACAAACACATATAGCAGCCACCAAGCTGAAAGTGACCACAGATAGTACATCGCAGTAATGGCAGATGACAGTACAATCATACCGATGATGTACAAATGCTTACCATACCAAGCTTGCGTATTGTTGGGATAACGACGAATCCAGCCAATCGCTACCAACCAAATCAGCGCCGCAACCATCCAAAAAAATACCCAAGAGGCTATACTACCAGTTAGCTTTGCCATTACCAATAACACACTGACAATTCCTAGCATCACAACGCTATATATATAATCGATTGGCTTGGCAGGTTTGGTGGGAATTTGGGTGGTAGGCGGTACATAACTGTCGGGATTTTGTTCAAGTGACGGCATGAGCTTTGACCACTCAAAAGCCCCAAAGCCTGCACCGACTAACAATAGCGGCAACATCAAAATAGGCTCGCGGGTAGCAAACATCGCAGCGCCAACAATCACTAACAAAATAATGGCGGTTCTAATGCGTTCCCACATGACAATTCCTATTGATTAATTAAAAGCCCAAACCTAATACTTGCTCGCTGGTCTTACCAAATCGACGCTCACGACCCATGAAAATATCAATCATTTGGTCTAATTCAGCCGCCTTGAAATCTGGCCAAAGCGTTTCGGTAAAAAATAACTCAGCATACGCACATTGCCAAAGTAGAAAATTAGAAATGCGGTAATCACCCCCTGTACGGATTAACATATCAACGGCTGGTAAATCCGATAGCGACAGGTGGCGTGCAAAATCGTCTTGGGTAATGGCATCGGCAGTAAGTGCGCCTTCTTCCACTTGCTTGGCAACTTGGCGGCAGGCATTGACGATGTCCCATTGACCGCCGTAGCTGATGGCAATCACCAAACTCATCTTAGTAAAATGAGCAGTTTGCTCCTCTGCATCTTGCATAATCGCGCGTAAATGCGGCGTTAAGGCATCCCTATCCCCGATAAAGCGCAAAGAAATTTGGTGACGCAGCATTCGCGGTAATTGGTCATGGACGGTTTGCTCAAGCAGCTTCATCAATAGCGCCACTTCATTGGCTGGGCGCTGCCAATTTTCGCTAGAAAAAGCAAACACCGTCAACGCACGAATACCAATATCCATGCAATGCTCAACCAAAGGGTCTAAATTATCTTTGCCGGCAATATGCCCGCCACCGGTTGGTAGCCCATGTGCTTTGGCATAGCGGTTATTGCCATCCATAATGATGGCAATATGTTGTGGCATTGCTGCCTTTGACTCAACCATGACCTACTTCTTATGAATTGGTTCTTTTATTGGATAAATAACGATTAAACGGCCATTAACTCTGCTTCTTTGCTAGAGAGCATTTTATCAATGCTATCAATGTATTTATCAGTCATTTTTTGGATGTCGTCATTGGCGCGGCGTTCATCATCTTCTGAGATTTGCTTGTCTTTTACCAAGGCTTTTAAGGCATTGTTGGCATCACGGCGGGCATTACGCACAGATACACGGCGCTCTTCGGCTTCATGACGTGCCAACTTTTGCATATCTTTACGGGTTTCTTCTGTCAATGCGGGTAGTGGTACCCGAATCACTTCTGCGCTCATTGGGTTGAGACCCAAATCTGATTCACGGATTGCTTTGTCCACTGCCTGCACCATGCTACGGTCAAAAGGCTGCACTAACAGGGTACGTGAGTCTTCAACGTTGATGCTCGCCACTTGATTAAGTGGCATCTCAGAGCCATAGTAAGACACCATCACACCCTGCAAAATACCAGGATGGGCGCGGCCTGTACGTAATTTGCTAAAGGCATTTTCTAAGGCTTCAATCGCCTTTTTCATTTTGTCTTCGCCTTGTTTTTTAATATCGTTAATCATGTTGCATCCTTTTAAAACTCTGTATGTCAAATTTAGAAATTAGTAATTGATAACTTTGGTGCCTTCTGACTCGCCCATCACCACATGAAGCAGCGCGTTGGGTTTTGCCATATCAAATACTTGCAGCGGTACGTTATGCTCACGCAGCAAGGCAATCGCAGTCAAATCCATCACCCCCAATTTTTGATCTAGCACTTGGTCAAAGGTGAGTTCGTCGTATTTGACGGCATCGTCATGGGTATTTGGGTCTTTGTTATACACGCCATCGACTTTGGTGGCTTTTAGGATTAAATTGGCTTCAATCTCGATGCCACGTAAACACGCTGCGGTATCTGTGGTAAAAAATGGATTGCCGGTACCTGCGACAAACACGCACACTTCATTGTTCTGTAAATAGCGAATAGCGTTGCGGCTGCTGTAGTTTTCAGTCACTTCGCCAATTGGTAAGGCTGACATCAAACGGCATTTGATATTACGGCGCTCTAGGGCGTCACGCATCGCCAAGCCATTCATCACGGTCGCAAGCATACCCATTTGGTCGCCTGTGACACGGCCCACCAAGCCTTGTTTTTGTAGCGCAGCGCCACGATACAAATTGCCACCACCGACCACGATACCCACTTGCACACCCAATCCTACCAAGTGCGCAATCGCAAGACTCATGCTGTCTAATACGCCTGAATCAATCCCCATATCATTTTTGCCTGCCAGGGCCTCGCCAGAGAGTTTGAGCAAAATACGTTGGTAACGGGGAGCTTTATCAGACATGGTTGACCTCTTGTTGGCTGTTGGATAGCAAATAATGCAAATGGCGAAATTTTAACAAAATTAACGGTTTTTAGATAGTGTAAAGATAATTTCAACAGTCATTTTAATTTTTACCCTGCTTTCACCTTGACAATTCAATTGGCTTTAGCCATCAAACTATCAAGTCGCTATATTCAAGGTACTATATTAAAGCGTGGATTATTAAAGCGTGATTAATGCGTGGCTGAATGAGAAAACAGATTAATCACAATCACACCCAATACAATTAGGCTCATACCCGCGATGGCGGGTAAATCCAGTTTATTACCCAAAATAAAGTACCCAATGATAGCATAAGCTATCCCCAATGGTATGATTTTGATGACTTGTGAAAGAAGATAAAAAGCAATGCCAAAACAAATCATGGTGATGATAGTGGGCAAGGGTTTGCTAAACCCCTCTGATTTTGCCAAAAAAGTTGCACCAGTCACTTCACTGACAATCGCAATTGCTAAAAAACCATACGCTAACATTGTTTGAGACATGACAATTTTTATCCTTATAAGAGTTAAGCTGTGAAACTGGCAAAAAGGTCGTACTCGTTTGCTTCATCAATGGTGACGGTTAAAAATTCACCGACTTTAACTGATGCATCAATATTATCTACATACACGTGACCGTCAATTTCTGGCGCATCGGCATAGCTACGGCAAATGGCGATATTTTCTTCTTCATCAATCTCATCCACCAGCACTTTTAAGGTTTTACCGACTTTCTCAGCCAGTTTTTCGGCACTGATTTGTTGCTGTAGCGCCATCAGTCGTTCATAGCGTTGTTGTTTGATAGCTTCTGGCACAGGGTTCGGCAAATCGTTTGCCGCCGCGCCTTCTATTTCTGAATAGGTAAACGCCCCTACTCTGTCTAATCGCGCCTCTTTGAGCCAGTCAAGCAAATATTCAAAATCTTCTTCCGTCTCCCCAGGGAAACCCACCACAAAGGTAGAGCGAATGACAATATCGGGGCAAATCGAGCGCCAAGTTTTGATGCGCTCCAGTACGTTTTCGCTATGCGCGGGGCGCTTCATGGCTTTGAGCACATTGGGGCTGGCATGTTGGAATGGGATATCAAGGTATGGCAGTAGCTTGTCTTCACTCATCAGTTTCACCACAGCATCGACATGCGGGTAAGGATAGATGTAATGCAAACGCACCCAAATGCCCAGTCGATTCAGTGCCTCGCACATATCGTAAAATTTGGATTTGATGGGCATGCCATTCCAAAAACTGGTTTTGTATTTAAGATCTACGCCATAGGCTGAGGTATCTTGCGAGATAATCAAGAGTTCTTTAACGCCTGCGTTTTTGAGCGCAGCCGCTTCAGTCATGATACTGTCAATCGGGCGACTAACGAGGTCACCACGAAAGCTTGGGATAATACAGAATGTGCAACGGTGGTTACAGCCTTCGGATATTTTGACATAAGCATAATGTTTTGGCGTAAGCTTAATGCCCGCATCATTGATTAGGTCGATTTTTGGGTCGTAAGTTTTTGATGGTGCAGGTTTTGGCACATAATGCGACACGGCATTGACGACTTCTTCATAGGCATGTGCGCCAGTCACCGCAAGCACGGCTGGGTGCATGGTTTTGATTTTTTCGGCATCTTTGCCAAGGCAACCGGTGACAATCACTTTGCCGTTTTTGGTAATTGCCTCACCAATGGCATCAAGCGATTCTTGCACCGCAGATTCGATAAAGCCGCAAGTATTGACCACCACCAAATCTGCGCCATCATAGTCACTGGCGACTTGGTAGCCATCACGGCTAAGCTCGGTGATAATGCGCTCGCTATCCACCAAGGCTTTGGGGCAGCCAAGCGACACAAAACCAATCTTAGGCGCTTTTGTCGTTGCTATATCTTGAGCCAGTTGGTGCGCCGTTTGGCTAGCGCTTTGACCTACAGTACGGTTTTCGTTATGATTGGCTTGGTGGTGGGTGGCAGGTTTATTGGTAGATTGGGGATTAAAAACTTGCGGTTGGCTTGGCATGACTTTCACTTTTAAAAAATTTAATCTGACTATTTTACTAAGTTTTGCTGTTTTTACCAAATCAACTTTTTAATTTTTCATCGACTCAAATTAACTGTATAGGTAAAAATTTCAAATGCTAAAAAAATCAATCTATTGTTCATAACCTATTGTTCGTAAAATCCCTATCAACTGTAGCACTCCCAATCATGACTACTCAATATGAGCTATACCCTGCAAAAACACTATTGGTCAAGATTTTAGTTCAAACAAAGTTTAGAAAAATTATTTTAAATCAATATTTTATAAAAAATCCGCCAAATTTTGACGGATTTTTTTGTTAACCATTCAACTCATCCCACAATTTTTCTAGGCGTTTATCCGACACAGGCACGCGGGTTTTCATCGGCTGGGCAAACAGCTGAATCCGAAACTCCTCAACCAACCAACGATACGGCATAATTGTCTCATCATTACCCTTAACAGACAGCCTCTCCATGTGTTTATCAAGCTGATACACGGCATCAAGATCGGCATCCAAATTGTGCTCAAGCCTATCAAGTCGCACCAACAACGCCTGCAAATAACGCGGATATTGCTGCCAATCTTGATGACTCATGCGATAAACAAAGTCCGACAAACTCAAATCATCAAGCTGGTCTTCGATATCTTCGATACTTTCTTCAAAAATATCACGGTCAAGTAGTAGCAGTTTTTGGCGAACTTGCTGCCACTGCTCATACACCGATTTTAGCTGGGCTAATACACTTTGCCCAACGCTCAAGAAATTGGCAAGCACCACGGCTTTGGCTTGGTTAAATTCATCCAACGTCAAAGGCAACTGATTGATGGCAATCACCAACTCTTTATCATGAATCCCTGCCGTGAATTTTTCATGGTCAAACTCTGCAACAAATTTTTCAAAAGTGGCATCAAGCGTGGCATGAATCAGTAAATCTTTGAGTCTATCAAGCTCACCGAGTGGGGCAAAGGCAAGTTTAAAGTTTTTATCAATTTGGCTGGTAAGCTGTCTGGCTTTTGCTCCGAGCTCATTGCCGATTAAAGCAAGCAAGCCTTGACGGTGTTTGTTGAGTGCCACACTGACATCGGTAAATTGCTGAATAGACACAGCCTTTTTATCGCTATAGCTTGGCTGTCCATCAGCAACCAGTGCCGAAAACTGCTTGATCATCACGCCTGCACTGTGGCGGTTTTGCATAAAGTTAAAATGCTCGGGAAACTCGCTATGTACGCCTTTACCACTGGCGACGGCTTGGCTTGTGGTGACTTGATGGCGCAGTTTTAATGCGTCAATATCTCGCCCTTTTTCAATCAGGCGGTTTTTGTCATCGACCAACGCAATTTGTGGCTGCAAATAGGTTTCAACCTCGCTTGGGTTAAAGTCTTTTGGCTCTACAAATTGGTTGTTTGCGCCACGCACGCCGCGCTGGTTTAAGGCTTGGCACAGTTGCCTTAGCAGTCCGCCATGGTGGTTTTTTTCAAGCGTGTCAAAAATTTGTTTGGCGGTATCGGGCACGGGCACGATTTGCCGGCGAATATCTTTTGGCAACGTCTTTAATAGCTGCAAAACCAGCTGATAGCGCCACCCTGCAATACCCCATAATAATTCAACCGCATCAACCTGTGGTAAGGCAACGAGCGGGACTTTAATGGTCACGCCATCATCGTCGCTGGTCGGGTCAAAAATATACGACAGGGGTAGTTTCAAATTACCCAGTTGCCACGTTTCTGGGAAAGCTTGGGTAGCGGGTGCTTGTTCGTTCAGTACATCTTTATCACTAAAAAATAAAAACTGTGGGTCCGTTTTTTCTACTTCTTTTCGCCAATCTTCAAATACTTTGCGACTAGCGATATGCTCAGGCACTCGCTTGGCATAAAAGTCGTATAATTGCTCTTCATCAACCAGCAAGTCTCGACGTCGCAGCTTATCTTCAATCAAGGAGACATCAGCGACTTTATCTATATTATGCTGCAAAAATGGCGGCAACTTGCCCTTTTTACCATCGCCTGTGGACGGGGCATTTAAATTGCCCAAGACCAAGGCATCTCGCAAAAAGATTTCTCGAGACTCGCTAAGGTTGACCCGCTCATAATTCATCAGTTGTTTGTGTACCACAATCAGACCAAACAGGCTGATTTGGGCGTATGCCTTGACATGCCCCGTTTTGGCTGACCAATGCGGCTCAAAATAATGGTATTTGAGCAAATCCCCTGCCATCGCCAAAATCCACTCTGGCTCGATTTTGGCAGCGGTACGCATAAACACCTGCGAGGTCTCAACCACCTCAAATGCCATCACCCATAGCGGATTTTGTTTGAACAAAGTACTGGCAGGAAAAATCTTGGCTTTGTGCTGACGCGCGGTGACATACTCGCCGCGTTTGGCTTTGATTAGCTTGCCGCTTTTATCGACATCATTGACTTTTTGGGCAATAAACGACAGCAGACCCGTGAGCAATGCTCGGTGAATAGGCACATAACTGGCGGGCTCTTGGTTGATTGTTAATTTTAAGCCATCCACCATTTGCAACAACTGGCTATGGGTTTGTTGCCATTCACGTAAGCGCGGCGAGCTTAAAAAATGTTTTTTGGCAAAGCTTTTACGTTGGCTGTTGGTTAATTTGTCGTTTTCATACGGGCTTTGCGCGATTGGCGCGGCTTCATCATCTAGCGTTTCATTTTTTTGACGGTCAAGATCACTGCTTTTAAATCCACCGCTTTTAAATCCACTGCTTTGAAATAAGGCCCCATGAATTGCCTGCCAAAGACTGAGATAAAATAAAAAATCGCTGTCGGCTTGGCGAAATAATGCGTGTTTTTGGTCGGCTTGGGTTTGCTTATCGCTCGGGCGTTCTCGAGGGTCTTGCACTGACAAGCCCGATACAATCACCAATAGCTCTTTAAGACAACCGTATTGCTCACCTGCAATCAGCATACGTGCCAAACGAGGGTCTATGGGCATTTTTGCCATCATTTGACCGACTTTGGTGAGTTGATTTGGATGGCGTTTGGATTGACCTTTGCCCTTGCCCTTGTCACTGTCATTAGATGTGCTTAGGCTATTTTCAGTTTTTTTAGTGGCAATCGCACCCAATTCTTCTAATAGTTTACGCCCATCATTGACCAGTCGATTGTCGGGGGGCTGGATAAAGTCAAAGTTTTCTACCTCGCCCAGACCCAAGTTTGCCATTTGCAAAATCACCGACGCCAAGTTGGTACGCAGAATTTCAGGCTCGGTAAATTCGGGGCGGCTGGTAAAGTCTTCTTCTGAATATAAACGGATACACACGCCCGCCGCGATACGTCCACAGCGACCTTTTCGTTGATTAGCGGCAGCTTGGCTAATCGCTTCAATCGGCAGTCGTTGTACCCGCGAGCGATAGTCATAGCGTGACATCCGAGCAAATCCCAAATCAATGACGTAGCGGATATTGGGTACGGTCAAGGCGGTTTCAGCAACGTTGGTGGCAATGATAATGCGACGTCCGCCTGTCGGGTGAAAAATCTGCTGCTGCTCGGCAAAACTTTGACGGGCAAATAACGGCAAAATCTGAGTGTGACGTGGGGCATATTGGTTTAAAATATCTGCCAAATCATGAATTTGCGCTTCTGTCGCCGCAAAAATCAAAATATCCGCTTGGTCAGCATGCCCTTTGCTGGCAGCGTCTTGGTAGCACTCTTCCACCGCTGCGGTAATCGCTCGCGGCAAGTTTTCTTCGACATCATCAAAGCTGTCAGCATCCGAACCTGTGACAATCTCCTCCGTCAACGGACGGTAGCGCACTTCTACGGGATAACTGCGACCTTCAACCACAAATACAGGCGCGGGCGTCGCTTGTTTGGTTTTACTATCAACGCTAGAAAAATACTGGCTAAACCTTGCTGTGTCGAGCGTTGCCGATGTGATAATCACCTTTAAATCGGGACGTTTTGGCAATAGACGCTTGAGATAACCCATGATAAAGTCAATGTTAAGACTGCGCTCGTGGGCTTCATCAATGATAATGGTATCATAGCGGCTCAAAAACTTGTCATGCGCCATTTCGGCAAGCAAAATACCGTCGGTCATCAGTTTGACAATAGAATCGGATGAGCCTTGCTCAGTAAAACGCACTTTAAAGCTCACTGTCTGTCCGAGCGTTTCCCCTAGTTCTTCAGCAATGCGATTTGCCACACTACGCGCCGCTAATCGTCTTGGCTGTGTGTGTCCGATTTGCCCTGTTACCCCTCGCCCTGCAAGCATGGCAATCTTAGGTAATTGGGTGGTTTTGCCTGAGCCTGTCTCCCCTGCCACGATAATGACTTGGTGGTCTTGGATGGCTTTGATGAGTCTATCGGCTTGTTGGCTGACGGGCAAATCTTCGTTGAGATGTATCGTTGGCAGACTGGCGATACGGCTTTGCACCCTGTCTTGCGAGTGTTTGAGTTGTTTTTGGTAGCGATCAAATCTTGACGTATAGTCTTCGCTTTCTTTGTCTTTGATTTGTTTTAATTGTTGGGCAAGGCGTGACAGATAATAGCTGTCTTTTGCCATGACAGGTAATTTCACACCATGGTGCTTGTCTGTTTGAGGTTTGTCTAGTTGAGGGTCATTTAATGGTACAGCAGTCGATATAAGTTCTTTCATTCACTTAGGCTATTCTTATGGTAAACATTGCCTAGATAATGTGGTATGAATAAGCTAAAATCAAGCGTTATCCCTATTTTTAAGCTATCGGCTAATTATTTTTATGACAATTAATTTTTATGACATTTGTTAGTTTCACATGAAAGGAGAATTTATGAGTTTATTAAAAACCGTTGAAGTCATTCACAACCCTAATAAATTGCCGATTGATAGAGCGGTGATTTGGCTACATGGACTGGGCGCAAATGGTCATGACTTTGAGCCGGTCGTCCCTGACTTGGGACTCGATAGCAAACATGGCATACGGTTTGTATTTCCTCACGCCCCCGCCATTCCTGTAACCATCAACCAAGGCTATGTGATGCCAGCTTGGTATGATATTTTGGAAATGTCGCTTGAGCGCAAAATCGACACCGCACAGATTGAACAATCCGCCCGCGCGATTGGAGAATTAATCGCGCGTGAAGCCGAGCGCGGTGTATCGCCTGAGCATATCGTGATTGCTGGATTTTCGCAAGGTGGTGCGGTCGCCTATCAAACCGCGTTAACCTATGACAAACCATTAGCCGGACTGTTAACCCTATCGACTTATTTAGCGACCAAAGACAGCCTAACTTTAAGTGATGCCAATAAAAATCTAAACATTGCCATTCATCATGGCACACAAGACCCTGTTGTCCCAGTACAGCTTGGGCAAGAAGCCAAAGCATGGCTTGAATCAAAAGGTTATCAGCCGCAGTTTTACAGCTATCCGATGGCGCACCAAGTATGTATGCCGCAACTCAAAATTATCGGTAAATGGCTAAATGATGTGTTGGCCTAACGATGTTTTAGCATAATTTTTTAGCATAAAAAGAGCGTACCTGACATGCTGCGCTCTTTTAGCAATTAGCCATTCATCTTTGGCAGTCGTTTTAACAAAATAAATAGCCAGTAGTTGACCCATCCTAGCAATACAAAATCCACCAACCAGACAGCCATCAACCCCCAATGCGTTTGATAGCCGTATTTTAGTGCAACCATACCACTGCCGCCCAAATATACAAAAGTGAGCATACTTAGCAGCAATAGCGCGTATGGGCTTTTGCCTTTCACGATATAAGGCGTTGATAATAGCGCGGGTATCAACCACAAAGCTTGCCAAGCAATCCCGCCGACCATAGCAGGCTTTGCACTTGCCAACCAATGCGTCAATAACGGTACTGCCAGCAATCGAAACCCCAGCCAAACCCACCATACTATGGTTAAGCGTCGGTGGATGGGATAAATGGGTTTTGGCGCAGATAGTGAGTGCGGGTCTTTTTCTCTCATAACGCTTGTTTTCTCATAACGCTTGTAATGCCTTGGCAATTTTGGCTAGACGTTGACCTTGGGCGATGGCTAACGTTTTTTCATCCACGCTCATGATATGGTCATGCTTTGCGCCACTGACATGGCTTGCACCATACGGGCTTCCACCTTGGCTCGTGGTATTGAGCGCAGGCTCACTGTACGAAATTCCCACAATTACCATGCCATGATGCAGTAGCGGCGTCATCATGCTAGTTAACGTCGTCTCCTGCCCACCGTGCATGGTGCCCGTACTGGTAAATACAGATGCTGGTTTGTTTTGCAAATCCCCCGCGAGCCAAATTGTGACGCTATTATCCCAAAAATACTTCATCGATGCTGCCATATTGCCAAAATGGGTGGGGCTGCCGAGTGCCAGTCCCACACAGTTTTTTAAGTCATCCATGGTGGCGTACAGGTCACCTTCATCAGGAATACTTGGCGCAACTTTTTCAGTTTCACTACTGACCTTGGGTACCGTGCGAATCCGAGCGGCTATGCCCGTGCCGCTGTCTTCAATACCTTGTGCGACCAGATACGCCAAATCTTTGGTTGAGCCATTTTGGCTGTAGTACAAGACTAAAATATAAGGTTGACTCATGGTTTTTCTCACATCAATTTTGATAATTGTTACGTCAAGCTAGTTTGGGTGAATAAATTTTGATGAATGAATTTTGATGGCAGGGTCAAGGCAATCTACTAGCCAGATTGCCAATTGCAAAACACCAAAACTGTTCACAGTAATTCAATAAACAATTTTTTTGAATATGATACCATACTGCCATACAATCACTGCCTTTTTCGCCAATTTGATGGTCAAACTTTGAAATTTTTTATCAATAAGAACTACTATGAATGAACTCATTGCCAAACTAAAAAAATTATCCATTTTTAAACATAAATGGGTGCAGTTTTTGATGTACCTTATCAAAAATTTTATCGATGATAATTGTAGCCAAAAAGCTGCGTTATTGACTTATACCACGCTGCTGTCTATTGTGCCGATTTTAACCTTGTTGGTGGTGATTCTCTCCACCATCCCGCAGTTAGCAGAAGCGCGTGAGCAGATTCAAAACTTGATATTTAGCAATATTTTGCCCAGTACCGGATTACAGGTCACCAAGTATCTTAACCAATTTACCAGTAATTCCTCCAATTTAACCATCATCGGTGTGGGTATCTTATTTTTTACCACCATTTCCACTTTAATGACGATTGAAACCGCGTTTAACCAAATTTGGCGTGTTGAAAAAAAAGAGACCAGCTGGCTCAATCTTGTGCGTTATTGGGTCATTATTACCCTGTTGCCTATTGTGCTTGCCATCGTCATGATTATTTCAAGCACTGTGCAAAGTCTGAGTTTTTTAAATCAAAAGATTGGTGGTTATGGGATTGACTGGGCGATTTGGGTACAAATCGGCTCCATTGCAATTATGCTGATGGGTCTGGTGGCCATGTATTGGTTTGTACCACGCTGCCAAGTACGTTTTAAACATGCGCTGGTTGCAGGTGTCGTGGTTGGGATTATCTTTGAAATCTTAAAACTCACCTTTGGCGCAATTGTTGACAACTTTACCAGTTATAAAGCGGTGTATGGGGCGTTTGCGATTTTGCCGTTGTTCTTACTCTGGATTTATATTTCTTGGAATATTATCCTGCTTGGGGTGCAAATCAGCTACTGTTTGACCATTTTTGAGACCAAAGAAATCTTTCCCCGTCATGCCTTGTTTAGCTTGATGGATATGTTAAACGTGTTATACCGTGAGCATAAAAAAGGCAATGTCGTCACCGAAGCCGGTCTGCGTGATGTGCTAGGTCGCCAAGAGATGCCAAATTGGTACACTTATATTAGCTTTTTACAAGATAACAATCTCATCACCACCAGTGACAAAGATGAATATGTCCTTAAACGCTCGCTCGATGATTATAGTTTTTGGGATTTTTATCAAAATATGCCCTATCCTTTGCCGCATGAAAAGGATTTGCGAAAACTTAAAAATAACGCGCCTTGGACTGTGCAATGGATTAATACCTTAGCCCGTGGTGAAGCCATGCTCAAATATAATTTTGATGTGTCGATGGCAAGTATTTTTGATAGTATCGCGCCGCGTCAGACCCCAAATGCCGAAGACATCGAGCCAGATAAGGGAAAAAAAGGGAAAGGTAACAAACTAGCCGGTCAACGCGAAGGCTCAGGACTATCAGGGGGGCAAGTCAGTGACGTGGTCAATGAAGATAAACGCATCAAAGAAACTGACGCCGAGCAAGCGACTGGCTTTGATGGTACGCTTGATTTTAAAGGTCAGGGTAGCTTATCGAGTCAACCGCGTGATTTTAATGCCTTAAATAACGATGAGTTATCGGATGAATTATCACATGAATCATCAGTTGCTAAGCAAGGTCATGATAATCACACTCGCCTGTCAAATGATGAGAGAGATGACAAACATCCGCTAAAAACGCTTGAAGAAAGTAACAGTGAATACGACAGTCATGGCGAAAACAAAGCGATTCTCTCATCTACACAAAATGGCAATGCCACAGACGAGCATAAATTTGCGATTGATAATTATTTGAATGCCAATAATTTTGACAATATGCGTTGGGACATCAGTAACCTAGATGACACGAGTTTTAGCAATGAAATTACCACCAGCCAAACAGTCGAGTCAAAAATCCTAGCGGATGACGATAAACCAAAAGGTGATAATACGGCGGTGATGGCTAAAATTCGTCAGATTGTGCCGGCTAGTGTACTCGATAGCCCGTACAATCCTTTCAATTTTATCAAATCAAAAATTGCAGCCAATGCGAGCAAAAAATCCCCGCGTATCATTACCGAAAAAGATAAACCAGATAGCTAAACCAGACAGCTAGTTTGGCGAGTAAAAAAGGGCAGATTTTGCCCTTTTTTATCGCTTTTTTTTATGAGTAGGTTAAGCCTGTGTCATCTTTTTACCCAATAATCCTTTGGCGCGCATATTGCGATAGACCACCACAACAATGACGATATTGACTAGCAGTATCAAAAAGTTAAGCCAATTAAACCGATGGCTAAACAACTCATAGACCTCAAGCGGTAAAAACACGCCGTAGCCCAAAACGCTATACCAATACGCCCATATCTTATCTCGATAAAGACCGTAGCTTTCCACAAAACGCAGCAGCGCATAGCCCACGACTATCCAAAAGGCTTTTTGCCAATTTTGGTTGGCGACCCAAGCATAGTGATTCAGTGCTTCTATTTGGTGGTGCAGTGCCATACCCATGATACGATGCAGCGCCTGTGAAACCACCCGCGCAATCCATTGCAATTTATCATGCCCTACAAAAATAATAGCCGCCACCCCTAGCGCTACCAATCCTTTTACCAGCTCATAGATAGCAACCATGATGATGGCGTTCTTGGCATGATGCCTATTAGGCACTGGTGGGGCTATCTGCTTAAACGCCTTTGGCATAATTCATTACCGTATCCAATCTTGAAAAAAACTTAAAACAAGCTTCAAACAAGCCTAAAAATAGACTTGCTCGACTTTCCCTGTCAGCTCGCTATTGATAAATGGCGTATTTTTGCCTTGCGATATCATCGATTCTTTTGTCACGGTCCAAGTCAAACTAGGGTCAACTAGCACCGCCCCACCCGTTTGATGATAGCTAGCTTCAATGCCAGCGATTTTGGCAGGGTTGAGTGCAATTTTTTCTACTAGCTGCGCTGGGGTCAAAATACCTTCTTTGACCAATTGACAAGCGAGCCCCATAAAAGTATCAAAATTGCTAATACCGGGTTTACACTCCGCAAATGGCGCTTGTTTAGCGGTTTTTGCCAATGGCTCATGGTGGCTACAAATCGCATCGATAGTACCATCTTGCAAGCCTTCTTGCAGCGCTTTTTTATCCGTATTGGAACGCAGGGGCGGCAACACATACGCCAAGGCATTAAAACCAATCAACGCATCATCGGTTAAATGTAACTGGTGCATCGCCACATCACAGGTCACCGGCAAGCCCCTTTGTTTCGCCCAGCGAATCAAATCAATCGATGATTTGGTGGTCAGCTGACCAAAATGTGCCGATACGCCTGTTTCTTCGACAATCAAAAGCTGCTTGGATAACGCCACCGTTTCAGCAATCCAAGGAATCCCTGCCAAGCCATGATAAGATGCGATATAGCCATCATGGGCGACACCGTTTTTGGATAGACTGGGTTCATCAGGGTAAAAAAATACTTTGATGTCATAAGTCGCCGCATAATCCAGTGCTTGCAGTAGTACGTCATCATTGGCGAATTTGCGACGAGCATTGCTGACCCCGATGATGCCACCTTGCTTCAGCCCAAGCATATTGGCGGGTTTTTCACCTTCAAGACCTGCGGTCATCGCCCCTAACACATGCAGATGAATACCACCATCTTGATAAGCCCGCTCTCGCAAGCCTGCCAGTAATGAGCCGTTTTCAAGCACGGGATTGGTATCAGGTGGTATAACGACATGCAAAAAACCGTTTTTTCGAGCCGCGGCGCCTTCTGATTTTAGTGTGCCATGCGACTGGTGCCCAGGTTCACGCAAACGCGCACATAAATCCACCAGCGGCGGTAATAGCCATTTGCCATCGCTGTCGATAGGGTTAAGCTGCGTGGTATCAAATTGCCAGTTGGCAGGTAAAAGATTTTGAAGCGTCATGGTTTTGCCTACTTTGGTTTTGCCTACTTTGTCATTTTTTTTGCTAAATTTTAAGATGCGCTGCGTGCGGCACGTTGCCCTTGCATGGCCAGTGCCAACACCGCCATACGTACCGCAATGCCGTTATTGACTTGTTTTAAAATCACTGATTGCTCACCATCGGCAACAGTTGATGAGATTTCAACACCGCGAT
>ERZ501021.30-NODE-30-length-36034-cov-4.318686_pt1 | contig 36034 bp, 29 predicted proteins | sample MGYA00248838_ERZ501021 | MGnify/ENA primary metagenome ERZ501021 (study PRJEB25958, sample SAMN03398553) | human skin metagenome | study: EMG produced TPA metagenomics assembly of the Human Skin Microbiome Metagenome (human skin metagenome) data set.
CTAGCTGGTCTCTGTCTTTAACCACTTGGTTTCTTGCGGCTTGGCGCTCAGTATTGGAATACGTCATGGCATACACGGCTATAAAATCACTGATAGGTAAATGATGAAAAATTTTTGTTGAAACCCACCACTAATCGCTTAAAGTCGACAAAATATGCTGATAACCTGACTGCCAATCTGGGTGGTTGAGCCAAGTAGCTGGAAAATTAGTGATAATGCGTTTGCCCGTTGTTGGCTCCATACAGGGCAGCGATAAGCTCAAGCCCTGTGCAGTCGCCAAATAGTTTAGCACAGTATAGAGCGGGACTGGCGCGTTATCTGTCGCCAAGTAAACTGGCACGGTTTGACCCGCATTGATGACAGTGACAATGATGCTGACTAAATCTGTATCCATAATACGATTAGTCCATGTGTTACTCGGATAATCACTCGCCATATTTGTCGACTGCGCTGCTAACTGTTTTGCCATGGTCAGTAGACGCAGCCGTGACTGCCCATAAATCCCACTTGGGCGAATGATGACGCTCTTATCTTCAAAGTGCTGCTGCAACAACTGCTCAGTTTGCAAAATCACTTGAGAAGTGGCGCTCGCTGGCGCGAACACAGGGGTATCGATATCAATGATTTCGCCCGCGTTTTGTCCGTAAACGCCTGTTGAAGAAATAAATACCACACGTTTGAGGTTTGGCAGATGGTCACCCAATCGCACCACATGCTCGGCAATCGCATAATAACTGTCACGGTAGCCTTGTAGCGACAAGGTATCTGGACTGACAATAATGCAGATTTGGCTAATTTGGCTTGTCCATTGACTTAGCTGCGCAATGATTAACGCGCGCGCATCACTGGCAACAAAATGTAGATTTTCCTGATATAGATGGTCATTATCGGGCGGTAGCTTGGGTGTTCTGGGGCTGCAGAAAACCAAATCTGTCGGCGTGGAGCGGCTAACACCAATCACGCAATGCCCCTGCAGCGCTAATTGCTTAGCAACTGGTAAACCAATTTTGCCCAGTCCAATCATTAAAATGGTTTGCATCATGCTATGACCTATCGAGAATGGCATTAAAAAAGCCGACTATTTTTAATCGATGTATTTTTAACCGATTTATTGTTGAAAACGCATCGATAAATCAATGGCTTTGATATGCTTCGTCAACGCACCCATTGAGATAAAATCCACCCCTGTTTCTGCCACTTGGCGTAGATTGGTAAGGCTAATATCACCTGAAGCTTCAAGCTGGCAAGGCTTGCCAAGACTAGCAACCAGCTCGACCGCTTTTTGGGTATCTTCAATGGTAAAATTATCGAGCATCACGATATCGGCATTGGCAGCGATGGCTTGATGCAACTCATCAAAATTTTCTACTTCAACTTCCACTGGCTTATTGGCAATCTGACGCGCCTGACTGACTGCTTGGGCGATACCGCCACACGCCATGATATGGTTTTCTTTTATCAAAAAGGCATCGTATAGCCCGATACGGTGATTATTGCCGCCGCCACATAGCATGGCGTATTTTTGCGCATGGCGTAGCATTGGGAGGGTTTTACGCGTGTCTAACAATTTGGTCGGTAGTTCTGCGATGACCGCCACATGGTTGGCAACCACAGTGGCAGTGGATGATAAAGTCTGTAAAAAATTGAGCGCGGTACGTTCACCCGTCAGTAGCGCCCGGGTGTTACCGATGAGCGTCACCAAAATTTGATTGGCTGCCACAGCATCACCATCTTTGACTGCCCAATCAAGCTGCATGTTGGGGTCAAGCTGGCGAAATACTTCATCCACCCATGCCTTACCCGCGACCACCATCGGTTCACGACAAATAATGGTTGCCGTATCGCGCTGTGTGTCAGGTATTAACTGGGCATTAATATCCCCAGTCGCGATGTCTTCTTGCAGCGCAAGTGCGACTTGTTTGGCGATTTCAATACGTAGTAGTGAGCTAATGTGCGGCGCGGTGGTCGAGGTGTCACTAATGGTTTGGCTAGCAGCAGGCATGCAAATAATCCCTTATTTTTGATGGGGTATTTTCGATGAAGTATGTTTGATTGTATTATCGCTTATTCTTTGGGGGCTTGGGTAGTAGTTTGTTGATATAAACGCAGGGCAATCAACGCCAAAGCCGCTACAATCGCGGCGAGCACACCCCACAGTGCCCATTTTTTGTAGCGTTCAAATGACGCGTTGGGATTGTTCAATGCCTCGATATTTTGCATTTGTCCTTCAACGGTATTGCCAAGGCTGGCGAGTTGTTGGTTGGAGAGAGTGATATTGGGTTGTTGTAATACACCTGGCTCGTTAATCACCAGTCGGTAAGGCGCTGTGCCTTGTGCTAAAAAGTACATCTCATACATGGGCGTTAACAGATCAACTGGTAAATCATCTTGCTGCATTTGACCGCCCAATTGCAGCGACTTGGTCAACGTGGGTTGCCAACTGACCGTGGTATGGTTTTTATCAATTTGTGAATTGGCTAGAGTTTTATCCTCACTTACATTAGCGGTCTTGTTGATTTTAGCCAATTGATTGGCTTCTTGCTCAGGTACGTTGATGCTCACTTGCCACAGCTGATTTTCGGGGACAAAAAAACTCACCCCTGTGGTCAACATGGGTTGAGCAAGGCTAAGCCGCCATTGGTTGGCGTTATCTTTGGTTTTTGAAAAATTGGCGCGGGTCAAGAAGAAACTTGCCTCACTCACCATGCGATTTAAGCTTGCTGCCTCAAGATTGATAGGCTGATTTGCCACCACTTGCCAATACCGATAATTGGTTTGCTGCGGCTCGATGGCAATAGCATTGCCTGTCGCTATCGGCTGATTGGTACCGTCAGCTTGCGGCGCTACCATTTGGCTATGTTGAGTAGCCTGGCTAGGTTGACCACGTTGGCTAGAGTCAAAAGGGCTGACCACCGTTTGGCTGACCATCTGCCAGCTTTGCAAGTCATCACTGCCATAAATTTGCAGTTGCAGTGGGCGCTTGCTGGGCTGGGCTGAATTCACGGGTAAAAATTTTAGCCAAAGATTGACTGCTTGCGCGGTTGATAAAGTAGATTGATTTTTGGCAAAGTTGGGATTGGTTAACCACCAAGTTCTGACTGGGCTATTGGTAACAGCGGCGACTGGGTTTGAAGGTAAATTACTAAGGTCAATGTTAATCGATTGTTGGTTGTCTGGGTTATCAAGCTGTACGGTCAACGCATGGCGTAATTTTTCCACCGCATTGGGGTTATCCGTCTCCACGCTCACTACTTGCAATACTTGATTGACGGATGATTGTTTACTGACCGGGCGAATCGCCATCGGCATAATATGACCTTTGGCATCAATCAAGCGGTAATTTTGTTTATCACTAATAGTTGCCCCATTTTGCTGCATGATTAAAGCTAACAAACTGGGCGTTAACGACGAAAATTTTACCAGTTGGGCACTGTTAGGGTTGTCATCTAGGTTTTCGACCGGTAAATCAATATCGATTGCAAAGCTATTTTGCAATGCCTCAAAGCCATAGCTGATACTGTCAGTGTCATGCTCTTGCTCTTGCTCTTGCTCTAAGTTGTCAACGATGGCGGGCGCTACCGTGGTCGTGTTGGTTTTTTGCGAAGCAACAGTGATGGATGCCGTTTGCGTGGGATTTTGGGCATCTGCTTGTGTGTAAATGATAGCTATCAACAATAGCGGCGAAAATAAGGTTGCCGATAAAATACAGGCGCGGTGTTTGGCTAATCTTACGTGACAGTGCTTATTGTTTTTCATTTTAGCTTCATTGTTACTTCATTTTAGCTGCATAGCTACTTGATAATTTATGTTGCTTTATAACTTAGCAAATTGCGAAGCACATTGACAAAACCCCGACCTACCAGATTAATCATCCCAAGAAGCAGCGTAGCGTGTGTTTGGGTATCAACATAAAGCCATCAGTTGCAGTTAATCTAAAAAAATTTAAAAAAACCATGGCCTCGCATTGTAAGCATCAGTAGACAGTAACAACATTAATTTTTTATGTTAGAAACGCGATAAGTGTTTTTCTAACTTATTGATAGTAATTAGATTTATACTTTAATTGCTGTTGCACTTTGCCCTATAAAGATATTAACAATACCCACTCAAAACTTCTATACCGTGCTACAAACCACTAACAAGAGAACCGATATTTTGGATAAATTCTAGCCAGATGTTACAATTTAAAGACAATTAGGCAGCAAGTCTTTGTGTGTTTAGCTAAGCCCGCCTGCCGTAAATAAGACAAATAACCCACGTTATTCACGACTTTTAGCAGAGGTTTACTTAGCTTTTTTTGGCTGGGTTGGGTTTGCCTGAATTGAGTTTGCCTAACCTCGGTTTACCTGCTTTGGGTTTACCTACTTTGGGGGGTAAGGGTGCAAGATAACCAATGACTAGCATCAACAAGCCTGCCCCAATAAAAGACACCACACGCAGTACCGCACTGGTATTCGACATATCAATCAATACCAACTTGGCAACCACCATGGTCAATAATGCGATACCGGCAAACCATACCAAGCGAATGGCTTTTTTGTTTGCCAAGAACATCAATACCATCGCAATGACGGTCCATAAGATAGTCAGCCCCGTCTGTACCATACTGACTGACCAAGCACCATTTTCCCACGTCGGCGTGCCCCAAACGCTGGCAAACCCACGCACCAACATACTACTGACCGTCACAAATGCCCCTAAACCGCAAGCCACCAAAACGATAGTACGATAGTTGCTATCAACTTTGAGTGCCACATAAGATTGGTACAGTAAAATACTGATTAAGGTCAAATCCAGCGGATTGAGCAGCGGCAGATAAACGCCCAATAGCTGACCGTCTAACGAGAAATTGGCAGATAAACTCCAAATAAAGGTCATCGGTACCAAAATATAAGCGCTGTGTTTCAGTAGCGTATCAACCTCTAACCAACCAAGCAAACGACCACCAAGCGCCTGCAATCTTGGCAACAACAACAAACTCATCAAACCAAGCACAGCCAACACGGTCGGTAAAATAGTGATAATGGCTCGAAGCTCTTGGGCATGCTGCCAATAGTTAAATGGCACTTGTTGCAGCATCCAAGTTAGCATGGCAATCAGTACCAAAAACCAAACGAGCGCGTCAACGCTTGTATCCAGTCGGTCGCGGTGCCAGCGACTAAGCAGCCACGCGCCTAGCAATTTTGCGATGGCTAAACAGCCGAGCATGGCGAGCAAATAACGCCCCAACCCGCTAAATGCTTTGATGTGATAATCGTTTAGGTCTACAACCGTCTCGACCTTAACGTGGGTGAGACAGACTAGCACCCAGCTCATCATCGCAAACGGTAAAATCAAGCGGCTCACCTTACGCATACTGCGCCAAACAAAACGCTGATGTATCAGTTGTCCCACAATTAAAAATACCGCCATAGCCACGGCAAGTTTGATAGTGGTGGTTTTGCCACCGTTGTTCCAAAAGGGGTCAGCGGATAAAATCGCCGACAGATACAGCACAAACCCAACAACCACAAGCGCGGTGGCAACAAAGCTGTGACTGGCATTATCAGCAATTTGTTGAACCCGTTTATACGTCGTTTTGACTGCCTCAGGTTGAGTTTGAGGCTGAGTTTGAGGCTGGGCTTTAGCTTGGAGTGTGGCTGCCGTTTGGGGTGTGGCTGCCGCGATATTGCCCCTACCATGACGCAAAATAAAAGCAGACAGCAGCACACACGCTGTCAATACGGTCAGTGGCAAGGTGGATGAAGCCGCCACTATAGACATTTGGTGCGGAATAGATAATTGATCCAGTAGCCCATACCAATGCCGCATGAGGGTATCAAAGCCCACCAATAACACGATACTAAAGCCTTGCAATGCCAACCCAAAATATACCGTCCAGCGTCTTTGGGTACGCGCACCGAGCCACACCAATGCAGCACCCTGCACTGCCCAACCGATACTAATCCATTTGGCTGATAGCGCCAGTGGTATCACCAAAGCCAAAAACCCACAGCCGAGCGCAAGGCTGGCTTCAATAAGTAGCTCAAAGCTGTTATCAAATTGGTTGTTGGCTTGTCGGTCGCCTGCGATGCTACGGCGATGATGTTTGAGCAGCCACAATCCTAGACTCAAATAAATAGCCGATAACGCACTGCTCGCAAAGGCCAGATGATAAGGCAAATCATTGAGCAAGCTTGCCATCAGCCCAAACCCTAGTAACGCGGTGCCAAACAACAATCCTGAATCTATCGATATAATCGGGCGTTTGGCTACCCCCGTGTTCATTTGTAGCAGCGTTTGGTTATAACTCACGACCTGCTGAGAGTATCTAACTGCAATAAACAGATACAGCGCCATGTGCCCAACCAATAACCCCAGCAGTTGCCAGCGTAATGACAGCCAGCCTGCACCTGCACTATTGCCACTAAATGCACGAAATCCCCACACATACGCAAGCCCAAAGGTCACTGCTAGGCTGAGCGCATTGAGCAATTTCCAAGTGCGATAATGGGCAATCACCGCAACCGCTATATTGAGTAATAAATAATAACTAAATAGCATCACCACACTACCGTCAGGTCGGCTGACCAGTATCGGCGCAAAAAACGCCCCACCGAACGCCAAGACCGCAAGCGGCAGCGCATTTTGCCACACCGAAAACATCACTGTTAACCCTGCCAGTAACGCAAGCACGCCGAAGGTTAAGGTTGATGGTAGTAGTCCATACAATTTAAAACTTGCAAACACCGTCAAATAAATCACCGCAAAGCCGACACCTTGCAAAGTCAACCCATAACTGCGTTTTTTGGCAGTGGTGCGATAGCCGACTACCGTTATCACAAAGCCACCTAACGCTACCAGCGCCATGCGCACGGGCATCGATACCTCAATATATTGGCTGGCAAGTTTGAGTAATAACACCACGCCCACTAGCAACACCAGTGCCCCGACACGCACCACCAAGTTTTCCCCAAAAAACCATTGGGTGGCACTTGCCCAAAGCGATGTCACAATATTGGTAGCACTTTCATCATCTTTTAAAGAAGGAGATGATGGCTGTGATACGCTAGGTTTATGCGGTGGGGCTGCGTCATTCACTGACGGCGGCGTTGCCGTTGGCGGAGCTGAACTAGTCGAAGCGTCAAGCGTATTCGCCATTGGCAAAGAGTTTAATGTTGGGAGTGGCACTGGAAGGGGCGCTGAGACTGGAGCTTGACTGATGGACTGAGTGATAGGGTCAGTAATAGGTTTAGTGACAGGCTGATTTTGGCGAATATCGCTTGCCGATTGCTGGGTAGATGATGGCTTTGCCTCGCTGCTTAGGATATACACAGTTGCCATGACGTCAGCGAGTTGTTTTTGCAGGTTGTCGAGCTTGGATTCAAGTCGGGTAATTGCTTTTTGTTGGACAAAAATTTTATAAAGCGCTCCCACCACTGCCAGTATCAACGCCGCTATAATCGTATCCATCAGATGCTCTACCCTTGTTGTCAGCTTAGCGATAGCATACCATTTTTTTGCAAAATTGCTTTTTTTTAACTGTGTCTTTCGGTTAAGGTGAAGATAAGACCAATTTTATGCTAAATTAGCCACAGCATTGAGTAGCGTTTTACCAACTATTTTAAACACCATTTGGATGATTGGGCGGGGTATAGTTATGTCGGGATTTAGCATTGAGCAGGGTTTGTTAAGCCCATGCGAGTTTGTGGCGTCACCCAATTTTGGACAACGCCCCGACCCTAACGATATTCACCTGATTGTGATTCATAACATCAGCTTGCCGCCCAGTGAATTTGGTGTAAAAAATGACCAAGGCGAGCATTTTGTTCGTGCATTTTTTCAAAATCAGTTAGACCCCAAAGCCCATCCGTATTTTGCAACCATCTATCAGCAGCAGGTCTCCGCGCATTTGTTTATTGAGCGTGATGGTAAGGTCACGCAGTTTGTGAGTTTTGATGAGCGTGCTTGGCATGCTGGCAAATCTAGTTATTTGGGCGTGCCAAACTGCAATGACTATTCGATTGGGATTGAGCTGGAGGGTGATGATTATAGCGAGTTTGATGACAGGCAATACCAAGCGTTAAGTGGCGTGATTGCCGCGATTTATCAAGCTTATCCCAAAACCATCAATCATCTAGCCGGTCACAGCGATATCGCGCGCGGTCGCAAATCCGACCCGGGGCTGTATTTTGATTGGGTGAAATTAAGAAGCATGGTCAATAGAAACATGGTCAATAAAAGTGAAATCAGCCATTAGATGATTTTCCAAAATTTATCGTATGGCAATTTTGTAGGATAACGATTTTGAAAGATAACATTTTTGCAAGATAACGATTTGGCAAGATAATAGTGCCCAACTCAAACTACAAAATCCCATCCCTACACTCACTTCTCGGCAAAACTTGCAGCGATTCTTTCATGTCAAAACTTATCAAATCCACCGCTATTGTTAGCTTTTTTACCATGTTGTCACGCATCTTGGGGATGATACGCGACATGGTATTGATGAGCGTGTTTGGTACGGGGGGCATGATGGATGCGTTTTTGGTGGCATTCAAATTGCCCAATTTTTTGCGGCGGCTGTTCGCTGAAGGCGCTTTTGCCCAAGCTTTTGTCCCTGTACTATCCGATTATCAACACCAAGCCCAAAATAACGACATGACCGATAGCAAAAAAGCCTTGCTCAGCATTCAAATTCTTATCAGTCGGGTGGCAGGTACGTTATTGTTGATTTTATCAGGTCTTACCGCCGTGATAGTCATCTTTGCGCCTGCTGTGATTGCTGTGTTTGCGGTCGGTTATCTGCATGAGCCTAGCAAATTTGCAACGGCTGTTGAGCTGCTTCGTATCACTTTTCCTTATTTGTTATTTATCGCGATGACCGCGTTTGCTAGTAGTATTTTGCAAAGCGTGGGGCGGTTTGCCTTGCCTGCCTTTGCACCGGTGATTTTAAATGTGTGTATGATTGTGGGCGCGATTTGGGTAGCGCCGCTGCTTGCCAAGCCAATTTTGGCGGTCGGTTATGCCGTTGCGGTGGCAGGTTTGCTGCAGCTATTGATTCAATTACCGCAATTGCACAGCCATCAGCTGCTGGTGATGCCAAAGGTTAGCTTTCGTCATCCTGGCGTGCGACGGATTTTAAAACTCATGCTCCCTGCGCTGTTTGGGGTATCGGTCACCCAAATCAATATGCTGGTCAACACGGTACTGGCTTCAACCATGATTGATGGTTCGGTCTCTTGGCTATATACCGCAGAGCGAATGAGTGAGCTGCCGCTAGGGCTGATTGGGGTGGCGATTGGTACGGTGATTTTGCCCATTCTATCCAAAAGTATCGCAAGCGATGACCATCAACAATTTAGACACACCCTAGATTGGGCGACGCGGCTAACGGTGTTGGTCGGCGTACCTGCATCCATCGCGCTTGGCATGATTAGTAATGTGCTTATGATATCCCTGTTTGAACATGGGGAATTTGTGCGGCAAGATGCCATGATGAGTGGGCTTGCGCTACAGTGCTTATCGGGTGGGATTTTGGCATTTATGCTGATTAAAATATTTGCCCCGGCTTTTTTTGCCCGTCATGACAGTCGCACCCCTGTCAAAGTCGGTGTGATTAGCGTGATTGCCAATGTCGTGCTAAGCCTGGTACTGGCTGGGTTATTTAAAAAGTGGCAAATCGCACCCCACGCCGGGCTAGGACTTGCCAATACACTGGCGTCTTTTATCAATGCGGCGCTGTTATATTTTTATTTACATACCCAAGGTATTTATCGCTTTGGTGCGGCTTGGCGACGATTAGCGGTTATCTTTGCCATCGCAAATGGGGCAATGGGGTTGGCACTTGCCGCTGGTATTCATTTTTTCCCGGTTACTGCGCATCAAGGTATTCGTATTGTTGCGCTAATGGCGCTGTGTGTGGCGGGCGCTGTGGTGTATGGCGCAGCGCTATTAATCGCTGGCTTTAAGCTATCAGAACTAAAGCCGCATCATAGCGTTCAATAAACAATAGACAACGGAAAACAGACAAAAAAACGACTAAATAAAATTTATCTAGCCGCTTTTTTAATTGAGTTTTGTGACTGAGCTTTTTTTAACGCAGCAAAACATTAGCGCATTAACCTATCAATGTATTACAAGGCATTAGCGTTTTACTGAATTTTGGCAATCTTTGTTGTCACAAATTCCATATAGTACCAGCGAATGCCCTGATAGGGTAAAGCCAAAGTCTTTGGCGACTTTTTCTTGCAGCGCTTCGATTTCTTCATTGTGAAATTCAATGATTTTGCCGCATTGGTCACATACCAAGTGGTCATGGTGCTCATCTTTGGCGATTTCAAACACTGACAAGTTGTTTTCAAAATTGTGACGCTCGACAATCCCCGCTTGTTCAAACTGGGTTAACACGCGGTAAACAGTCGCAAGCCCCACGTCTTCACCGTGCTCCATCAAGGCTTTATACACATCTTCCGCGCTCATGTGATGGGATTCGGCTTTTTCTAGCAATTCTAAAATTTTCAAACGCGGTAACGTGACTTTCAAACCGGCACGACGCAAATCTTGGTTGGTAAAAGACGACATATAAATCCTTACACCCTATCAGGTGTCGCTTATAAACTGAAAATTATAACTATAATAACAAATTCGATAAAATCCCACAGTAAAAAAACGTGACACCACTGGCAAAAGCGCCCGTTGAAAGATAACGGGCGAATGCAGGCTAGAGACAAAGTATGCCAACCACCAGAACGCCAAATACCAAAACACCGCGGCGTTTTACACCCAAACATTAACTGTATGTAAAATAATTTAAATTTTGGGGTCAATAGGTAGGCAAAAAAACCCAAATCACGTATGATAAGTCGTAAATTTTATCGTTCACCATCTCAAAGCGGTTTGACAAATGACATCTATCACAACACTATCAAAAAAACTGGCAGTCCTGCCTTTGGTTGCCGTAATTAGCAGCGTCAGCGTATTACCAGGTTGCTCATGGTTTAGCGTGTACAAAATCGATATCCCACAAGGCAAGCCGATTCATGAAGACAAATTAAGCCAAGTGCAAGTGGGTATGAATGCCAATCAAGTGCTGTATATACTAGGTAGCCCAACCTTTAGAGACACCCTAAATCCTATGCGTTGGGATTACCTGTATGATTTTACCCCAGGTACTAACGCCAAACGCGCCAACAAGCCAGCGATTCATAACGCCCAACAATACGCCAAAATTTATTTTGACCAAAATGGTATTGTCACCCGTATCGAGCGCCCAGCGGTGACTCAGTAAGTTTTTTTGACTAAAAAAAGCCAATCATTGCCGTGATGCTGTGATTGGCTTTTTTTGTGCGCTACACAATAATATTAGGTGAGACCCTCATCGGTTGGATTTTTTGGACAGTAATTTGCGTTTGTTTTGCGGGTCGATGGTCAAAGGGCGATAGATTTCGATTCTATCGCCTGTGTTGATAGCACTTTGCCAGTCTAGTTTATGGGAAAACACACCGACACTATAGCTAAAAATCTGCGGATACTGCTGTTGCCAGCCTGTGGCATTGACTGCATCAATCACCCGGCTATCATCGGCGAGTTGCAGGGTTAACCGCAACTGTGTTTGGCTATCGGGCGCAAAGGCTATATCAACAGTAATCATTTTGCCAGTCCTAGCACCCACCCCACCATCGCCAAAATCACCGCCAATGGCACAATAATACGCACCGCAATGCGCCAAAGGTTATATAAGCCTTCTGAGCTAAAATTCAATGATTTGCGCAAATGGCTGATTTTCATTTGCCACCCTGCAAATACGGCTAGCCATACCGCCGTGACTAAACTTATTACAATAATTAGCTGATTGAGCCAAGCGGTTGGTACCATGGCTAGCGCAAGACTAAGCACTGCCAATACCACCAATGCCAAAAAGTTAAATTGCTGTTGCTGCCAGCGTAGTGACACTTGATGGGTCAAGATATGCAGTAAATACGCCGCCCCTGCCAGCATCGCCAATGCATTCAGCACTGCCGCCATCGCGCTGTTTGGCGATAAAGTCATGGCAATCAGCGCACCCGCTAGTAACTGAAAACTCCACACCGGTAATACATAGCGACTCGCGGATTCGCGTGCGTCATCGGCAGCCGTGTTGCTCATTGTGAGCATTTGGTGGGTGCGCGCATGCCAGTATAGTCCTGTACCTGCGCCAACACAGACTAGCGCCAACACGACCGCCCCTGCCCACTCCGTCAAGGACGTGGCTGTCATCTGCCACGCCACAAACCCACCCTGCATGACATTGACAACCAACGCGGCAACAGCAAAACCGACCGCCAACCAACCTGCCAAATGCTTGATAAAACTCAAACCAATCACTATCAGCACCATGATGGCTAACAAGGCAGGCAGAGCAATATTGCTCACCAGCGGATGGATAATCTCGCCACTACTTGCCAGTAAATGCCCCACAACCGCCATCAGCAGCACAATAGTCAGCCAACCAAACCCGCGCCAAACCGTTGACACGTCAGCTTCACGGGTCAACATGGGCAGACCGACCAGCGGTGACGTACCACTACGATGCGCCAAACCAATCTCTGCAAACACCAATGGCAACCCGACCAAGGTCATCGCCACTAGCCACAACAACCAAAAATCAATCTGCCCAATGTAGTCACGGCTAAACCAAGTAAAAACCAGCAGCGGCAGCAAGCTTGCTATCAACATCGGCTGTAAACGATTAAATGGCATGGTGTTGGATTCCTTTGTAGCGGTGGGTGGTTGTCATAAAATTATTTGAGTCGCTTCGCTAAAGTGACTTAAAAAAATGACTTAAAAAAAATGACTTTGAAAAAACTGACTGTAAAATTCAACAGTGCAAAACTAAATCGCCGCTATTTTAGCAAACCCACACCGTATGCAAAACCCACCAACGCAAAATCCACACAAACTTATCAAAAATAGCTGTCAAAATAAAAAACCCTGTATGTCACAGGGCTTTCTTTATGGCTTCACATTATTGCTTCATATTAAAAAGCGCGGTTACACGTGCGGTAAAATCGCAGGCATCAAATCATGAAAGGTACGACCTGACGCGGTTTCACCAATGGCATGCATTTTCCACTCACCGTTATGGCGATAAATTTTTGCCAAAATCAGCGCGGTATGACTGCCTTGGGCTGACAAATCATAACGGGCAACTTCACTGTTATTGCTGGCATTCACCAAACGACAAAACGCATTATTGACCGTGGCAAAAGTTTGACCCGTAAAGCTATTGACAGTAAAAACCAAGGCTTGCACATGGTCAGGGATACGAGATAAATTGACATTAATCACTTCGTCATCGCCATCGCCAGCACCGGTGCGGTTGTCGCCTGTGTGTTGTATGCTACTGTCTTTTGACTGCAATTGTCCAAACCAAATCGCATCCACCATTTGTTTGTTGGCATCAAGCATGATACACGACGCATCCAAGTCAATGCTGCCGCCTGCGCTGCCACCACCGCCAAACAAGCCACCCAAAAATCCACCTGATTTTTGCGGCGCAGCACCGACATCCCAACCCAGACCCATTTTGATTTGGCTAAGTGCCCCACCTGCTTCTTTTTCTAGCGAGATTTTTTGACCTTTCGATAAATTCACTGACATGTTGGTTTCCTTATTTTATTTTTTTACTATTCTATCTAGCTATATTTTAACAGGTTAATGACGGTTTAGCACAAACTGACTATAACAAACCGCCTAAAATACCTTCATTGCCACCGCGTCCGCCTGAGTTTGACCCCAGTAAACTTTGAATCCAGCCTTGATAAGTATCACGGTTACGCGAGCAAATCACTACTTTGCCTTGACCTGAGAACTTTAGCACCATGCCTTCGCCGCTCGTGACTGAATTGATGATATTGCCCAAAAAGCCTTTTTTCTGGCTGGTCGCCATTGACAGGCTATATTGCAGTCGGCTATCCCAGCATACCACGTGACCATTATCAATAATCACATCTTTATCAGGCGTGACATCAATCTCAAACAAAGAACCAAACCCAGATACCACAAGCTGACCTTGGCCTTGTGTTTGCATGACCATAAAGCCACCCGTATCCCCAAATACAGCGCCGCCTAAATTGCGCTGGATATTGGCACGCAAATCAACGCCATTGGTTGCAGCCACAAAGGCACCGTCACTAAGCGTATACTGATTGGCACCGACGTCTAAGATTTGCATATCGCCATCAAGTGTGGGCGCCAGTAAGCAGTCACCCTCACCATTTACCGCTTCAATTTGCTGTTGAAAAATCGACTCGTCATTGGCAAATCGGCGCATCAAAGCTTGCATGATGCCGCCACGCATCTGACCTTTGAGCTCAAGATTTGACTCCATCATGACCATGGCATTGGATTCGCAATAAATCGAATCGCCTTTTTTGAGATTACAATGCAAAAATGGCTCAATCGTCCCAATCATACTAAACGTCGCTGCCATAGGTTAATGTATCCTTATTGACTAAGTGGCAAAAATGATGATAAAAGTAGCTAAGTTTGAAAAAGCCCTTAGGCTTAAAAAAGCGCTCAAGCTTAAAAAGCGCTCATGCTGAAAAAAAGGGGCAAGCCGATGCCACCCCATTGTTAAAAAAATGTTAAAAAATTTTAGCCAAAAAACTAAACAGCAACGCCATATGACGCAGCCAATGGTCCTAAACCGCCAGCAAAACCTTGTCCAACCGCGCGGAATTTCCACTCGCCATTGTTCTTATAAAGCTCACCAAAAATCATTGCTGTCTCGGTGCTGCTGTCTTCTGACAAATCATACCGAGCCACTTCAGCGCCGCCTTGGGTATTCACGATGCGAATATAAGCGTTTGCTACTTGACCAAAGTTTTGGTTACGCGCTTGACCATCATAAATCACCGCACAAAATACTACTTTGCTCACATCGGCTGGGACTTTAGTTAAATCCACTTTGATGACTTCATCATCGCCATCGCCTTCACCAGTGCGGTTATCACCCGTATGCTCTACTGAGCCATCGGATGATTTTAGGTTGTTAAAGAAAATAAAATCTGCATCTGCCCGTACTTTACCCGATTCATTGACCAAAAACGCGACCGCGTCTAAGTCAAAGGCTTGCCCGTCAGTGGCACGTGGGTTCCAGCCAAGACCAACGGCCATGTTGGTTAAATTCGGTGCTTCCTTTGATAAATTAACATTACCACCTTTGGTTAAGCTAATTGCCATTGTTTTATCCTTTGTAATAAATTTTTGAAATCAAATAAGAAAATCGATGTCCGTTGTCATGCGCTGCGCCTTTCACGCTCAGACTACAAGTGCCTAGAACAAAAGCGCGCCCAAAATAAAAGGCTCAAACACCATAAAAAATCGCCTAAAAAAACAAAACGTGAGCCGAAACCCACGTTTTAACTATACCTTTGGTGATAGAATTTGTCCACCATTCGGCTACATTAAGCTGTTATATTTATGTGTCAAAAGCTTAAGGGATATTAAGCTCAAGTCAGCATCCTACATACCGCTACGGTTACGCATGAGCCCCAGTCTTTTTAGCATCTTTTAGTGTTTAGCCAAGGCTGCTTGGCGTTTACGGTAGCTGATAGAGTTAATCACTGCCCATACGATAAAGGCAATCCCAATCAAACCCGTCACGATTTCTGGCACTTCGATATGCACAGTTGCCAATAGCATGATGACCGCCAACGCGCCAATCGCATAATGCGCGCCATGTTCTAGATAAACAAACTCATCGAGCGTGCCTTTTTCTACCAAGAAAATGGTCATGGATCGCACAAACATCGCACCAATGGCAAGGCCTAGCATGATGATAATCACGTCATTGGTAATGGCAAACGCGCCAATCACCCCATCAAAACTAAACGACGCATCGAGTACTTCTAGATACAAGAAACCTGCGATACCGCCTTTGGCAATCGCGCCCGCTACTTCTTTGCCTTCAATCACATCGGGGGTTGATTCATCATCATCACTCGCCCCTTCTAACAGGCTTGATAACACATTGGTGGCTAGATAAATCAAAATACCAAATACCCCTGCGGTTAACACCACTGATTTTTTGGCGTCTTCCACCCAATATAAGGCGGTCATTAACAGTACCAATGCCACAAACACGCTCATGGCATCGACCTTGCCAAAACGCGCAAGCTTACGCTCTAGCCATTCAAACCACATCACTTCTTTTTCATCAAACAAGAAGTTTAAAAAGACGAGCAACAAGAACATCCCACCAAATGCGGCAATCTCTGCATGATGCTCCATCAGTTTGGCAGAGTATTCTTTCGGGTTGTTGAGCGCCATGTTGATGACATCCATCATGCCCATATCGGCAGTCACTGCGACGATGACAATCGGGAATACCAGACGCATACCAAATACCGCGATGAGTATACCCACAGTTAAGAAAATCATTTTCCAAAACTTATCCCAGGTTTTGAGTACCGAGGCGTTAACCACGGCATTGTCAAACGACAGCGAGATTTCCATCACTGCCAGAATCAGCGTGACAAACAGCGCCGACATCATAGTGCCAACGCCACCATGCGAAAAACCCCACCACGCTGCAATTGCCAATGCAATCGTGGTAAAGACAATATCAAAATAAAAATGTCTCATAACAATCCTACAAATTGAAAAAATTAACGGCTAATAAAGTCATCTAACGCGTAAGATGATTGGATGTGCCTATCTTACACAACTATTTGTTCAATCATACTACAAATGTGTTACCAAACAATTGATTGCACGCTTAAACCACGCATTATGGCAAATATTCGCCAACTTGATGCATTTATGGGTACAATAGCGACTTTTAATTTTTTAAACCAAGCGCTAACTGCAAAATATTGCGATTAGCCTGTGTTTAAACCCTGTTTGGAAGCGTCGCGGTATGTTAGAAAACTTTATCACCCTTGTTCTGATTCTTACCCCATTGGTGGTCGGGTTTTTGCTACCATTACCGCAACGATTCATGCCGCTGGTAGACAAGCTACTGACCAACTTGGTGTTTGTGATTTTAACCTTTATTGGTCTTTCGTTGTCGCAGATTCCTGACTTAGGCGCGCAGATTGGGTTTATTGGCACCAATGTGGCGGTATTGGCGATTTGTACCCTAGGTGCAGGTTTTATCAGTTTGCTGATATTTGACAGGCTGCATCCTTGGCAACGTGCCCTTCCCCATGAGCATAGCCAAGCAGGTTTTAGCATCACAGGAAGCCTCGTTCAGTTGTGCTGTGTGGTGTTGGGTTTTGTACTGGGCAAATTGCTGCCAATAACGGATTTGCCGATTGATGGCATCATCAAGGGCTTGTTGATTTTGCTGATTTTATTGGTGGGTTTTCAGTTGTCGCATTCGGGGATGACGTTGCGGCAGGTATTGGTCAACAAACGCGGCGTACAAGCCTGTGTGATTTTTTGTCTCAGTGTGGCAGTCGGTGGTTTAGTGTATGCACTGATAATGCCTGATGTGACCTTCACCCAAGGCTTAGCGCTATCCTCTGGCTATGGCTGGTATTCGTTGTCGGGAATTATCATGACTGATGCGTATGGCGCAGTTTGGGGAAGTGTGGCATTGCTCAATGATTTGTTACGTGAGTTCACGGCGCTACTGTTTATCCCTATGCTGATTGGCAAATACCCAACCACGGCGGTGGGTTTGGGCGGGGTGACCACCATGGATTTTACCTTACCGGTCATCCAAAGCTCAGGGGGGAATGAAGTGGTACCGCTTGCGATGAGCTTTGGATTTTTGGTCAATATCATCTCACCAGTGTTAATGGTGGTATTTTCAAGTTTTGGCTAATCACACAATCAATACGCGCAAAACTCAACTTGTTGGTCGCCATATGGGCTGCGTACTGTCACATAATGCAGACCTTTCATGATAAGTTCAGTAAAAAAATTTGTTTGTTTTTCACTCACCATAAAAAACCCCGCTCATGTCATCACACGATCGGGGTCTTCGTATTCGCTAATACGATTATTTTCGCTAGTACGATTATTGGGCTAACGCAGGATAATCGGTATAGCCTTCTTGATCGCCACCATAAAAAGTGGCTGGGTTTGGTTGATTAAGCGGCGCATTTTGCTGAAAACGCTCAACCAAATCTGGATTTGCGATATAACTGCGACCAAAAGCGACCGCATCAATTAAGCCATCACGAATTAGCGTGTCTGCTTTTTCTGCGGTATAGCCACCAGCACCGATAAGCACGCCGTGATAAGTATCACGAATTTGGCGACGGAATTCTGCGGTAAAGGGTTTTCCACCTGCCCAGTCTGGCTCAGAAATATGTAAATAGGCTAGGTTAAAGCTATCAATCAGTTTGATGATTGCTAACGCATCGTCTTCGCTACCGGCATCCACACCATTGAATTGACCCAGTGGCGAGATACGGATACCCACTTTGTCACTGCCAATCGCGCTAGTGACTGCGGTTAAAATTTCTTTCAAAAAGCGCATACGGTTCTCTAAGCTACCACCGTATTCATCGCTGCGTTGGTTGACGCTCTCATACAAGAATTGATGAATCAAATAGCCGTGTGCACCGTGGATTTCAATAACATCCATGCCCGCTTCAATCGCATTACGCGCGGCGCTGGCAAAATCATCGACGGTTTGTTTGATTTCTGCGGTGGTCATCTCACGCGCTGGCGTGGCAGTCACACGGTATACTTTGCCTTCGTCATCTTTTAACGAGGTGCGTACCGCATCACCCAAATCCACGGTTGATGCTGATACAGGCGGCTGACCTTGTGGGCGCAAGCTATAATGCGATACTACCCCTGTGTGCCATAGCTGCATAGCGATATGACCGCCTGCTTGGTGTACGCTATCAGCAATCATTTTCCAGCCTGCAATTTGTGCGGCACTAAAAACACCGGGCGCACCTGCGTAGCCTTTGGCATCGGCTGAGATATCCGTGGCTTCTGTGATAATCAAACCACTGCTAGCGCGCTGGGTATAATAGGTTGCCATGAGTGGCGTTGGCAAGCCACCAATATTTTTTGTTCCATTTGGCAAATCAGCACTACGCAGACGGGTCAATGGCGCCATAAAGACGCGGTTTGGCAAGCGCATCGCGCCCACGTTAATCGGTGATAAAAGAGCGGAGTAAGACATACATTCCTCGGGATTGTTGATTCATCTTTCGTTGAGTTATTGGACGCTGCTAGCTTCAAGTCATAACAAACTTGATAAAAAAATTGTTGCAGCATCCTTGTTTATAAGGATTTTAGACTTATATACGTTGCTATCAAACTTCGTCACAGCGTAATTTTCACAGGTTAATCTGCTGTTAGAAGCTTGAGCAAAGACTACGTTTTAGCAAGCATCTGTTTCTAAAACACATTTGTTTTTAAAAAGCTTTTGCGAGTTTTAGACAAATTATTGCAATTGCTTTCACTATTTTATTCTATGATAGCGCTGTGTTTGAGCGTAACGTTTACTTAATAAGTGCCATGGTGCATTTTTACAAGTGGCAATGTATTAACAATAACAAATTCTTAAGGATCGGCATGAATAATTTCCAATATTACAACCCTGTGCGTATCGTATTTGGCGAAGGTCAAATCAAAGAACTCGCCAATCTTGTCCCTGATAATGCCCGCGTACTTATCACCTATGGTGGTAGCTCTGCCAAAAAAACCGGCACACTCGATGAGGTGAAAACCGCGCTACAAGGTAAACAGCGTGAAATCTTTGAATTTGGCGGTATTGAGCCAAATCCAGAATTTAATACCTTGATGAAAGCCGTCGATATGGTACATGCCAACAACATTGATTTTTTGCTCGCTGTCGGTGGTGGTTCAGTACTTGATGGCACCAAATTTGTTGCATTGACTGCCACCTTAGATGACGACAAAGACCATGAAAAAGCGTGGGAAGCATTAAAAGGATATACCCGTGATATTCAAAATGCGCTACCGCTCGGTACTGTACTCACCATTCCTGCAACAGGTTCAGAGATGAATTCAGGCGGCGTTATCAATCATAGCGAGCGTCATGCCAAATTGCCTTTTGGTAACCCGCTAGTATTCCCGCAGTTTTCGATTCTTGACCCTGCCAAAACCTTAACGCTACCTGAGCGTCAAGTGATGAATGGTGTAGGCGATGCGTTTGTGCATGTGATGGAGCAGTATCTGACTTACCCAGTCAATGCCAAAGTCCAAGATAGTTTCTCTGAAAGTCTGCTCAAAATCTTGATTGAAGAAGGCCGTGCCGTCAAAGCCAACCCTAACGACATGGAAACGCGGAAAAACATCATGTGGACAGCGACAATGGCACTCAATGGTCTCATTGGCACTGGCGTACCACAAGACTGGACTACCCATATGATTGGGCATGAACTCACGTCCCTACACGGCATTGACCACGCCCGCACCTTGACCATTGTGTTGCCTGGGGTGATGCGTGAGCTCAAAGATAGCAAAAAAGACAAGCTGCTACAGTACGCCAAAAACGTTTGGCATATCACTGAAGGCAACTCTAATCTAAGCGATGAGGATAAAATCGAACAAGCGATTGTCAACACCGAAAACTTCTTCCGCGAGCTTGGCTTACCGGTGAGATTGTCAGATGCCGACCTTGATGCGTCTGCAATCGCGCCAATTTTAAGCCAATTAGAAGAACATAATATGGTCAAACTTGGTGAACATCGTAGCAATGATTTGGCAGTATCTGAGCGGATTTTGCGCGCAGCCATTTAATCATATAATGGTATAAAAAAAGACCTAGCCATTTGCTAGGTCTTTTTTTGTGGTAGCAACAGTTAAAAACCATTGGGATGGGCCAATTCATCATGCCCATCTTTATCAATCACTTTTGGCAGTGGCAACGCCATACCGACACTACTAGGCGTCTCTTGAATCACCACAGGCGGCGGCTGGTAACGGGTAATGACTTCATTGCCCTGCTCATCCTCGCTGAGCACATACTGGTAGCCTTTGCGATTAAAGCGTTTAACTAGCCTTTGATACCACCCTGCAAAACCTGTCGTGGGTTCGTTGGGGTTATGATAAAACGCATTCATCACCGCAGGTAGCCCAAGACCACATACCACACCCGACATCAATACTACGATAAAGGTATAACCCACCAAAAAGCTGCTATAAGGCTGCAATTCTGGGACGTTAGAAACTGATAAAATCAACGCCAAAGAAATCGCCCCGCGTACCCCGCCCCACGATAAAATCGTCAAACTGCCGTTATAACTGGTTTTTCGAACATCGGATAGCAGGCTAAATGACGCAAAATTTGCCAAAAAACGGGATAAATGCAGACAAATAAATGCCACCACACCGCCCAAAATCAACGAGGTATTCAGCTCTAAAATAAATAGCTCCAGACCGATAAGGGTGAATAAGAATGAATTGATAATCCCCTCAATGGCGTGCCAAAAGTGATTCACATAGGTGATTTCACCTTCGTCTAAAATCTGGTGCCAACGGTTACCAACAATCAAGCCCCCGACCACACAAGCAATGGGCGCGGAAGCATGCGCATACAATGCCACCAAATACGACCCACACGCCAAAAATGCCGTGGTCAAAATCAGTGACTCCATCTCGTGTTTACCGCTTAAAATACGCAGCGTCATTTGCCCAAAAAACCAACCAATAATCCCTGCGACCACGATTTCATACAACAACACTTCTACTGTGGTCACGATGCTAAAGCCATTGCCTTGCAGACCATGCAAAATAGTCATAAATAGCGCAATACACACTGCATCATTGAACAGCGATTCGCCTTCTAGCTTAATCATCAAATGGCGCGGCGCTTTGATAGAGCTAAGCACGCCTTTGATGCCAATTGGGTCAGTCGCGCCCAGTGCTGCACCCAGTAACAACAACACCGCAAACGGAATACTTGCCCCTATAAGCCACTGAAAGCCAAACATAAGGCTTGCAAAAAACAGCGCACACAGTGCCAATGCGATACTTGCCAAAATCCCAATCGGTTTCCAATAGTTTTTGAGATCGGACACCTTAAACGTCAGCGCCGATGCCGTCAAAATAAAACAAATCACCCCATTGATTAAAAAATCGTAAAAATCGATATCACGCACCGCATTTTGGATACTGGTGATATTGATGGTAATAAACTCGTTGCCATTGAGCAGGCTTGCACTCCACTGCAAAATAAAAACCAGTACCGCGGACACAATGGGCACCCCAATGGCTTGTGGAAAGTCCAAAATCCGCTTGTTAAATAGCGTGGTAATGATGGACAAGGCACAAACGGCTGCCAAAATTTGTAAAAAAATAAAATTTCCCATAGGCGTTTTTTTAGCTCTTAATTCTATAAAACACTGTCACCAAAGCCATTTTTAGCCGTGACAAAGCAAAAATACTTCGACAAAAATAAAACCCTACCACAAACTGTGGTAGGGTTTTACCGTAAGCAATTGTTTGCGCAAATGCAAGCAAATTTTGTGATTAATATCTCTTAAACCGTGTTGGCGACATGATGCAGCCAGCGCTGAATCATCACATCAAGCGCTTCAGGCTTATAGGGCTTGGTACAGTAATCTTGCATACCCGCGTTAAGATATACTTCTTTATCCCCATGCATGGCGTGTGCCGTCACTGCAATGATAGGCGGCAACTGATTGAATGATTGTTTGAGTATTTTGGTGGCTTCCACCCCATCCATGATGGGCATTTGATGATCCATCAAAATGATGTGATATTTGCTAGGGTCAGCTTTATAAAAATTGACGGCCTCTAACCCATCTTTGGCTCGGGTGACTTCATAGCCATATTTTTTTAGGCTTTTGACCGCGACCATGGCATTTAGCTCATTGTCTTCTGCTAGCAGAACATGGGCAGGCAGACGTTCTAGCGGTTGTATTGTGGTTTCATCATGACGTTGGTGCCACTGCTGATAGCTGATTTCATCAGTTGCTATCATTGGTAGAGATAGGGTAAAGGTTGAGCCTTTATTTTTTTCACTGGTTACCTTAATCGTGCCGCCCATCCCTTCTGCCAACGCTTTGCACACAGATAGCCCTAGCCCTGTACCCCCATATAACCGATGGGTAAACTTATCAGCTTGATTATAGGCATCAAAAATCACTGCCAATGATTCAGGCTTGATGCCAACGCCCGTATCAATCACATTGAATTTGATTTGGTGCTTATCACCGCCATTCATGGCTTGAATGGTCACTTTACCTTGTTTTGGGGTAAATTTGATGGCGTTATTGACTAGATTGATTAAAATCTGTCGCACCCGCACCGGATCGGTGTTGACATATTTGGGCAAGTTGTCAGGGTAATCGAAGGTTAGTTCCACGCTGTTGTCTTTTGCAGTGGCTAAAAAGCATTGATACACGTCTTGGCATAGCTGTGCTAAATCAACCGGGATACTCTCAAAACGTATTTTACCTGATTCTACTTTGGATAAATCCAAAATGTCGTTGACGATGGTAAGCAGATGCTCATTGGATGTTTTAATCGATTTGATATAGTGTTGCTGCTGCGTATCAAGCGGTGTCTGCTCAAGCAATTCAAGTATGCCCATGATACCATTCATCGGCGTACGAATTTCATGGCTCATATTGGCCAAAAATGCGGTCTTTACCTCATCGGCGCGCTCAGCTTGGTAACGCTGCTGACGTAATTTTAAGGTATCACTCACCATCGCCGCCAAATCTGCTAGCACGCGTTGTTGATGGGCATCAAAATCTTGATGCGGCTGGTCGTCAATCACACACAGCGCACCCAAAGCAAATTCCCTACCTTGACTATCGTGAACTACGATGGGTGCGCCAGCATAAAACCGAATATAAGGGTAACCGGTAACCAAAGGATTGTTTTTAAATCGGGTATCTTGGTGAGTATCGAGCGTGACAAAGGTGTCATTTTGTGTAATGGTGTAATTGCAAAAAGCAACATCACGGCTGGTTGAAGGTTCTTTTAGACCAATTCTTGACTTAAAAAACTGGATATCAGCATCCAAAAAAGTAATAGCGACAATCTTAGTACCAAAAAACGCCTTAGCCAAAGCACTAATACGCTCAAATTCGCATTCTTTATTTGTTTGGATGATATGGTACTCATCCAATACCGCTAGACGCTGTTTTTCATTGTTTGCTATAGGATATGATATCATCTCATTAGCACCGTCCTACTACGTGATAAAAATTAAACGCTGAGGTTATTTTAACGCTTCAGCAACCAACATCATCCCCACAACTGAGGTTACTGCAACGGCCGATCCATAGCCGCCACAATGCAAACCACCTGCTTGACAAGACTTATCAACAATCGGCGGCTGTGATGAAAACACACAACGAATGCCGAATTTTTCTTTCATCGCACGATTGATGCCATAATCTTGACGAAGTCGCTGTCTGACTTTAGCCAGTAGCGGATCTTGGTAAGTATCCTTAAGATCTGCCACCTGAATTTGGGTCGGGTCCGTCTTGCCACCTGCCCCGCCCGCCATAATTAACTTTAATTTATTAAATCGGCAATGAAGCGCAAGCGCAAGCTTGGCATTCATATCATCGACACAATCTAATACCACAAGCTGTTTACCTGACTGTTTAAGCTGTGATTGCAAAGCACGATTAGGTATTAACAATTGTACGTTATCTTTGCTCAAAAAATCGTCAATCAAATGTAATTTGATATGGGGATTGATTTCTTTGATACGTGCTGCCATGGCTTCAATTTTGCTTTTACCAAAATTGCTATCGGTAGCGGGTAATTGTCGATTGACATTGGAAGCTACTAGCACATCCATGTCAATTAATGTCATCTCGCCCACACCTGTACGAGCCAGTCCCTCAGCTGCCCATGAGCCCACCCCGCCCACGCCCACCACATACGCATGCAGATTCTCAAACTTACTAAATTGCGCGGCACCATACAGTTTTTGGGTACCCGCAAAACGGCGTTCGTATTGGGCATCAGTTAATGTCATATCAGGCGTCATTTCGGCTGTCATTGTCATGGTTTATCTTAATCTTGGTCAAAGTTTATATTCAATTTGTTTGGGATAGGATACTCCCAGGTAACTTGTAGTGCAGCGCAGCTATTTTGCCACAACTGTTGTGCGAGCCCGGATTGATCTATTTTTAATAAGTCTGATAACGCTGTCAACACATACGGCAGATTGGCAGGTACATTGCGCCTACCGTGCGTCCCATGACAGGGCAGCGGCGTAAAGTCTGGGCAGTCCGTCTCAATCACAATAGCATCAAGCCCAACGGTTTTGACAAGTTCTGTAAGGGTATGGCGCAGTTTTTTGGCATTCGGATTGGTCACTTGCCCGGTGATGCCGATTTTAAAGCCCAGATTAACCAACGCTTTGGCTTCTTGGATGCCACCACTAAAGCTATGGGCAATCCCGCCTTGGGTGAATTTTTGTGCTTTTAACATCTTAATCACATCGCCATGCGCGCGGCGAATATGTAGCAGCGCAGGCAGTTGGTATTGTTTTGCCAATTCAAGTTGCTGACCAAAAAAATCTTGCTGCCTAGCGTAATTCTCCGCAGTTTTCATCGGCGCAGTAAAAGTATCAAGCCCGATTTCCCCAATCGCAATGGGAGAATATTGCTGAATAAACTGCTCTAGCCGCTGCAAATCGCTGTCTTTATGCTCAGTGATATAAAAAGGATGCAAACCAAAGGCTAAATGTGCCAAAGGTGTGGCTTTGCCTTGCTGCCCATAACCTTGCATTTGCTGTTGGCACGCCACCATTTGTGCAAAATACTTTGCTAAAAAGCCTATCAAAACCAGATGATGAACGCCATTATCCCATGCCAATTGTGATTGCATTTCGCGGTCATGATCGAAGCTATCCACATCAAAATGGGTATGCGTATCAATTAATGGTAATGGTAATGGCAAATCAAACGAGCAAGCCGTATCATTTATCATAGTCATATCATTTCAAATACTGTGGTTTGACGTTGCCGTTTAGCTCGCTGTAAGGCACCGTCAATTGCGGTGCAGCCCACGCACGTCATCTATTTATCCTTTATTTGTTATCTGCCCATAGCTTTACATAAAAGTTTTAGCCGTTGTTTTAGTTATGGTTATCCTGCTTAGTATTTTTATTGATAGGCGGCTCAAGTGTGTTTTTAGCGGATAGACTTTTAGGCGACTTGGTAACTTTATCAGCCCGTGGACTACTGCGTCTAGGTAGCAACAATAAAGCTGTCGCAGCAACCCCTAGTTTAATCACCCTCGATATGCTCATATCTTGCCTTAGTTTTTAAACCTTAATTTCTAAACCTTAGTTTTTAACAGTATTGCCATAAAAAAACCCATCAGTCGATACCGGTTTAATGGTGGACTAATGGGCTGTTTTCAAATGCCGTTATGGTAAATAGCTGTTATATAATAACGTAATTTGATAAGTATTCGATAACTATTAGAATTTTTTGCCCAACACTTTAGCAGCTAACTCTTTACCCATAGTAAATGCGGTAGTCTTGGCAGATTTCGTGCCATTTGAATTTGCCGCAGCATTGTCAGCAGGCTCATTGTCAACCGGTGCTGGATTATTTGCTTTGTTTTCAATGGTTGGCTGGGTTTTGTTACGACCTTTTAACATATAGTAAGCGGCACCAAGTACGCCAAGTTTAATTAAGTTTGATTTGTTTACACCATTAGGAAATTGCATAGTATCCTCACTTTTGTTGTAGTTGTTAAAATTTTAAATTAATAGTTATCGCTAATGGGTTTATTGTAGCCAAAATTTAAGCGGTTTACTAAAGTAATTAGGTTACCAATATTTATTGTTTGCCATCATTAGGTTATCGTTTGGTAAATTGGGTAAAATCCTTTTAAGGTTGAAAAAAAGCTGACAGGGTTTGTCAGTTTTTCTGCAGTTATTACGATGAATGTATCAATGTATCAATGCTCACGGGTGGCGCTAAAGGTAATTTCTGGATAACGCTCTTGCATCAATTTAAGATTGACACGGCTTGGGGCAAGATAGGTCAAATAACCACCGCCATCGACCGATAACTGGTCGTGGGCTTTTTTCTTAAACTTCTCAAACGCCACTTTATCATCACAATGCACCCAGCGCACCGTCGCAATCGACACAGGCTCAAAGGTACATTGCACTTTATATTCTTCAAGCAGGCGATGCGCGACCACTTCAAACTGTAGCACCCCTACCGCGCCCAAAATCAAATCATTGTTGATTTGCGGCATAAATACTTGGGTAGCGCCTTCTTCTGATAGCTGCTGTAGACCTTTTTGCAGTTGTTTTGACTTAAGTGGGTCTTTGAGTACCACACGGCGAAACAATTCTGGCGCAAAGTGGGGAATGCCTGTGAAATTTAAAGTCTCGCCTTCGGTAAAGCTATCGCCAATTTGGATGGTGCCGTGATTATGTAAGCCGATGATATCGCCCGAATACGCTTCTTCCAGCGCTTCGCGGTCCCCTGCCAAAAAGGTCAAGGCATCTGAAATGCGTACTTCTTTGCCCAAGCGCACATGTTTCATTTTCATGCCTTTTTCGTACTTGCCTGAACACACCCGCATAAAGGCAATACGGTCACGGTGTTTTGGGTCCATGTTGGCTTGAATTTTAAAGACAAAGCCGGAGAATTTTTCTTCATCGGCTTTGACGGTGCGTTCAACGGTGTCATGGTCTTTAGGGGCTGGGGCGTATTGGGTCAGTACATCAAGCACCATGTTAATGCCAAAGTTACCCAACGCAGTGCCGAACAGCACGGGCGTTTGTTTACCCGTCAAAAATTCATCGACATCCCAATCTTCATGTGCCATTTTTGCAAGCTCTAGGCTTTCTTCAAATTCACGGAAGGCAATTTCACCGATTCTCTCGCGGACATCTGGATAGTCATAGCCATCACGGCTCTCAATCTCGACAATCTCAGTACCATGACCTTTTTGATAAAAGTAAGTTTTATCTTCGCTGATGTTATACACCCCAACAAAATGCTGACCTGTACCAATCGGCCACGTCATCGGCACACATTGGATTTTTAGGACGTTTTCAATTTCATCAAGCAGTGATAACGGGTCACGGATTTCGCGGTCAAGCTTGTTGACAAATGAGATAATCGGCGTGTCACGCATCCGACATACTTCCATCAGCTTGATAGTTCGTTCTTCGACCCCTTTTGCCCCATCAATCACCATCAGTGCGCTGTCCACCGCGGTTAAGGTACGATAGGTATCTTCTGAAAAGTCGGCGTGACCTGGGGTGTCTAGCAGATTGACCATGTTGTCGGCATAGGGAAACTGCATCACAGAAGTGGTAATCGAGATACCACGCTCTTGCTCCATGCTCATCCAGTCAGATGTCGCGTGTTTGTCGGTTTTGCGTGATTTGACTTCACCTGCGCGCTGAATTGCTTGCCCCCATAGCAGTAATTTTTCGGTCATGGTGGTTTTACCGGCATCGGGGTGCGAGATAATAGCAAAAGTGCGGCGTTTGGCGATTTCAGAATGTAGTGACATAGTATTTGACTTAAAAGTAGCGAGGCTTGATAACCGATAAAAGAAAGAATAAAAAAGATGGCATATTGTAGCCGATTTTACGTTTGATTGCGATTTTCACCGGTTATTATTGCGCATCACGCGCGCGATTTTGACAAAATTTTGTCATAAATCTAATACTTTAATCAGTAAAATTGTGTTAGTTTTATCTCATCTTTTTTTACCGACTTATGATATCCGCTATGACCCTTGAATCAGCTTCAACAAAACCCTTACGACCTAGCTCACCTCAACTTATCGAGCCTGTAATGACGGATTCTGTTGTACCGACGATGCCAACCTCTCGGTCAAATTTACCTGATTTAAAAACCTTCTTTTTTGCCATCAGTAGTGTGATTATTGTTTGGCTGCCTGTACTGGTTTTAAAGCTTGGCATGGTGATGTTCTCGGGGCTGATTGTCTATGCGCTGACACGCGGCATCGCCAATTGGATACGGCGTCATGTGGTGGCACCCAAGCCGCAATTTTCAGAACGTATCAAGCTAGACCAACGCGCCGAAGGGATTGCTATCTTCTTGTTGGTATTACTCACCAGTATCGGTATTTATTTGTTTGGTGATTGGGTGGCAGAAAAAGCCAGCGTCGAGCGATTTAACAGCCTGCTTGCTCAGGTTATGCTGGTGATTGACCAACTGCATCGTTTATTGCCCGATTCTGTGTCACAGCATTTGCCTGAATCGGTCAGTTCCATCAAACGTATTTTTGCCCAAACTATCAAAGACTATGCGCCACAGTTGCAGGTTGCAGGTATTCACACGCTCAAAGGGTTTGGCTATGCTATCATTGGTGCGGTGATTGGTGGCATTATTGCCATACAAGTCCCTGCCCATGCGCATTTACATACTAAACCCCTAACGCGTCACTTTCGTCAAAAATTTGATGAGCTGATGGCAGGTTTTACCGATGTATTTTTTGCCCAAGTCAAAATCTCATCAATTAACACGATTCTCACCGCTATTTATTTATTGGGTATTTTACCTTTGGTAGGTCATCCCCTGCCCATGGCATGGACTGTGGTGCTTATTACTTTTATCGCAGGTTTGCTGCCTGTGATTGGGAATTTAATCTCAAATACCATTATTGTGTCACTCAGTCTGACCCATGGACTCATCGTTAGTATTTCATCATTACTGTGGCTAGTGACCATTCACAAACTTGAGTATTTTTTAAATGCGCAGATTATTGGTAGCAAAATCCGATCGACCGCCTGGGAGCTTTTGCTATTTATGTTGGTATTAGAAGCCACCTTTGGACTGGCAGGCTTGTTAGCTGCGCCGATTATTTACGCCCAAATCAAACGCATTTTGGCAGATAGGGGCTGGATTATATAAACGCCCCTACTGGCTACAGGACTCATTAATAAATAATTTGCCCAATAAATTGAATTTTTAAATCTTATCGCCATTAATAACAGAACACGGCTTTATTGTTACAGTGTTGTATGGTTGAATGATTAAAAATGTGTTTTAAAGTCTATAACTGCCAAACTTTTAATGATTGATGTTACAATTTACACTAACATTTTTTGGCGTATTTTGAGGTTTAACCAAAAGTTGAGAGATTTCCACGGTAATTATAGTGAAAAATCCTAGCAATTTTTAATTTATTGTGCCAAAAAAGCGATTTGCCAATCCATTCATTGATTCATAAGGAATTTTAGCGATGTCTACTATCAATAATAACAACGTTGTACATTTTCATTACACTTTAAAAGACGACGAAGGTAACGTCATTGACCAATCACCAGAAGGTCAACCTTTAGCGTATTTACATGGCTACCAAAACATTATTCCAGGTCTTGAATCACAATTAGCGGGCAAATCAGTGGGTGACAAATTTACTGCAAGCATTGAACCTGTAGACGCTTATGGCGAATTCGATGACGCGGCAGTACAAGAAGTTCCACGCGAAAACTTCCAAGGTGTCGAAGATATCCAACCAGGTATGCAGTTCCAATCGCAAACTGAAGACGGTCATGTGATGTTAGTCACTGTAAAAGATGTACAAGAGGACAAAGTGATTGTTGATGCGAACCATCCTTTAGCCGGCAAAAAACTTCATTTTGATGTAGAAGTGGCAAGCATTCGTGACGCATCAGATGAAGAGTTACAACACGGTCACGTACACGGTGCAGGCGGTCATCACCACTAAGTTATCATTAAAGCTTAGAAAGATTAAATGGAAGGCTATATTTATAGCCTTCTTTTTTTGTGCAAAATTTTACCCTATGAAATACTTTTACGGGGTGTAAGAAACGCTTGATATTATTTACAAAATCATTGATTTAGTTACGTTTTTTGATGCTTTACTACAGTTTTTACCACACACTGTGCGCTAAATTTTGGCATACTAGCTCTATACCCAACAAACAATCCAAGCAATAATAAAGACCCATGATTGGGTATATATTTTTAGTTATTTATATAGCATTAAATTAATTACAAAAAAGGATACTAATCATGAACGAGAATACAATTAAAGGTCAATGGGAACAAGTTAAAGGCGCTGTAAAAGAAACTTGGGGTGACTTAACTGATGATGAAATTACCCAGTTGGAAGGTAATCGCCAAAAGCTATCAGGTAAAATCCAAGAGCGTTATGGCCGCGCCGAAGATGTGGTAGAAAAAGAAATCGACGACTGGTCAGCCCGTCATGACTATCGTTTCTAGAATAGATTAACTCCTCCTCCAAAGTAAAAAAGCCATATCCTTTGATATGGCTTTTTTACCTGCTATCCTAGCATCACTGACCTCATCCTTAAGGTCCTTACTAACTGGTAGTGAATTTCTTGACTCATCCTAAGTCTCACTCCACGTGTTTATCAAGCATCATTCCTTAATACTACGATAAACCATTCCTTTATTGGCAATTCTGTCCCTATCTCAATCCTTGAGAACCATCCCTGTGCCGTTGAATGTATTATTACAAAATTTACCATTCGGTAACAGTCGTACAAACGTCAATGCATGTAAGCTTTTGCTTACACGCATTTTGCCATTAGGGGCGCTGGTTGTTGGCTGCCTGTGCATCAAGCATGACATTAGCCGCTTCAATCACAAATGCTTCACTTTCAGGCAGCTTTGGACGTTCGGCTTGTTTTAGACGGCTACGGACTTCTAACTCTGCATCTTGCGCAGCTTGGTACGCTGTCCACGTGCTATAGGGGCTTTCCCCATTGGCTTGGCGTCTCGCATTTTCTGCCGCCAACATTTTTGCCTCAATGTTTTTGCGGAAAGTACGGCGGTCATTGATGTCTAATTTGACAGGTTTCTTATCATCTTCCTCATTACGGATTCTGTTGAGTTGGCTTAGATAAGCAAACTGGGCATTGGCTGCTTGACGCTGCTGTGACAAGGCATTGAGCGATTGCAAGGTCTCACGGGAATAGTTGCCCGCAGGTTGGTACGGCGCGGCACGAATGGTATCCCACGCCAGTGGGTTTTTCATGCTACGTTCACCAAACTCCATGCCTTCATAGATATTGACTAAGCGCACATCCGGTAGCACGCCTTTATTTTGGGTACTGCCGCCAGTGATACGGTAGAACTTGCGCTGGGTTAACGTTGCTGACCCTAAGGCAAGGTTATCAAGCTGAATTTGCGCTGAGCCTTTACCTGTGGTCGTGCTACCGACAATCAGACCGCGACCATAATCTTGAATCGCTGCGGCAAAAATCTCGCTGGCTGACGCTGAGCCTTGGTTAATAAGTACGGTCATCGGGCCTGTATACAGCTGCTTACCTTTATCTTCGTCTTCATACACTTGGATATTGCCGCGATTATCACGAATTTGTACCAGCGGACCTGACTTGATGAACAAGCCAATCATTTTGGCGACTTCATCGAGTGAGCCACCTGGGTCATCACGCAGGTCTACCACTAAGCCATCGATATTTTGCTGGTTCAAGGCTTTTAACGCGTTTTCCGTATCAATGCTGACACTACGATAGTCTTCTCCCGCACGGCGGGCTTTATAGTTGAGATAAAAACTTGGGATTTCTAGCACACCGATTTTTTTGGCTTGTCCGTTTTTATCTTTGATACTAATCACCCGATGATTGACGCCCGATTCTTCTTGCTGAATCACGTCACGTATGAGGGTGACATTACGCGCGCTACTGTCTGGGGTGTTAGGCGCTTTGACGCGCACGGTGACGGATGAACCTTTTTTACCGCGAATGAGGTTCACTACTTCACGTGTCGAATAACCGACGGTATCGACCATGCCTTTATCTTCAGTGGATACGCCGATGATTAAGTCATTGGGTTTGATTTGCCCCGAACGAGCGGCAGGCCCGCCATCAACTAGGCTGATGATACGGGTGTAGTCAGGATTCTTGCGATCGGGCTGAATCGAGACACCGATACCGACCAATTCAAGGGTCGATTGGATTTGCATCTCATTAGCTTGCACGGGGGCAAAATAATTACTGTGCGGGTCATAGGCTGCCATCGCTGCATTTAACAGGGTTTCAACGATTTGGTCGCTATCGATACGCTGTAGCTGCGCATATTGGCGCTTTAAACGCTGGTCTAGCACTTGGCTTGGTGAGCGCGTTTCGTTTTTGACTAAATCACTGGCGTTGTATTTATCGGCATTTTCTTGCAAAAACTTGTCTTTGTTTTTGTCTTCATCTTGATTGATGGTCATGCCAATCAGCTGGTAGGTCAGCTGTTTGCGCCAAAAATCGCGTTGCTCGGCAACGGTTTTAAAACGTGGCAATTTTTCACGGTTCATAATGACCGTTTCATTGCTCTGTAAGTTCACAGGCGATTTTAACAAGCTATCGGCAAAGCTGTAATACGCTTTTGAGCGCTCAATAAAACGCTGATAGATTTCAAAACCTGCTTTTAAATCACCGCGTTTGAGATAATCGGCAAAACTATTGCCATATTTTTGGGTAAATTCATCAATATCGGACTGCAAAAACACGCTATGATTGGGGTCAAGCGCATCAAAATAGTCGCCTAAAATTTGCTTGCCCGTTGCAGCATCCATTTTTTTATCTAGATAATGGCTACGATCCAACAACGCTGCGACTTGCCGAGTCACCTGCCGCTGCTCGTTATTGATCTGTCCGACGCTCGTCGATGCTGCAATGGCGGTTTGGTAACTTTGTCCCAGTATCGCCCCACCCATCAACAGGGCAAATACACTGGCGGTAAGTTGTTTGTATTGCATGACTTTCCTTACTCTATTTAATGAAGCGATAAACAGAAAAAACTGACAGCCCATCTTAGCACTGTCAGTTTTTCCACACCATACAAAACGTGTAAATGTTCGACTCAAATCATCTATCAAACCTAATCGTTTGTAGCGGTAAGTTGCTCTGTTAGCCAATCAATTGATTGTCTTTAAACAGTTGGTTTAATTGCGCAGCAGTGAGCAATTGTTTTTCACCATCTTGGCGATTGACATATTCGTATTTCACCTCGCCTGTTTCACTGATATTTTTCTCTGAGATAACAATACGATGGGGAATGCCAACGAGCTCTAAATCGGCGAATTTTACCCCCGCGCGCTCGTCTCGGTCATCAAGTAGCACATCAACACCTTGGGCTTTTAGCTCTGTGTAAAGCGCTTCGGCAAGCTGCATTGCTTTGTCTGTCGCGGCATCTTTCATTTTGCCTTTAATCATCGGCACAATCGCCACAGTGAATGGCGCAAGGCTCTCACCTGTGCTACTGGTTTTCCAAATGATACCATTGTCATCGTGGTTTTGTTCAATTGCGGCGGCGACGATACGGGTCACGCCGATACCATAACAGCCCATCATAGTAATGACAGGTTTGCCCTGCTCGCCCATCACCGCACAGTTTAACGCTTTGGCGTATTTGTCACCCAACTGGAAGATATGACCAACTTCGATACCGCGGCGGATTTGTAAAGTACCTTGTCCATCTGGGCTTGGGTCGCCTGCTACCACGTTGCGAATATCGGCAATTTCGGTGATGGACGCATCACGCTCCCAGTTGACGCCCGTGGTATGAAAATCTGGCTTGTTGGCACCGCTAACAAAATCTGATAACACCGCAGCAGCACGATCTACAATCACTGGCATGTTCAAATCAAATACCCCGATAAACCCTTTGTGCAGGCCCGCTGCTTGCATCGCCTCTTCGCTCGCCATGGTGAGTGGGGCTTTGACTTGCGCCAATTTTTCGGCTTTGATTTCATTTAGGGTATGATCGCCCCGTAACACTAACGCGACTAAGGTGGCTTTACCTTCTGCGGTAGCTTCACCTTCGACGATTAAAGTTTTGACCGTCTGTGACAATGGCAAGCCTAAATGCTCAGCCACTTGCTCACAGGTTGGCATATTGGGCGTACTGACATCGGCTTTGTCCTGCGTTGGGGCAGCACGTTCACCGACCGCCACCGCTTCAGCAAGCTCAATATTGGCCGCATAATCTGAGCTATCTGAAAATACGATATCGTCTTCACCACTGCCAGCTAGGACTTGAAACTCATGCGACGCAAATCCACCAATCGAGCCAGTATCGGCTTGCACCGCACGAAAATCTAACCCAAGACGGGTAAAGATATTATGATAAGCGCGGTACATATCATCATAGGTGCGCTGTAATGAGGGTTGGTCGATATGAAATGAATAGGCATCTTTCATGATAAATTCACGTGAACGCATCACCCCAAAGCGTGGGCGAATTTCGTCACGAAATTTGGTTTGTACTTGGTAGTAGCTCACAGGGAGCTGTTTATAGCTTTTTAGCAAGTTACGCGCGATATCGGTTATCACTTCTTCATGCGTTGGACCTAACACAAAGTCGCGTTGGTGACGGTCTTTAAACCGCAGCAGTTCAGGACCATAGGCTTCCCAGCGACCTGATTCTTGCCAAAGCTCGGCCGATTGCACCACAGGCATTAGCAGCTCTTGGCAGTTGATGGCATCCATCTCTTCACGGATGATTTTTTTGACTTTTTGTAAGGTTTTTAGACCCATCGGTAGCCACGTGTAGAGACCCGACGCAGATTTACGAATCATCCCTGCACGGAGCATTAATTGGCTGGAGATGATATCGGCATCACTTGGGGTTTCTTTTAACGTTGCAAAAGTAAATTGACTGGCTCGCATGGCACACCTTGTTTGTACGGCTTGAAATAAGAAAAACGAGAATGGATAGACTATTTGGTAAACCGATTATCTTATTTTATGCCACTGGGTGGTGCAATAGTTTTTTTAATTTTTGCCAAATCGATGCAGTATTTTTGGTCTTAGCATTTTTATAAATTAGGACAATAATTATGACAATTTGGTCATACCCATTGGCTATTTAAACTAGCTACATTGAAATTATGGCGAGTCATAACCATACAAAATAGCATCCACTATTAAATAAACGATTAGGAATGGATACATGACCCAGCTACCCACTTCATCTTCCACGCCATCGTCTCAGGCAAAACCGACTACAAACTTGCCAGAACCGCCCGCATCGGGCAACAAAAAGCCGGTTTCTTTTTGGGTGAGTTTATTTTTACTGGCTGTGATTGCGGTGGCGGGTTGGCTATTTTTGCAATGGCAACAAAC
>ERZ501021.31-NODE-31-length-34265-cov-6.121690_pt1 | contig 34265 bp, 36 predicted proteins | sample MGYA00248838_ERZ501021 | MGnify/ENA primary metagenome ERZ501021 (study PRJEB25958, sample SAMN03398553) | human skin metagenome | study: EMG produced TPA metagenomics assembly of the Human Skin Microbiome Metagenome (human skin metagenome) data set.
GAACTCGACGTGGAAGTCGAAGTTGGTCGGTGAGAGAACGTGCCCGGGGGAGAGGCGCAACGTGGCGAGTGTCTCGCCTGGGTGTATCACTCGGTTGCAGGCGACGTCGAGTGGCTCGACGACGTCAGGCTGGACCTGCAGTTGTGTCTTGACGAGGAAGAGAGCCAGGGGCCATGGGCTGCGGTGCCGGTCGAATCGTGCCAGGCCATGGAGGATCGCCAGGCAGTTCCAGGCGGGGAGCTCGGCATTGTAGGGCTGGATGGCCTCGAGAGCTTCAGTCAGTTCGGCTGGCAGATGCTTGTAGCGGTTGGCCTGGCTCTTCCACTGAGTTTGGTCGGTGCGGATGGGCCATTCGAGTCGTTCGGCCCCTGGAGGCGGGTTCTGCCCGGATGCGATGACGGCTGCTGTGTAGAGGCAGTTGTCCAGCGCTGCACGCATCTCGTAGAGGAACTCTCCGAGAAGGATGGACAGCTCTGCGGGGATGGGAGCCACTCGGTCGAGGCGGATGGTCACGGTTCCGTCGGTCAGGATCTCCCGGGCGATGGAGTGTGGGTGCCCCTCCAGGTATGCCGCCCACAGCTCTGCAAAGTCCAGGTAGTGGGTTCGTGCGCGGTTGAGGCGTGCGGTGAGGAGCCGGACCTCGGTGTCGGCGGAGACGTCTGGTGCGCCTGACGGAGTAGTCACGGACCCATCATGAATGGTCTAGGCCGGTGAAGGGTCGCCTGGCAGACTCTGCACACAAGGTCCTGGAGGGCGGCGTCTGTGCAGTCTTCCTCGCGTGTCGTGTGCAGTCTTCGCTGCATCTCGACACTGATGGATGGCAAAGGAGCCCTAGGTGAGCAAGTTCCACGTGGACCAAATCGCAACTCGTATCCGCGAGCTGTACTCGACGGATTATTGGGACGCAAACCTTTCGGATGTAAATAACCTTTCCCGCTTGCTTGCCCGCTATGCCGTAGATCTCACGATTCCTGAGTCAAGCGACAGTGGGAATCAGCGTATTGTCGAAGTAATCGACGGTGGCGAGGACCGCGGGATCGACGCGATTGGGATTGATTTTGTGTCCCAGTTGGTCGTTCTGGTTCAGTCAAAGTGGCGTCAGGACGGATCGGGCACAATGGACCTGGCCGGACTGCTAAAGTTTCGCCGCGGAGTCGAAACCCTGCTAGGCATCAGGACGGATAACGTCCCCGTGAGTGCATCTCCTGAAATGCGTATGGCAGTATCGGATATTTTGAAGAAACCAGGCACCCGGATGCGCTTCATTGCTGTAACAACTGCGCAGGAAGAGCTCCCCACGCAACAGCAAGAGTCTATGAATGAACTTTTGTCATCAGTTAATGAAGGGGGAGCAAGTGAGCCCATTGCGAGTTTTGTACACTTGGGGCAAGGTGCTCTCTTTGACTCTATTGTTGAGCGAGAGCCTATGGATCTTGACCTCAACATGCAGATTTTTAATTGGGGGAAGATTGATGAACCCAGGCGGATGGTTTACGGGCGTGTAGACGCTGCCCAAATTGCCCAGTGGTATCGTGACCATGAACACAAGCTTTTCGCAGAGAATATTCGCCTAGTTATCCCCCGGTCCGATATCAACGACGGCATTAGAAAGACCCTCACATCCGAGCCTGAAAACTTTGCCTACTTTAACAACGGAATTACTATGGTGGTCCGTGATATGCAGGTTGCTCCCGCGGGGTCTGCGACCCGCGAAGCGGGGTACTTCACTGCCAAGGGTGTATCTATTGTGAACGGGGCCCAGACCGTCTCTACGATCGGACGGATTTCTAAGAGCGAGGGTAGCCTTGATTTTCTCGAGGCAGCCTCGGTAATGATTCGTTGTATTGTCGTGAGTGATGAAGAAGCCGAGTTTGGTAGGCTCGTAACTCGATACGCCAACACCCAGAATGATGTTTCTACCCAAGATTTCGCATTCCTTGACGCCGAACAGCATCGCCTTAAGTCCGAAATTAAGGTAATGGGTTTCGAGTATCTTTTGCGGTCGGGCGAGGATGTTCTCACGGAGTCCTCCGATAAGAGAATTGACGTCCGCAGCGCGGCAATCGCTCTGGCCTGCGCGCACCGGGATGTGGAACTGAGTGTCTTGGTCAAACGCGAGATTTCACAACTCTTCTCGGACAGGTATAGAACGATTTTTAATCCTTCCACTGATCCGCGACTCCTTGTTTCATCTGTGCTGGTGAATCAGGTAGTCGAGAATAAGCTCGGTGAGCTAGAGCCTCTTACGGAGGGGGTGAAGAATGGAGTTATAATTCATGGCAAGCGTGTAATTTCTCACCTGATCTTGAGGGGTATTGGAACTACTAATCTAAGTTCCTCTGAGTTTGCCATCGAGAACTATGATTCGTGGATCGAGGACGAGTGCGAGAGGATCGTCGCCGCGCTTGTGGAGAATTTTCCGGATAATTCGTACCCTGGTAATGTTTTTAAAAACACCATTCGCGTACGTGCTTTGCTTAACGAGAGTTCCCTCCTGTGAGCTCGGGTGTTATGTGAGGGCTCGGATGGGCTGCGTTGCGAGGAACTTCGAGCAAACACTTGGCATCGGAGGGCGCTACCTCGTGATGGTCAACGCGGCGAGCATGTTGTTCAGGTTGCCCTAGGGACTGTGGTGCGCCCAAATAGCGGACGCTATGCGGGTAGTCAGTGTCAGTGAACGGCTTGACATCCAGGTAGCAGGACATAGTTTGTACCGCCTCATTGCGTTACATAAGGGCAACGAAGCCGGTGACTTTTGGGCTAGCCCGTCCCGCGCACAGCGGCGCCGGACCACTCCAAGGGTGCGGCGTCATCGGCGTCCGTGGGGGCAGGCAACCTCAGCCCGCTCGCACCGCCGCCTCGTCCGTCACCCGCAGCCGCTCGCCGATTAAGGCGCCGATTGCGGACAGCGGGGAGCTGACCACGAGGATGATGAGATGATGGCCGGGGTGAACGTCTACACGGGGTTGCGTGACGATCAGCCAGGAGGCTTTGGAGCGCAGGAAGTCGGAGGTTGCGCCGGCCGGGTTGTAGCCGACAGTGGTGTCGGAGTTGCGGTACTCGGCCGGGAATCGCTCAGTGAGAATGCTGCCCGTCGCCGCGTAGGTGATGGACAGCAGTCCGATGCCTGTGGACGCGGCCGAGGTGATGGCCCATGCCTGGCCGATGTCGATCAGGGGCGAATAGTGGCCACGCCGCTGGCGCCGTGTTGATGCCGCCAGCCATGGTCACTCGGTCCGGGCCCCAGGACGCATCCACGCGGCCGACGAGCAGGATCACGAGAATTGGCACGACGGCGGCTACCAGGGTCGCGTTGATCATGGCCAGGCGGTACACACCGAGCGTGTTGGTGGCGTAGCTGAACGCTAAGGTGTTCGTCGCGTAGAAACTGCCAGAGCCCAGAAGCGCGGCCATGATCGCCATGATTGGGCGGCCGCCGAGATTCTGGAGCTCCTCGCAGACCGGCGACCCCTACATCTTCACCCAAATGCACAGGGCGATGGCCAGGATCGGCATGCGAAGAGGAACAGTAAGCGCCAGCCCCATGCGTCTACGAACTCCGTGGGGAGCATGAGCGCCAGCGCGAAGACGCCGGAGGGGATCAGGGTCCCTTGCGGGGAAGCCGAGCTGCATCATGGCGGCGTAGCGGCCGCGCTGCGCGTAGTGCGTGCTCGATCGCGACGGCGGCGGCCCGCATCAACCGCCGCTCACGGCCAGGCCCTGTAGGAGGCGCAGGACGGCCAGGATGATCGGCGCAGCCAAGCCGATGCATGCGCAGGTCGGCAGCAGGTCAATGGCCCCGGTCGCGGCGCCTCTCAGCACCACGGGGAGGACCAACGTGGGGCGTCGGCCTCAGAGGTCGTCGAGGATGCTTAACCTGAACGCGCCGACCGGACGGGCCGCGAAGCCCATGCCGAAGATCACTAAGAAGCCGCGGATCGCCGCTGTTGGGTTTAGCTTGGTGAAGAAGATAGAGCGTATGGCGATCGCCCTGCAGATGACCCACTTGTAGGCGCAGAGCCCGTACTTCACCGAGAGTTCCTCCCTGGTCCGCAGGGTGGGCAAAGGCCTCGGCCTGAACGGCGTCGACGTGCTTGCTGTGGCAGGCCATGGCTTCACCAACTGCAAGGAGGTCGTGCCTACGCCATGCTCTTCGTGCCCTCCGTGGCGGGATCCCTCACGAAGAGTGCGAGCTGAACAGCGACGAGGACGTGCCGGCCGACGTCGAACTGCTGACCGGGGTGCTGGCGCGCATAGTGGAGGGGATTTGGAGGGGTCGGGATAGGCAGCGCGGCGGGCAGTCCCGCCCCAGGCTAGCGGTGCTGGTCTCCTCCGAGGGCTGATCATGGGACTGGCCCCCCGTACGCCTTGGCCTCCATCCAGGCGAGGACATCGAAGACCCGGAGTACCGAGACCTCGGTGGGCAGTGACGCCGCCGAATGGTAGGACGCGAGTCGCTGCCATATGGTCCGCTCCTGGGCGGAGAACTCTGCATGGAGCAGTGCCCGGCCCACGTAACCGTCCTTTCGGGTCTCATGGAAGACGGTCTGGCGTAGCTCGGCGTCAATGATTGGGAAGAGTCGCGGCCGCTTGCGGGCGACGAGCTTCGACGCGATCGTGGGGCCGATCTTCGGCAGGGTCTTCAGCGCCTCATAGAGCTCGTACACCGGTGCCATGTCCTTGCCGGACGGGTCCGGGTCGACGTCGATGAAGTCGCGGTCGGGGCCGACGGCCTCCAGTAGCCCAGCGAAGTGCACCCTCTGTGTGATGAGCAGATGCACGACCGCATGCCCCGGCACTGGCGTGTTCAGCAGGGCGGCGGAGGCGACGTCGTCGGAGGTGAACACGTTCGCGGACGCTGCGCGCGTCCCGCTCGGGTCGAACCCGTCCCATCGGCCGCCGATGAACTTTCCGGGCGTGAAGTAGTGGCCGAGGAGGTCGACGGCACGATCGGTCTGATCGGAGACGACGGTGCGGGGCAGGTGCAGCTGGGGTGCGGTCATGGCTTCCTCTTCCACTAGAAGGCGTCACGGTGATTGTGGCTGAGGGCTCATCGCAGCGGAAGGGTGATCAGGGGGCCTCGGCAGAATGGGGTCCCATGGAGTCCACCCAGCCCGTCCCCGAGCCCTTCGTCCTGACCCTCGGTGCGGTCCTCGCCGCCGCCGGCCTTGACCCGCACGACGTCCTGGCCATCCGCCACACCTACAAGGAGTCGGGGCTGCCGTCGCGGGCGGCAGCCACGCCGGAGCGCGTGCTCGCCTACACGCGGGAGCAGCACCACGTGGGGAAGTTCCCGAAGGAGCCTGCTCGCCACTGGCTGATCTTCATGGGGGAGGGCGGGCGTCGTTCTCGTCTCACCGCCGTGTACGAGAACCGCGGGGAGGCCGTGGCTGAGCGCACGGAGCGGCATCGGTACTACGACGTTGCGCCGGTGCCGCTGCTGGCCTCCCTCGAGGAGCGCCTGGTGGTGGAGTGGTCCGCAGACCCCGTGAACTGGGCCAAGCGCGGGCCCCTCGCGGCGCGGTTCCCCGTCCTGGAGATCGCCGACCCCACCACCGAGGCGTTCCCCGGCTTCGACCACGTGCTGCTCAGCTACGGGGACCTGCAGTCAATGGTGACCGAGACCCGCTACGCAGGCTGGCGCACCGCCCTGGAGGCCGTACGCGGGATCTACCTGATCGCCGACGAGACCGCGGGCCAGTGCTACGTCGGCAAGGCCGACGGCGAGCGTGGTGTGCTCGGACGGTGGGCGGCCTACGCCCGTGACGGGCATGGCGGGAACGTCGCCCTCCGGGATGCCCTAGAGCTCGACCCCGCCCAACCGGAGCGGTACACGTTCAGCCTGTTGCGCGTGTTCGGCTCCAATACCCCGCAGGCCCAGATCGACGCCGCGGAGAAGCACTACAAGGAGGCTCTGATGACGCGCCGGTTCGGGCTGAACCGGAACTGAACGGACTTCGTAGTCCTGGGGGAGTGGGCGAAGGTCAGACGGGGGATGGAATGCCCGCGCCGAGCCTCGGGGAGGAGGACAAGCGCGCCATCCCGGCACTGCAGCCATCGCTGAGTTCCTCGAATGTGACTGCCCACGAGCACACGGGGCATCCGCAAGCCGCCCGCATTGATGTCGTCGCGCGGGCCGACGTCGTCGAGGCGGGCGGGCCAGGTCTGATGGGTGTGAACGGCCTCCCCGGAACCGGCAAGACGACGACGCTCGGGGACATCCTGGCGTCCAACGTCGTCGAACGAGCACGCCGATTGTCGGCGTGTGAGAACCCATTCGACGCCCTCACCGAACGCACCCATGAGTGGACCGGCGAGGGCAGGATGCGACGACGGGCGCGCGAACTCCGGCCCGAGGTGGCCGGCCTCGAAAAGGTGGTGGCCTCGGTGAACAACGCGGACGAGGAGAACCTCTCCGAGGAGATTCCACATCGGAGCGCCATCAAGGACAGCCGGAACGTGGATGCGGACTACTTCGCCTGCCTGGCCACCGCCGCCTTGGGCGGAAGCGGCGGGGGAAGAGGACGCCCTGGGTGAGGACAGCTTGACGTCGGAGCAGCCGGGCACCTCGGGCCTGGCCACTGCGCCGATGGCAACGGCACCGACTCCGCCCCGCTCCGCGCGCAGGCGGCCGACGAGGGGGTAGTGCTGCTCGGGGTCCTTCTGGAGGGGCCGGACCGGCCCGGACCGGCCCGGACCGGCCCGGGGCCGGCCGGACCAGCCTACGGATCGGACGGCTCAGCCCTGGGCCGACTCGACGTCCTCGTCGACCCAGTCGCGGGAGCGTTCCACGGCCTTCTTCCACAGCCGCAGGGCGCGCTCAACCTCCTCCTCGTCCATGGTGGGCTCCCAGCGCTTGTCCTCTTCCCAGTTGGCCACGAGCTCGTCCTGGGACGCCCAGAACCCCACCGCCAGGCCTGCGGCGTAGGCGGCGCCGAGAGCGGTGGTCTCGATGACCTTGGGGCGCACGACGGGCACGCGCAGCAGGTCCGCCTGGAACTGCATGAGCAGCTCGTTGGCGACCATGCCACCGTCGACCTTCAGTTCGGTGAGGTCCACGCCGGAGTCCGCGTTCATGGCGTCCAGGACCTCGCGGCTCTGGAAGGCGGTGGCCTCGAGCGCCGCGCGGGCGATGTGCCCCTTGTTGACGTAACGGGTCATGCCCACCATGACGCCGCGGGCCGCGGCGTCCCAGTGCGGGGCGAAGAGGCCGGAGAACGCGGGGACGAAGTACACGCCGCCGTTGTCCTCCACGCCGGCGGCCAGGGTCTCGACCTCCGGGGCGCTGCCGATCATCCCGAGGTTGTCCCGCAGCCACTGGATCAGCGAGCCGGTGACGGCGATCGAGCCCTCCAGCGCGTACACCGGCTTCTGGTCGCCAATGCGGTACGCCACCGTGGTGAGCAGGCCGTTGTCCGAGTGCACCGGCTCCTCGCCGGTGTTGATCAGCATGAAGTTGCCGGTGCCGTACGTGTTCTTGGCCTGGCCGACCTCGAAGCACGCCTGGCCGAAGGTCGCCGCGTGCTGGTCGCCCAGGATGCCGGTGATCGGCGTCTCGCGCAGCAGCTGCTGGCCGGATACGGTGCCCACCTCGGCGGAGGAGCTGACGATCTCCGGAAGCATGGACATCGGGATGCCCATGTCCGCGCAGATCTCCTCGTTCCAGTCGAGGGTGTCCAGGTTCATCAGCATGGTGCGGGAGGCGTTGGTGACGTCGGTGACGTGCCGGCCGCCCTCGCCGCCGCCGGTGAGATTCCACACGAGCCACGAGTCCGTGGTGCCGAAGATGAGGTCGCCGTTCTCGGCGGCCTCCCGGGCACCGTCCACGTTCTCCAGAATCCAGGCCACCTTGGGGCCGGAGAAGTACGTGGCCAGGGGCAGCCCGACGCGCTCCTTGTAGCGGTCCGCGCCGACGTCGCCGGCCAGGCGCTCGCAGAGGTGGTCGGTGCGGGTGTCCTGCCACACGATGGCGTTGTACACCGGCTTGCCGGTGTTGCGGTCCCACACCACGGTGGTCTCACGCTGGTTCGTGATGCCCACGGCGGCGACGTCGTGTCGGGTCACCTCGGCGCGGGCCAGGGCCTCGCCGATGACCTCGCGGGTGTTCGTCCAGATCTCCACCGGGTCGTGCTCCACCCAGCCGGCGCGCGGGAAGATCTGCTCGTGTTCGCGCTGACCAGTGGACACGATGGCCCCACTGTGGTCGAAGAGGATCGCGCGCGTGGACGTGGTGCCCTGGTCGATGGCCATCACGTAGCGGGGGGTGGTCATGTCCTACTCCTTCGGAGGTGGTCACGGGGGTGTGGGGGTGGCGGGCACGTTCCCGCAGGGGAACGTGCCCGCCGGGGTTGGACGGGCAGACCGCTCAGACGAACAGAGGCGCGGCGAGGCCGGCCAGGACGGCGCCGACGAGCGGGCCGACGATCGGCACCCAGGCGTAGCCCCAGTCCGAGCCGCCCTTGTGCCGGATCGGCGCGACGGCGTGGAACAGGCGGGGGCCCAGGTCGCGCGCCGGGTTGATGGCGTACCCCGTGGGGCCGCCCAGGCTCGCGCCGATCGCGACGACGAGCAGGGCCACCGCGAGCGGGCCGAGCCCGGAGGGGGTGGAGCCGAAGAGCAGGATCACGAACACCAGGACGAACGTGGCGATCACCTCGGTGACCATGTTCCACAGCGGGTTGCGGATCTCGGGACCTGTGGCGAACGTGCCCAGGATCGCGCCCTGGTCCGTCTCCGCCTGGTAGTGGTCGCGGTAGGCCAGCCAGGCCAGGGCCGCGCCGAGGAAGGCGCCGATCAGCTGCGCCGCGAAGTACGCGAGCGTGGTGCCGAGGGTCACGGCGATGCCGGGGGCGTACTCCTCGGCGCCGCTGACGAGCAGGCCGACGGTCACGGCGGGGTTCAGGTGCGCACCGGTCGCGGCAGCGACGTAGACGCCCGCGAAGACGCCCAGCCCCCAGCCGAAGCTGATGAGCAGCCAGCCTCCGCCGTTGCCCTTGGTCTTCGTCAGGACGACGTTGGCGACGACGCCGACGCCGAGCAGGAGGAGGATGGCCGTGCCGGCGATCTCATGCAGGAAGATCGTGCCCATGGACGGGCTCCTTTCCGTGGACGGGGGCGGCGTCGGCAGCTGCGAGCGCGGCGGCGGCGGTGACGTCGTCGTGGGCGGTCTCGCCGCGGAGGCGTGCGGCGACGAGGTTCTTGTACGCCCGGATCTCACCGGCGATGCGCTCTTCATCCCAGCCCAGCTCGGGGGCCACGAGGGACGCGATCTCCTCGGCCGCCGCGACGCCGCGGTCGCGGACCTCGGTGGACAGGCGCGTGCGGCGCTCGATGACGTCGTCCAGGTGGACGACGCCCTCGGCTCGGGCCGCGTAGACGATCTCGGCGCGCAGGTAGCGCGGCGCCTCGGCGAGAGGGACGCTCAGGGACGGGTCGCCGTCGATCAGGTCGAGCACATGGCGCAGGACGGTGCCGTAACGGAACAGGAGCCGGTCCACGCGGGCCTCGTCCAGGCCGTAGTCGGCGGCGATGCGGTCCGCCTCCGCCTCGATCTCCGAGTAGCCGAGGCCGCCGAGCACGGGGATGTGCTCGGTGAGGCTGGGACGGGTCGGGTGGGTCTCGCGCACCACGAAGTCCACGACGTCCTCGGCCATGGCCCGGTACGTGGTCCACTTGCCGCCGGCCACGGCGGTGAGGCCGGGGGCCACCTCGGTGACGGTGTGCTCACGGGAGATCTTGGTGGAGCCGCCGTCGGATCCGGTGACCGGCTGCAGGAGCGGGCGCAGGCCGGCGTACGTGGCGATCACGTCGTCACGCGTGAGGTCCTCCTTCAGCACCGCGTTGGCGTGCTCGAGGATGTAGTCGATGTCGTCCGCGGTGGTGGCCGGATGGGCCACGTCCTCCGCCCACGGGGTGTCCGTGGTGCCGATCACCCAGTACTCGTCCCACGGGATGAGGAACAGCACGGACTTCTCCGTCTTGGTGATCACGCCGGTGGCGGCGTCGGCGCGGATGCGGTCGCGCGGGACGGTGATGTGGGCGCCCTTGGAGGCGAGCACCTCGAGGCCGCCGTCGGCCCCGGCCAGCTCCTGCTGCTCCTGGGTCCACACGCCCCCGGCCAGGATGACGGCGCGCGCGTGCACGTCGAACTCCTCGCCGGAGGTCTCCTCGCGGACACGCACGCCCTGCACACGGCCGTCGTCGCCGCGCAGGTAGCCGGTGACGGCGGTGTAGTTGGCGGCCACGGCGCCGTGGTCCACGGCGGATCGCACGAGCATCATGGCCAGGCGGGCGTCGTCGAACTGGGCGTCGGCGTACTCCACCGCGCCGACGATCTTCTCGTCGTCGAGGGAGGGGAAGGTCGCGGCCATGGAGCGGCGGCTGAGATGGCGGTGCGCGCCCATCGCGCGGCGGCGGCCGAGCGACTGCATGGCGTCGTACATGGTGACGCCGGCGCCGATGAAGCCGCGGTCGATCACCTTGTGGAAGAACGGGAAGACGAAGCGCAGGGGACGCACCAGGTGGGGCGCGGTCTGGGTGAGCAGCAGGTCGCGCTCCCGCAGCGCCTCGTACACCAGCTTGACGTCCAGCATCTCGAGGTAGCGCAGGCCACCGTGCATGAGGCGGGAGGAGCGGGACGAGGTCCCGGAGGCCCAGTCGCGGGCCTCGACGATGCCCACGTCGAGGCCGCGGGTGGCCGCGTCGAACGCGGCGCCCACGCCGGTGGAGCCGCCGCCCACGACCAGGATGTCGAGGGGGGCCTCCGGGCTGGTGGCCCGGAGGCGGGCGAGGTGGTCCTCCCGCGTGGCGGCGGAGAGGGGGACGGTTCGCAGGGTCGGCATGGGGGGTTGCTCCTTTATCAGTGGAAGCACAGTGTAGTGGCGTGGCTCACGATACCCAGTATCAGCGCGAGCCGAGGTCCATGATGTCACTCCCGGGTCGCGGGTGCCCACGCGCCGGGTACGGTCTCGCGGAACCCGAGCCGCTCGCACAGGGCCACGTCGGTGCGCGTGGAGGTGGCCCGTCTCGCACGGTCCCCGGGCTGTGGCACCTCACCCTGTTCCGCTGGAACGAGGGCGGAGCGCCTCGGGTGACGCGTGCCCTCGGGTGAGGCCCCGCCCCTACACTCCGACCATGGACATCACCGTCGGCGCCGTCGGCCGCGCCTCGCTCTCGGACTGGGAGCAGGAATGCTGCGGTGACCCGATCGCCGTGGGGGAAGTCCACGAGCTGATCCTGCTGCCCTCCCGGGGAGTGAGTCAGGCTGGGCCCCTGGCCTCTGCAGGCTGGGTCGTCACCCATCACGACGACGGCAGCCCCGCCGGGTCGATCCCGTTGCGTCGTGTGCGGGCCGTGGTGAGGGCGGCACACGAGGTGTGGCCCTCGGGGCGGCTCGCCGAGATCGACCGCGTCCCCGGCCACGCTGACCTGACGATCCTTGAGCCAGAGGAGGCCACCGGCCTCGGCTTGGGGGAGGTCGTCTACGTCGGCGCCTACGAGCCGGTGCTCCCCGAGACTCCCCGCCCTGACGAGTGGCCTCTCGACCTGGAGATCCTCGAGGACCTCGGTCCGCACACCTGGTGAGCCTCGCGAGTCCACCCCCTCACGGTCTCGAGCTGCATGGGGTGAGCGTAGAAGTCCGTTCGTCGTCATAGATGGCCCCTCACCCCCCGGTCGCTCGCGAGCATCGCGTAGACGAGGGTGTCCGTCCACTCGCCCTTGCTCCACAGGTCCTGCCGGTGGTGTGCCTCTCGACGCATCCCGAGCATCTCGGCCAGTCGGGCGGACGCCGTGTTGCGGGCATCCATCTGTGCCACTACCCGGTGCAGGCCAGACGTCTCGAACCCCAGGTCCAGCAGCGCAGCCGCGGCCTCCCGGGCGAAGCCTTGACCGGCATGTCGCGGATCCAGTGCCCAGCCGATCTCCGCGACACCGCGCTCGCGGTCCGTCAGCCACAGGATCACGTCACCCACGGGGACGCCCGCGTGCTCCACCACCAGGGACGCCGCCCCGGACGGGCCGCCGAGGTCGTCCCACGTGATCCGCTTGGCCAGCTTCGCCCGCGCGGTCGCCTCGTCCCAGGGCTCGTCCAGCAGGTGGCGCACCACCTCGGGCTGCGTGTACATCTCCTGCAACCAGCCGAAGTCGTCCTCCCGGTGCGGCCGCAGCGTCAGCCGCGCGGTGGGCAACGGCCAGTCAGGGGCGCGGCCGCCCGCAGCCGCGCCCTCCTTGCGCCCCGCCGGAGGCGGGGCGTCGACGTCGGCGGGGACCGGCGTCGTCGTGCCGGACGCCCAGTCCTGGCGCAACATTGCGTAGGCCACGGACGCGAACGGCTCGCCGCCGTCCACGGGCCAGCCGCGCCGGTAGTGCGCCTCCTTGACCCAGCCGGCCCGGCGGAAGGTGCGCAGCATGGGGACGTTGTCCTCGCGGGTCTGGCCCTCGAAGCGGTCCACCGCGGGCATCGTCTCGAAGACGCGCCGGGTGAGCGCGGTGAGGATCTGCGCGCCGAGCCCGCGCCCGCGGAACCGCTCCGCCACGCGCAGGTCGAACAAGGGGGTGGGGTCCGTGAGGTCCTCCAGGCGCACCACGCCGACGCGGCCGTGCTCGGGATGCTCGATCCAGAAGGTGCGGTGGTCCTCATCCTCCCAGGCGCCGCCATCGACGGCCTTCTCCGCCTCCGGCCGGGTGACGCGCGGGCGCGTGTGGAACGGCCACGCGTTCTCGGTGAGCAGGGCGACGAGCGCGTCCCGGTCGGCGCCTGCCGGGTCGAGTGGAGTGAAGGTGACGTCCATGGGGCCGAGAGTAGGGGAGGGGACGTCACCGCCGCCCGTTGCCGTGACCCCATGGCCACGCCCCTCCTCGACCTCGCGGCGCACCGCGCGAGGAAGCCCGGGACGCGCAGGCCGAGATCGGCTGGACCATAGCCCAGGCCCACGCCGGCCGGGGCCGCGCCACCGAGCTGGCCTGTGCCCTGTTGGACCTCGCCTTCGCAGGCCTCGGCGTCCGACCCGTGGAGGCTCACGCCTTCGCGGACAACGCGCCCATCCTGCGCGTGATGGAGAAGGTCGGCCTGCGCCACGAGGGCACCTTCAAGGAGGAGTCACTGCACCGCACCCGCGGCTGGGTGGACGGCGTCACTTACGCGATGCTCGCCTCGGAGCATCGGGCCCGGGGCAGACGGCTTTCCACCTCACGACGCCCAGAAGTACGCAACTCTCTAGACATAACGTTGCGTAAGGTGGCGGCATGAGCAACGATCCGCGCCCGACCCCGTGGGCCGTCGGCTGGGAAGAGCGCCCCTGGGCCGCGGGCCCGGATGACGCCGGGCTGCGCTCCCGCAGCGCTCGCGTGCGCGCCTCGGGCCCGTATCGAGCCGCGCTCCCGGCCCGCATCGCCCGACTCGGGCTCGACCTGCCCTCTGATCTGGCGACCGAGGTCGAGGAGGCGACGGCCGCCGTCGTGCGCTTCGATGCTGAGATCAGCCACGCCCTCCCGGGGCTCACCGGCGAGATCGCCCCGATCGACGCGGTGCTCCTGCGCACTGAGTCCGCGTCCTCCTCGCAGATCGAGCACATCACCGCGGGCGCGCGAGCCCTCGCCCTGGCGACTCTCGGCGAACGCACCCGCCCGAACGCAACGCTCGTGGCGGCGAACGTGAGGGCCATGGGCGCTGCTTCCCGGCTGGCCGCCGACCTCGACGAGCCCGCCCTGCTGGCCGCCCATCGTGCCCTCATGGACGGTCAGGAGCATGCCCGGCCGGGCGCCTACCGCGATGCGCAGGGGTGGATCGGGGGCGGGGCGCCCACGCCGCACACGGCGCAGTTCGTCCCGCCCCACCCGGAGCGCCTGCGTGCCGGGATGGACGATCTCTTCGCCTACCTGCGACGCACGGACGTACCCGCCCTCGTGCAGGCCGCCATCGCGCACGCCCAGTTCGAGACCATCCACCCGTTCGCGGACGGCAACGGCCGCACCGGGCGCGTCCTCGTGCACGCCGTGTTGCATCGGGCCGGCGCGATCACCCGTATGGGGGTGCCCCTCTCCGCGGGACTCCTCACGGACACGGCCGGATACTTCGACGCCCTCACCGCCTACCGCGACGGCGACCCCGCGCCCATCGTGCGCCGCTTCGCGCAGGCCGCCCTGGCCGCCGTCGGCAACGGCCGAGAGCTCGTCGCGGACCTGGACGAGGCCCTGACCGGCTGGCGCGAGCGGCTCACCGCCCGGCGGGACGCGGCGGTCTGGCGGGCGCTCGCGGTGATCATCGCGCAACCCGCCGTGACCGTGGACCACCTGGCCCAGGTGCTGGGTGTCTCGCGCCCGGCCGCCCAGCGGGCCGTGGACCAGCTTGTCGAGGCCGGTGTGCTGCAGCCGGTCTCCAGCCAGCGTCGGAACCGGGTGTGGCTGGCCACCGAGGTGCTCGCCTGTCTGGACGAGTTCGCCGCGCGTGCGGGCCGGCGGGGTTGACGGGGGCGGTCTACAGGGTTGACCAGCCTCAGTGCCGTATGGAGTGCCCCGGCCATGGTCAGGCGAACACACGAGGTGAGGCCCGCGGGATGACTCGCGGTCCGTCAGCCACAGGATCACGTCCCCACGGGCATGCCCACGTTCCCCACCACCAGAGACACCGATCCGGCAGGGCCAGCCGAGGTCGTCCTCCCGGTGTGGGCGCAGCGTCAGGCGCGCGGTGCGCAACGGCCAGTCAGGGGCGGGGCCGCCCGCAATCGCGCCCTCCCCGCGCTCCACCCGGGACGTCGACGCCGGCTGGGTGCCACGCTTCGACGTCGACGTGCTGGAGGCCGCCCTGCGGCCCGTCCACGAGCGGCCCCGGTGGGAGGAATGGGGGCAGATCGCCGCGCCAACCCTGCTGATCACCGGGGAGAACGGGTACGTGCCCGCCGGAGAGCTGGACGAGATGCGGCGTCGGCGCCCGGATGTGCGGCACGTGCAGGTGCCCGGCGCGGGGCACGACGTGCACCTGGACGCGCCGGAGCGGGTGGCTGAGCTCGTGCGGGGGTTCGCGGCCTGACTGATCTGGGGCAGGATCCCCCCATGGACCACAAGCAGATCCTCCACGACGGGCTGCGCCGCCAGCGTGCGGCCCTCCTGCAGAAGCTCGAGGGCCTCAGCGAGCGCGACGCCCGCCTGCCGCGCACTCCCACCGGCACCAACCTGCTGGGACTGGTCAAGCACGCCGCCGTCGTCGAGCTGGAGTACTTCGGCGAGACGTTCGACCGCCCCGCGGAGGTGCAGCTGCCCTGGGCGGCGGCGGGGCAGTCGGAGGAGGACAACGTGGACATGTTCGCCGCCGAGGGTGAGTCCCTCGAGGACGTCCTCGAGTTCGCCCGCCGTTGCTTCGCCCACGCGGACGCGACCATCACGGCCCTCGGCGCCGACGCCCCCGGGCGGGTGGCGTGGTGGCCCGACGACAAGGCGGAGGTGACGCTCGCGCAGATCATTGCGCACGTCGCCCTGGACGAGGCCCGGCACGCCGGCCACGCGGACATCCTGCGGGAGCAGATCGACGGGCAGGCCGGCCTGCGCGCCCCGGGGAACAACCTGCCCCCGTGGGACGCCGACCGCTGGGCCGCCCACGTGGACCGTCTGACCGCCATCGCGGAGGGGAGCGGCGGGCCGGGCCGGAACTGAAGGCACATGCCTCCCGTTCCGCCGCTGGGCCTACGCTGTGGCCATGACGAGTATCCCCGCTGCCGCCGTACCCCCTGCCCTCCAGCGCTCATTCGATGCGTGGGCTGCCGCCGGCAGGCCCGCCGACGAGCCCACGCGCTGGTCCTTCGATCACTGGACGGCCCACGTGCCCGACCTGCCCGCCTGCCTCGAGTGTGAGCCGCTGACCCGCGCCGTCGTCACCGGCTACGCCGCGAAGGTGACCGCCGAGGACCGCGCCGTGCAGCGGGACGCCTTCATCGCCGCGATGGTGTGGGGATACGGACGGGTCGGCTACGGCCCCTCCCGGGTGGAGCGCATCATGGCGCAGCCCGGGTTTGAGGAGCAGCTCGCCGACGTCACCCGCATCACCCTCGAGCAGGGCGGGCCCGCGGCCTTCGAGCACATCCGGCAGCAGCGCAAGAGCGGGGTCGGCTGCCTCAAGCACCTCGGCGCGGCCTTCGGCACCAAGTACCTCTACTTCCTCACCAAGGCCCACCGGGAGTCCGACATCGCCCCCGTCCTCGACTCCGTGGTGCGCGCCTGGTTCGCCGAGCATGTGAAGGACGTCGACGTCCGGATCGGCGGCGGTTGGACCTACCCCCGCAAGTACGCCACGTACGTGGAGACCATGCAGGCGTGGGGTGAGGAACTCAAGATCCCGGCCGACGACGTCGAGCGGCTCATCTTCCTCCAGCAGCAGGACGCCACCCAGGAGCCCTGGCGGGAGAGCTGGAGTTCCGCCGCCGCGGACCCGGAGGCCGGCGAGCTGCTCGAGGCCCTCCGCCTCGCGCTGGCCGACCTGGGCGCCGGGGACGACGCCGAGCCCCACCTGCAGGCTCTGGAGGACGTCATCGCCGACGCGGAGGACCGGGCGCCCGACGAGGCATGAAGCCCCGCCCGCCTGTGCGCGGTTGGCGTCGGGATGAACGTGTCCGCTGAGCAGCTGATCGGCGACGAGTCCGGTGTGCACCGCGGCCTGTACCTGCGTGTCGTGGACCACGTCCCGTGGCTGCGCGGCTTCGCATGCGACGACCTCCACGTCTTCGACCCCGAGGACCGGTGGATCCTGGCGCGGTGAGGGGTCAGCGATCTATCGCCAGGGCGCCTACCGTGTCCAAGGCCCTCCGTAGGCTCGAGGCGTAGCCGGGGTGGATGTCCCGGACGAAGAGAGGACATTGGCATGACCACCAAGGTGGGGTTCATCGAGGCCGCTTCCCATGCTCTGCAGAACGGTCCCCAGCTGTTCGCACGCGTCGAGGACGGCGGTGTGGTCATCGGCGGGGGTGGCGGCGAGGTCGTGCCGGATTCGACCGGGCTGTACGCGGTTGTCGCGCAGGATCCAGACGCGGTGCGAGCCGAGCTGCGATTGGACACGTCTGTCAGTCGAAGCGATGTGCTTTACATCGGCAAGGCCGAGGGCAGCCTGCGGGCCCGCCTGGAACGCAAGCATTTCGCGGGCGGCGGCACCGCGCACTCCACTCTGCGCCGCACTCTGGCCGCACTCCTGGTGGATCGGCTGGACCTGGAGCCGGTCGCCGTCGCTTCCGCGGGTCGATTCTCCCTCACCCCGGAGAGCGGCGAGCAGCTGACCACCTGGATGCGCCGTCACCTCGCCGTCCGCGTGTGGCAGGCACCCGCCGGGTTCGCGGAAGTGACACCGCTCGGGGGCATCGAGAAGCCTGTGATCGACACGCACACCCCGCCGTTGAACCTCATCTACGGCGGCACCAGCCCCGAAGCACAGCTGCTCCGCCAGCGCATCCGGAAGGCCCGCACGGGCCTGGCGGAGCAGGCGAAGCGCGGTGTGGACGTGGTGGAAGTCCATTCGTCGGCGCGCGCGACCGTCGGCTACTTGTTCCGCCGCCGCCCCAGCCAGTACGGGCTGCGGGGAAGCGTCGGTCTCTGGGAGGAGCTCGCTGAACGGCTCGACGACACCCCCATGCCCACCAGTGAGTATGAACTCGGCCGGCTCCTGCGCGATGCGCTCAATCGCTCCCTTGAGGGGGCCGAGCCTTACGACGAGGACAAGGTCAACGTGGAGCGGTTCAACCGCGGAGGCATGAGTCAGGGCCTCGTCCATCTGCCCTGGTGGGAGGACCAGGCCATCCCCCTCCTCCTCGACCGCTGGGGAGCCTGGGCGGACACCCAGGGTCTCCTCGGCCCGGAGGACTACATCGGGAGCTGGTGACCCGACAGTGTGTGGTGCCTGCCGCCGTCCTCGATGGCCTCCTTCGCCACCGGCCGGGTGACGTGGGGCGCACAGGGAAGGGCCACGTGTTGCCGGTGAGCAGCGCAATGAGCTCCGCGCGGTCCGCGCCGGCGGGGTCGAGACGGGTGATGGCGACGGTCATGGGGCGAGGGTGGGCGCCGGCATCATGGGCGCCTCCCCACCCGGACCCCTTCCGAGTCCGACACAATGCATACATCCATGCATGCATCCGATTACTCTGGCCCGCATGACTCCACTCTCCGACCCCTTATGGGGCAGTCGTGCCACGGCTGCCGGCCGCCTGGCCCACGACGTCGCCTGGCGCATCGTCCGCGGTGAGATCGCCGCGGGGGAGATGCTCACCGAGGTCCAGCTCTCCACGGAGGCCGGCATCTCCCGGACGCCGGCCCGGGAGGCCCTCCTCCAGCTCGAGCGCTGGGGCCTGGTGCGGCTCCTCCCCAAGAAGGGCGCGGCCGTGCAGGCCCTCACGCCGCAGAGCGTGGCCGACCTCACGGCCCTGCGCGGCCTCCTCGAGTCCACCGCCCTCGCCACGGTCGCCGCGCGGCCCGACGCCGTCGGGCCCCTCGTCGCCACGCTCACCGCCAACCTGGAGCAGCAGCGCGCCGCCCTGGACGCCGGCGACCTCGCTGCCTTCTCCGCGCTGGACGTGCGCTTCCACCGGGACGTGATCGCCACGTGCGGCAACGCCGCCTTCGACGAGGTCGTGCGCACCTTCGCCCCCCGCCTGGCACGCCTGATCCACGCCGCCACCGGCGGATCCGTCGACGCCGCCCGCCGCCTCCTCGATGGGCACGCCGAGATCTGCGCCCAGCTGGCCGCCGGGCGCGCCGCAGACGCCCAGCGCGCCCTGCAGGCGCACCTCGACGCCGCGGGGAGCGGCGTCGTCCCCGGCCTGCCGCCCGTGGGCCCGTCCGAGGCAGGTGAACCCCGATGATCGAGGGCCTGCTGATCCTGCTGCTCTGCCAGCTGGCGGGCACGCTCGTGGCCGACACGCTGCACCTGCCGATCCCCGGGGCCGTGCTGGGCATGCTCCTGCTGCTCGGCCTGCTCGCGTGGCGCCGGCCGGCCGAGGACGCGCCGGTGATGACGGCGAGCCATCACCTGCTCCAGCACCTGCCGCTGCTGTTCGTCCCGGCGGGCGTCGGCGTCGTCGCGGTGCTGGGCCTCATCGAGGAACACCGGGCGCTGATGCTGGTCGGCTTCGTGGTGCCCTGGCTGCTGGGGCTGGTGGTCACCGCCGGCGTCGCCGCCCCGCTCGCCCGCCGCCTCACGGACAAGGAGGACGCACAGTGAACGCCGCCGAACTCACCGACTCCCTCGCCGAGGCCTGGGACGCGCTCCTGCACACACCGCTGTTCGGCATCGCGCTGACCCTCGCCGTCGCCGTGCTCTCCCGCCGCCTGTGGCTCGCCGCCCGGCAGACCGCCCTGCTCACGCCCGTGCTCGTGACGATCGTGCTGGTGGCCGCGTTCCTGGCCCTGACCGGCATCGACTACGAGACCTACATGATCGGCGGCAGCTACCTCACCTTCCTGCTGGGCCCCGCCACCGTGGCCCTCGCCGTCCCCCTGTACCGGGCCGGCCCTGACATCCGGAAGCTGCTGCTGCCGGTCGCCGTCGGGGTCACCGTCGGCTCGCTGACCGCCATGGTGAGCGCCGTGCTGATCGTGCGGCTGATGGGCGGGGACGCCGCGCTGGCCGCCACGTTCGCCCCCAAGTCCGCGACGACGCCGATCGCCATGGCGGTGGCCGACGCCGGCGGCGGGATCGTCTCCCTCGCCGCCGTGCTCCCCGTGCTCACCGGCGTGCTCGGCGCCGTGCTCGCCCCCTGGGTGCTCGACCTGCTGCGCGTGCGCGACCCCCGCGTGCGCGGCCTGGCCATCGGCGTGAGCTCCCACGGCATCGGCACCGCCCGCGCCCTCGCTGAGGGGCCGAAGACCGGTGCGTTCTCCGCCCTCGCCATGGCCTGCTCCGGTGTGCTCACCGCCCTGCTGGCCCCGCTGGTGCTGGCGATGACGGGGTGAGGGGCCGGACGGCCGCCCCCGGCCGGGCAGCCGCCTCGACCCGCTCCAGCCGCGGCGGCGTCCTTACCGTGTCCGCCCCGCCTGCCACCCTGGTCCTCTTCCTTCCCCGCGGGCCGCCCGCCGGCCCTCGCAGGCGCGGTGACGCGGCCCGGTCCTGCGAACGAGAGGACCTCACCCATGATGGGCCCGTCCCACGCGGCCACCGGCGCCGCGGCCTGGCTGGCGCTCACGCACTGGCAGTCGCCGATCGCCGTGCTGCACCTGCCCGCCGAACTCCAGCTGCTCGGCGCCGTGACCACCGCCGGCGCGGCCATGATCAGCGACTGGGACCACCCCCGCGCCACCGTCGTCCACGCCCTGCCGCCCCTGACCGAGTGGCTGAGCCGCGGCATCCGCCACGTGGCCGGCGGGCATCGGCGCGGCACACACTCGCTGGTGGGGATCGCAGCGTTCACCGCCATCGCGACGGCGGCCGCCTCCATCCAGGTGCCGATCGCGGGGCACGTCTACACGCCGGGGCAGGGGGTCATCGCCGCGTTCCTGGCGGCCGTGGCCGCCAAGGCCCTCCGACTGCTCCCGAACCGGGGATGGAGGGCCGCGTGGGCACTCGGCATCCTGGTCGCGGTGTCGGCGACCGTCCTCAGCGACGGGCTGTGGTGGATCCCCGCCTCCGTGGCCGTCGGCGTGAGCGTGCACATCCTCGGCGACGCCCTCACCAACAACGGGGTGGCCCTGCTCTGGCCGCTCAGCCCGGAGCCCCCCGCGCGCCTGTGGTGGTGGCAGTCCTCCGGACGGTTCCGGCTCCCCCTGCTCGGCCGGACCGGGTCCTGGCGGGAGTGGGCGCTCGTCTCGGTGGTCACCGCGTTCACCGTGGTGCGGGCCGTGCGGCTCGTCCCGCTCGCCGCTCGGGGGGTGGCGGCACTGTTCTGAGCGGCGGCACCAGGCCACCACCGCCCCCTCATGTCTCCGGGAACCACCCCGCCCGCACGGTCGCCTCGGTCCCGTGCGGCAGCCTCGGACGGCCGCCGGCGGCCAGGTCCCGGCAGGCGTCCGTGAGCGCCTCGAACGGCCACCCCGGGACCCGGCCCAGCCCCTCGGCCGTGCCGTCCTCGCGCCAGTGCACGTGCCAGTCCCGGCGCCGCAGCCCATGACGGCCCCGCAGGCTCACCCCCGTCCCGACCGCGTGCACGACCGCCTGGTCCACGGCCTCGAGCAGCTCATCCGACCCGGGGTCGCAGGCGTCGCATCCGCAGTCCGGGAGCAGCGCGTGCACCTGCCCCGGGGCACCGACCGCCACCCGGAGCACCGGCAGGACGCCGCCGTCGTCGTCCTGGGGCACGTCCGTCTCCAGCAGCCACCAGGGGGAGGCGCCGTCGACGCCGGCCGGCGGCGCCACCCGCAGCGCCCGGTCCACGGGGGCCGCCAGGTCGGCGCGCCCGGCCTCGTCGAGCGGGATGCCACGCACCGGGTCCGGCACGACGACGGCGCCCGCCTCCGCGAGCACCTCGGCCCACACGCGGGCCCGGGCGCCCGCGATCCGATACCGCTGCGGGTCGGTCACCCGGGAGTACTCCTCCTCCCGAGGCGGGGCGCCGTCCGGGTGCGGGGCAGGCCAGGCGGGCAGGTCGAGGGCGGCGTACCGCCGGGCCACCTCCGCCCGCAGACGCGGCAGGGTCGTCATGGGAGGCTCACCCGTGTGTCCGGCCCGGGCGGTCACCCCGCTCACTCCGCCGGCGTCAGTTCCCGCTTGAGGATCTTGCCGGTGGCGGTCTTGGGCAGCCCGTCCCGCACGGTCACGGTGCGCGGGTACTTGTAGGGCGCCACCTGGGACTTCACGTGCTGGATCAGCTCCTCCTCCGTGGCGTGCGCACCGGGGGCGAGCACCACGTGCGCGGCGACCTCCTGGCCGAGCTCCGGGTGGGGCACCCCCACCACGGCGGCCTCCGCGACGGCCGGGTGCTCGTAGAGCACCTCCTCGATCTCGCGCGGGTACACGTTGAGCCCGCCGCGCAGGATCATGTCCTTCGTGCGGTCCACGATGTAGTAGTTGCCCGCGGCATCGCGCCGGGCGAGGTCGCCGGAGCGGAACCAGCCGTCCTCGGTGATGGCCTGGGCGGTGGCCTCCGGCTTGCCCCAGTAGCCCTTCATCACGTTCTCCCCGCGGATCCACACCTCGCCCAGGGTCTCCTCATCGCCCTCGGGCACGACGGCCCCGTCCGGCGTCACCAGCTGCATCTCGCACCCTCGGACGGCGCGTCCGATCGAGCCCGGATGGTGCTCCTCGCCCGGGTGGTTGAAGCACGCCACCGGGGAGGTCTCGGACAGGCCGTAGCCCTCCAGGATCTCGCAGTCGAAGGTGGCCTCGAAGCGGCGCAGCAGCTCCACGGGCAGGGCCGATCCGCCGGAGACGCCCAGGCGCAGGCTGGCCAGGTCCTCCGGATGGTCCTTGGCCGCGGCCAGCACGGCCCCGTACATGGTGGGCACGCCGATGAACACGTCCACCGCGCACTCCCGGACGGTCTGCGCGGCCACGGCGGGATCGAAGCGGGGGATCAACGCCAGGCTGGCGCCCGTCGTCACGGGCGCCATGAGCGCGCACGTGAGGCCGAAGACGTGGAACAGCGGCAGGCAGCCGAGCACGGTCTCCCCGTGCTGGAGCTGGATCAGCGTCTCCGCCGCGGTGTCCGCGTTGGTGCCCATGTTCCGGTGGGTCAGCTGGGCGCCCTTGGGGCGGCCGGTGGTGCCGGAGGTGTAGAGGATGACGGCGTCGTCCTCGAGGTCCCGCTCGACGGTCTCGGTCACCGGGCCGGGGCTCTCCGCGAGGTGCGGGGCGAGGCCGTCCTCGCCGAGGGTGCGCAGCGGCACACCGCGCTCGCGGGCGCCCTCCACGGCTTCCTCGGACGGCACGGACCACAGCATCGACGCGCCCGAGTCCTCCAGGTAGTACTCGATCTCGCGGCGCTTGAACAGCGGGTTCATCGGGACGACGACGGCGCCCAGCTGCAGGGCCGCGAAGAACACCACCGGGAACGCCGGGATGTTCGGCACCATGAGCGCCACGCGGTCCCCGGGGCCGATGCCCTCCTGCCGCATGAGCCCGGCCAGACGCTGGGACTGGTCCTGCAGCTCGGCGTACGTCATGCGGTTCTCGCCGAGGATCAGGGCGGTGGAGTTCGGGTGCTCGGCGGCGGTGCGCTCGAGGCGGGCGGGCAGGGTGAGGGTCACGACGGGCCTCCGGGGGGAGTCGGATGTGATGGGAACCACAGCGTAACGCCCGGGGTCGCTCGTTCGCTGTGAGCCGAGCGGGGTGTGTCGGCCGACCTCACGCCAGCGACATCACCGCGGTTCTGCCCGGCGGTGATGTCGCTGGCGCGCGGTCATCCACCGGCCCCGCCTGCGACGTCGATGTGTCGTCTCCACGGCTCAGGGGCGCAAGACTGGTCCCCGCACACCGCCGCCCGGACCGCCGGGCCAGACCGGAGGACAGACCATGACCGCACAGACCCCCGCCACCCCTGCCATCCCCGCGACGATGAAGGCGGTCGTCATGCGTGCGCCGGGCGACGTCGTCGTGGAGGAGGTGGACACTCCGCGCGTCGCCCAGCCCACGGACGTGGTCCTGAAGCTGGCCGCCGCGTGCGTGTGCGGCTCTGACCTGTGGCCCTACCGCGGCCACAACAAGGTCGACCACCGGCGCATGGGCCACGAGTACGTCGGCACGATCGTGGAGAAGGGCGAGGACGTCGCCACCCTCGAGGTCGGCGACTTCGTGATCGGCTCGTTCATGCTCTCGGACAACACGTGCGAGATCTGCCAGGCCGGCTACCAGTCCCGCTGCGTCAACGCCGGCGAGTACACGGGCAGCCAGGCGCAGTACATGCGTGTCGAGCTCGCGGACGGCTCCCTCGTGAAGGTGCCCGGGGGTGAGCCCTCGGACCCGGACCGCCTGGCCGACTACCTCGCCGCCTCGGATGTGCTCGGCACCGGCTGGTACGCCGCCGTCGCCGCGCAGGCCGGCCCCGGCAAGACCATCGCCGTGGTCGGCGACGGCGCCGTCGGCCTGTGCGCCGTCCTGGCCGCCAAGACCCTCGGCGCGGAGCAGGTCATCGTGTTCTCCCGCCATGAGGATCGGGCCGCGCTCGCCCGTGAGTTCGGCGCGGACGTCGTGATCGCCGAGCGTGGCGAGGAGGGCGCCGCCCAGGTGCGCGAGCTCACCGGCGGCTACGGAGCGCACGGGGTGTGCGAGGCCGTCGGCACGCAGGGCTCCATGGACCAGGCCCTGGCCTCGGTGCGCCCCGGCGGGTACGTCGGGTTCGTGGGCGTCTCCCACGACCAGACCCTCGACGGCTCCGACCTCTTCGGCCGGCAGATCCACCTCGAGGGCGGCCCCGCCCCCGTCCGCCGCTTCCTGCCCGAGCTGATCGAGCGCATCCAGTCCGGGGAGATCCAGCCCGGCCGCGTGTTCACCGCGCGCATGCCGCTCGACGACGCCGCCGAGGCGTACCGGGCCATGGACGAGCGCCGCGAGATCAAGGTGCTGCTGGAGGTCTGAGGCACCCGCGCGCTGAGCGTGCCCGCCTCTGCTAGGAAGGTGGGCGGCCACGTCCGCACCACGCCCCGCGCGCCGGCCATCGGCCTCGGGTCACTGCGGCCCGAGGAGCTCCTGGACCTGCGCCTCGGTCAGCGGGCGGGTGGGGCGCCCCTCCAGCAGGAAGGCGAGCTGCGCCGACACCTCCAGCTCCTCCGCGGCGTTGACCGCGCTCTCCAACGTGGCACCGGCGACGATCGAGCCGTGGTTGGCCAGCACCACGCCGGGGGACCGGCGCCCGGCCCCGAGGATGTCGTCCAGCATCTCCGCCGAACCGGGTCGGTGGTAGGGGACGGTCGGCACGTCCCGGCCCAGCCGCATCACGAAGTACGGGGTGAGGGGCGGGATGCCCCCGTCCTCGGCCAGGCAGCTGTACGCCGTCACGTAGGTCGAGTGCAGGTGCACGATCGCCTGTGCCTCCGGGCGGGCCTCGTACATGGCCCGATGCATCACCACCTCCTTGGACGGCCGGGGACCAGCCTGGTGCCTCCAGTGTTCATCCAGCACGGAGAGCGCCTCGGGGTCCAGCCGGCCGAGGGAGGAGTTGGTGGGCGTCATGAGATACCCGCCCTCGATCCGGACGCTGATGTTGCCGGCGCTGCCCACGGAGAATCCACGGGAGAACAGGCTTGCACCGAACTCGGCGATCTGACGGCGCAGCAAGGACTCGTCGGTCACGGGGCTCCTCTCAGACGAGTGCGTTGGCGATGAGCAGGGCGACCAGGGTGGTCGCCCAGGCGATCGTGGTGGGGATGGACCACGCGAGGATCTGATGCTTGGCGTTCTTGATGCCCAGCATCCGGTTCACCACCCAGAAGAAGCTGTCGTTGAAGTAACCGAAGAACAGCGAGCCGAGGGCGGCGGCCTGCGCGGCCAACACCATGTTCACATCCGGCATGGCCGCGAGGATGGGTGCGGAGATCGAGGCGGAGGTGATGATGGCCACCGTACCGGACCCCTGGATGAGGCGGACGATGGTCGCGATGACGAACGGGATCAGGATGGTCGGCAGGGGGAGGCCGGCCACCGCCTGGCCGATGGACTCCGCCGTCCCGGACTCGCGCAGAACGCCGCCGAGGGCTCCGCCGGCGCCGGTGACCAACAGGATGATGCCCGCCGACTGTACGCCGAACTCCATGTCGTCCAGAGTCTCCTGGCGCGACTGGTTGCGGGCGAGGCCGTAGATCGCCACGAGGACGCCGAGCAGCAGGGCGATGACGGGGTTGCCGATGAAGGCGAGCGTGGAGACCAGCCCGGCAGGCAGGGCACCTTCGTTGTTCTCCACCATGGTGGCGGAGAAGGTGTTCAGGAAGATCAGGACGATCGGCAGCAGGATCGGCAGGATCGAGATGAACAGCCCGGGCAGCTCGCGTTCCCGGACGGCGGCACGCTCCTGGAACTCCTCGAAGGCCTCCGCGGGGGAGAGGCGTTCGCCCGTGTCCCGTTCGATCATGGCCTCGATCTTCGGACCCATGACCTTCGCGTACAGGGTCACCGCGATCATGGCGGGGAAGCTGAGGATGAGGCCCCAGAGGATCATCTCGCCGACGTTCACGTCGAAGATGCCGGCGGCGCCGAGCGGGCCCGGCGTCGGGGGGACGGCGTGGTGGGTGACGACCAGGCCGCCGGCGAGGGCGATGCCCAGGGTGAGGATGGACCGCCCGGAGGTCCGGGCCAGCGACCGCACGAGCGGCTGCAGGATCACGAAGGCGGAGTCCACGAAGATCGGGATGGAGATGACGAAGCCCGCGCCGGCGAGCGCCCACTCCTCCTTCCCCTTACCCAGCACGCGGATGAGGGAGTAGGCCAGCTTTTCCGCGGCCCCCGAGACCTCGAGGATGCGCCCCATCATCACGCCCATGCCGATGACGAGGCCGATGGTCCCGAGGGTCGAGCCGAAGCTGGTGGTGATGGCCTGGATAACGGCGTCCGGGGCCATCCCGGCCGCCAGACCCGCGATGGAGGCGGCGATGACCAAGGCCAGGACGGCGTGGATCTTGGTCCGGATGACGAAGAAGATGAGCAGGGCGACGGCTGCCGTGAGGCCGACCAGCGCACCGATCTCGGAGGCTTCGAGCCCGTTCATGGTGGTTCTCCTAGTGGTGTGGATCCGAGGGGTGAGGCCGACTCAGGCGACGAACTCGCGGTGGAACTGACGGACGGCGGCCTCGAAGCTGCTGTCTGGGCGGAAGCCGAGGGACAGGGTTCGCTCGACGTCGAACTCGCCGGGCCACGAGCACACGATGTCCATGACCCTCTGATCCGGGCGTGGGACGACCCGTGCCCGTGCCTCGGGCCCCCCGACGGCCTCGAGGGCGTCGAGCATCTCCGCCACGGTCACGGAGACTCCCGGGATGTTCAGCACCCGCCAGCCCCCTAGCCGCTCGGATTCCACGATGAAGGCGTGCACGAGGTTCTGCACCGCCGTGTCGGGGGAGGACAGCCACATCCGGGTGTCCTCCGGCACCGGCAGCTCAGCCTGCAGACCCTGGAGGGGCTCGCGGATGATGCCGCTGGCGAACGAGGACGCGGCCGAGTTCGGCTTCCCGGGTCGCACCGAGATGGTGGGCAGCCGGCAGACCCGGCCGTCCACGTACCCCTTGCGCGAGTACTCGTTGACCAGCAGTTCGCCGATGGCCTTCGTCGCCCCGTAGGTGGACTCGGGCTGGGTGGCCAGGTCTTCGGGGACCACCGTCGGCACGGCGCTGCCGAACACGGCCAGGGAGCTGGTGAAGACGAACCGGGGCCGGGCCCCGGTGGCACGGGCGGCCTCCAGCAGCCGCTCCGTGGCGTCCACGTTCACGCGCAGCGCGAGGTTGAAGTCCTGCTCGGCGCCGCCGGAGAGCACGGCGGCGAGGTGGAAGATCCCTGCCGTGTCTGCGGTGATGGCCTCGGCCAGGACCGCGGGGTCGGCCATGTCGCCGACCCGGGAGCTCACCCGGGGGTCCTCCACAGGGCAGGGCGCCAGGTCGAGCGAGACGACGGAGTCCACCGGCACGGGCAGGCGGCCGGCGTCCTGGGCCTGGAGGAGGGAGCGGATCACGCGGCTGCCGAGGAAGCCGGCGCCGCCGGTGACGACGATGTTCATGGGTGTTCTCCTACGTGGGAAGGGTCGGGAGGGGGGTCAACAGGAGGTCCACACCGACCGCGGTCGCCCGATCGCGGACGGCGTCGGGCAACGCGGGGTCGGTGACGATCGCGTCGAAGGCCCGGAGGGGGAGGGCCTTGAAGGTGGACACGCGCCCGTACTTCGAGGAGTCCGCGACGAGCACGCAGCGGTCCGCGTGCTCGGCGATGCTTCGCTTCACGATCGCCTTGCCTTCGGTGGGCACCGAGAGTCCGCGGAGGTCGAACGAGGACGCCGAGATGAACGCCAGGTCGATGTTGAAACCCGCCAGCTCCGCGGCGGCAGTGGGTCCGTCCGTGGACAGGTTCCCGGCGTCCAGGCGGCCGCCGAGCACGTGGATCTGGGCTCCCGGGTGCTCGCCGACGGCCGCCGCCACGGCCAGGTCGTTGGTGACCACGTCGACCCGTTCCGCGGCGGGGCGGGCCGCAAGCAGTCGGGCCAGGGCGAGCATGGTGGTCCCGGCGTCCAGATAAAGGAGGTCCCCCGGGCGGATCAGCTCTGCCGCTCGGCGGGCGATGGCCGCCTTCTCCCGGGGCCGGATCCCAAGCTTCACCCGGTGCGTCGCGTCCAGGGACAGGCGCGCCGGCTTGGCGACGCCGCCAGCCACGGAGACGAGGCGGCCCTCCTCCTCGAGCCGCTTCACATCCCGGCGCACGGTCATGGAGGACACGCCCAGCTCATCCGCCAGCGCGGTCACGGAGGCAGAGCCGCGCTCCACCACGAGGTTGACCAGACGCCGCCGCCGCTCGTCCGCGATCATGCCCGTTCTCCGGGGCGCTGGGACCCGCGGTGTGCCGCGAACCAGCCGAGGCCGTCCTCGGTGCGCCCGGCGGGGCGGTACTCGCAGCCCACCCAGCCCGTGTAGCCGGCCTTGTCCAGGTGCGCGAACAGGTGCTCGTAGGCGACCTCTCCGGTGTCCGGCTCATGACGGTCCGGGACGCCGGCGATCTGCACGTGGCGGGTGAGGTCCACAGATGTGTCCACCAGTCGGGTGAGGTCCCCCTCGGTGATCTGGGCATGGTAGAGGTCCAGCTGCAATCCGACGTTGGGGCGGTCAACCTCGGCCAGCAGCTCCCGGGCCTGCGGGACACGGGACAGGAAGTACCCCGGCATGTCCACCGCATTGATGGGCTCCAGCAGGACCTCCACGCCGTGCTGCGCCGCGGCGTCGCAGGCGCGGCGGATCCGCTCCACGTAACGGCGTCGGGCGTCGGCGTCGTCGGGATCCGCGATGCCGGCCATCACGTGCACCCGCGGGCACGCGAGGGCGCGCGCGTACTCCAGGGCGGTGGCGATGCCGCGTTCGAACTCCGCGTCGCGGCCGGGCAGGGACGCGAGCCCCCGTTCCCCCGCGTCCCAGTCACCGGCTGGGGCGTTGAACAGCGCCTGGGTCAGTCCGGCCGAGCGCAGGGCCGCCGCGACCTCTGCGGCGGGGTACTCGTACGGGAAGAGGTACTCGACACCGGTGAAGCCCGCCTCCGCGGCGGCGGCGAAGCGCTCCAGGAAGGGACGCTCGGTGAACATCATGCTGAGATTCGCGGCGAACTGCGGCATCGGTGGATCCTCGGTGTCGGGCGGGTGATGGTCGGTGGAGGGTCAGGTCCGGGGGTCGGTGAGGCGCTGAGCGGCGGAGAAGAAGTCCTCGTCCCCGAAGTTCCCGGACTTCAGCGCGAGGTCCACCGCACCGTCCAGGCTCGCCGTCCACGGGACGCCGGGGGCGATCTGGGGACCAACGCGCAGCCCGGTGACGCCGAGCGCGTGCGTCACCGCACCGGAGGTCTCGCCCCCGGCAACGACGAACCGGCTCACCCCGCGTTCGCGCAGCGCGGCCGCCAGGGTGCCGAAGAGGCGCTCGATGGCCGTGGACACGCGCTGCCTTCCGTGGACCTCCTGCAGGCGACGGACCTCGTCGGGTCCGGCCGTCGCGTACACGAGGGGGGCGGGGCCGCCGTCCTGGGCGAGGACGAAGGCGAGGATCTCGTCTCGGAGGGCCGTGGCGTCCTCCAGCGTGCGGACGACGTCGACGGCCAGGGACGGGGCGATCTTGCGATAGCGATCGACCTGTCGATTCGTCATCTCGGACGCCGAGCCGGACAGCACCACGGTGCGCCCCGGGGTGAACCGCCAGGCGTCGGCCGCGGTCGTGGCGGCGCCGGTGATCGCGCGGCCGGTGAGCGAACGGGCCAGTCCGGAGCCGAGGCCGGAGCCGCCCGTGGTCAGGCGTAGGCCGGACACTGCCGCGCCGATGGTGTCGAGGTGGGTGTCGTCCAGGGTGTCCAGCACGGCATACCGGACCCCTTCGGAGCGGAGGCGGTCTAGCTCGCCGCGCAGCACCTCGGACCCACCGCCCACCACCGTCGAGGGGACGGACGCGGCCCGTCCGCTGCTCTGCCGTTCCATGAGCCGGACCAGGTCCGAGTCCCGCATGGGCGTCACGGGATGGTCCTTCATGCCCGACTCCTGGAGGAGTCGGTCGTGCACGAACAGGTGTCCCTGGTAGACGGTGCGGCCGTTGACCGGGAGGGCCGGGGCCACGACGGTGAAGTCCTCGCCGAGGTGCTCCAGCAGAGCGTCCGTCACGGGGCCGATGTTGCCCTCGGCGGTGGAGTCGAAGGTGGAGCAGTACTTGAAGACGATCCGCTCCGCACCGAGGCGTTCGAGGGCGCGGCAGGCCTCGAGGCTCTGGGCGGCGGCGTCCCCGGGCGGGATCGAGCGGGTCTTGAGGCTGATGACCACCGCGTCCGCGTCCACGTGATCGGGGACGTGTGCGGCACCCGAGAACTGCACGGTGCGGAGCCCACCGTCCACAAGGGCCCCGGCGATGTCCGTGGCTCCGGTGAAGTCGTCGGCGATCACTCCTGCTCGCAACGGCATGGTGCACCTTTCTGATCGGGCGGGGTCGCCCGATTTGTTCGACTCTGTGAACATGGGACGGAATTTCACATAAGCTAACATCGAAGGGCCAGATTGTGAACCGCACCACGGAAGGCGCCGCCGTATGACTCCTCAGGCACAGAACGTCACCTTCGTCGGCATCGGCGCCATCGGCTTGCCGATGGCCCTCTCGGTGGCGGCGGCGGGGTTCGACGTCACGGGGGTTGACTTCTCCGAACGCCAGCGAGTGGCGGCGCTGGAGCAGGGGCTGCCGGCCGCGGCCGACGCCGCCTCGGCGGCCGAGGCGGACGCCGTGATCGTGATGGTGGCAACCCCCGACCAGCTGTCCTCCGCAGCCCTGGGCCAGGACGGGCTCGTCGCCCGCATGCGGCCCGGGAGCACGTTGATCGTGATGAGCACCGTGGGCCCGGAGGCGGTGCGCTCGCTCGTCGCGCCAGCCGCCGAACGGGGCATCGGACTGGTGGACGCCCCCGTCACCGGCGGCATCGCGCGTGCGGCACGCGGAGAGCTGCGCATGTTCGTCTCCGGTGACCCGGCGGCCATCGACGCGGGACGCGCCGTCCTGGACGCCATGGGCGCCGTGGTGGACTGCGGGGCGGAGCCGGGGCGCGGCCAGTCATTCAAGGTGGTCAACCAACTGCTGTGCGCGGTGCACATCGTCGCCGGAGCCGAGGCCCTGGCCCTGGCCGAGCGTCTGGGGCTGGACCCCGCCGAGGTGCTCGACGCCGTGGCGGACGGCGCCGCCGGGTCGTTCATGCTCTCCGACCGGGGGCCCCGGATGCTCGAGGGCCTGGACGCACAGGTCGCCAGCGCGATCGGGATCTTCGTGAAGGACTCCGCCCTGGTGAGCGCCACCGCCGCCGAGGCCGGGATCGCGGTGCCCGTGCTGGAGGCCGCCAAGCAGAAGTACCTGGACGCCGCCGAGGCCGGTCTGACCCTGAAGGACGATTCGCAGGTCATCCAGACTTACCGGCCCTGACCTCGGTCTGAACCGGGCTCGTGTGGTGGCGGCGGCCGCACGCTCCGCCCCGGCGGGTACCTCGGGTTCGTGGGCGTCTCCCACGACCAGACCCTCGACGGCTCCGACCTCTTCGGCCGGCAGATCCACCTCGAGGGCGGCCCCGCCCCCGTCCGCCGCTTCCTGCCCGAGCTGATCGAGCGCATCCAGTCCGGGGAGATCCAGCCCGGCCGCGTGTTCACCGCGCGCATGCCGCTCGACGACGCCGCCGAGGCGTACCGGGCCATGGACGAGCGCCGCGAGATCAAGGTGCTGCTGGAGGTCTGAGGCCCTCCGCGGCGGGCGGAGGTGCCGAGAGGCTCCGCCGCCCCTCAGCCCTTCTTCACGGTGATCGTCCACTCCGCGGCGCCGCGCTTCACGAAGTCGGTGACCTCGTGGCCGTTCTCCGCGGCCCAGCGGGGCAGGGAGTCGGTGGCCTGGGTGCAGTCGAAGTCGATCACGAGCTCGTCCCCGGAGGGGATCTGCTGCATCGCCTGGTTGGCCTCCACGAGCGGGAAGGGGCAGACCTGGCCGTCGGTCTCGAGCAGGTGCTTCGCCATGGTGTTCTCTCCTTGGTGTCGGTGGTCAGAGGTCGTGCGCGGGCGGGCCGGCTCAGCCGATCGGCGTGAGCTTCACGGGGCGGGCCGCCCCGGCGTCCGCCGCCGCGCCCTCGGCCGAGGTGAGGCCAGAGCCGGAGGTGGGGGCCGGCGTCGTGCCCTTGCCGCGGTGGTTGAGGATGAAGAGCTTGGCCGCCAGGCCGGTGCCCAGCACCATGAACACGAGGGCGGTCCAGCCCTGGAAGCTGAAGGTCGCGGTGTTCACCATCGCGTTGCCGATGGTGCAGCCGCCGGCCCACGCCGCGCCCCAGCCCATGCCGAGGCCGCCGATGATCGAGCGGACGGTGGTCTGCGCGTCGGGCACGCGGACGCGGAACTCGCCGGAGGCCTTCGCGGCGATGAACGAGCCGATCAGCAGGCCCGTCACCATCAGCACGCCCCAGTCCACGAGCTCGAGTTCGCCCGTGCCGAGGAACGCGCCGATGTTCGCGGACGGGCCGGTGATGCCCAGGCCGGACTCGCGGCCGGTCGCCCAGGAGAGCGGCCACGCGAGGATCGCCAGCACGCCGATGATCGCGGCGGTGACGAACGGGTGCCACGCCTTCTCGGTGAGCACGTGCGCGAGGCCGGTCTTGGCGGCGGGCAGGCGGAAGCGGGTCATGGCCGCCTCGCGGCGCAGGTGATGACGCACGGCCAGGCCGACGCCGGCCACGAGCAGCGCCACGAACACCCACGGGGACAGCCCCGTGAGCTGCTGGAACGAGCCCGTCTGCGTCTCCACGGAGCGGACGGCCTCGGTGGTGCCGGCCAGCGGTCCCTTGCGGAACGCGGTGGCGCCCACGATGTAGAAGATCAGTGCGAACCACGAGCCCACGAGGCCCTCGCCCGCGCGGTAGTACGTGCCGGTGGCACAGCCGCCCGCGAGCACGATCGAGAAGCCGAAGATCAGGCCGCCGATGATCGTGCCCAGCCACGGGAACGTCTCCGCCTCCAGGGTGATCACGCCCAGGGCGTCGAGGGCGAACACGCCCACCGACTGGACGGCCACGATCACCATGAACGCGGTGAGCCATCGGGTGGACCGGATAGTGAACAGGTCGCGGAAAGCGCCCGTGACGCAGAAGCGTCCGCGCTGGAACACGAAGCCCAGGACGAGGCCGAGGAGGAGTCCGGTGATGATCATGCCTGCCATGAGACAGGGTGCGGCCGGTCCCGCGCGCCGGGCAGGACGTGCGGGGTAACAGTCGCAGGGCTGTGCCGGAGACGACGCGCGGGGGCGCCGTGGGCGACGCTTGACCCTCCCCTTGGGGGAACGCCCACGCTGGGATCACCTGAGAGAAAGGTCGCCCCATGAGCCCCCTGATGACCGTCGGCGAGTTCGCCCTCGCCACCGGACTGAGCGCGAAGGCGCACGCGGCCGAGCTGCGACGCCGCCGCGACCTCGAGGACCGCGCGCTCGCGCACCTCAAGGTCGTGATCGCGACGAAGCTCCGACGCAACGAGAGCTTCACGGTGTCGTGGACCCACCCCGAGGGCGACGCATACGGACGCTCCACGATCTGGCTGCACCCGTCGATCCCGCTGCGCTTCACCTTCGCGGAGCCGGAGACGCCGGAGCTGAACGTCAAGTGGATCCAGGCCCTCATGGTCGAGGCGAGCTCGTCGGGAGGCATCAGCCTCGTGGACGAGGTCGTCGACGGTCCCGCCGACTGAGCCTTTCCGCTACTCGGCGGGGTAGGCCTGCGCGGTGAGCTGCCGGGCGAGGTGCGCGGCGTTGCGGGACGCCGTCGTGATCGCGGAGCTCACGGCCTCCGGGGTCTCGTCGAGGTCCTTGTAGTCCACGGTCTGCATGGCCTCGCCGTTCCAGTACACCGAGGTCTGCGCGGGGATCGTGTAGCCGATGTCGTTCAGCGCCTGGAAGAGGATCGCGGAGATGTGGTGCGCGCCGTCCTCGTTCCCGAGGACGCCGGCGATCGCGACCTTGTCGAAGAGGATCGGGCGGCCCTGCTCGTCCGTCTCGCTGAGCTCGGCGTCCAGGCGCTCCAGCACGCGCTGGGCGACGCTGGAGTGCTGCCCCATCCACGTCGGCGTGACGAACACGAGGATGTCGGCGTCGACGACGGCCTGCCAGAACGGGTCGAACTCCTCGAACGCGAACGAACGCGAACCGGCGAACCC
>ERZ501021.35-NODE-35-length-31455-cov-4.310223_pt1 | contig 31455 bp, 29 predicted proteins | sample MGYA00248838_ERZ501021 | MGnify/ENA primary metagenome ERZ501021 (study PRJEB25958, sample SAMN03398553) | human skin metagenome | study: EMG produced TPA metagenomics assembly of the Human Skin Microbiome Metagenome (human skin metagenome) data set.
CAAATCTCAACTAATTGTATAAAAATGTTGCAGCGTATTTTATATGACAAATAGTTTTTTATTAATTTTAGCACCGATGTCATTTATTTAGTGCTGTCAAAATAATCACTACCGCATCTTGGCAAAAAAATCTGTTATAATTGAGGGTTTATTTTAGGCGAAACATTTAGGTGTAGTCATGACAGTTGCTACTTTTGACCCAAAAGCACAGATTTCCAAAACTCAAAATTTGGTAACGCCAACGCTAGCGGCGAGTGTTGAACCCACCATGCCACCAGCGGATACTCGTGTCAAACGCGTGTTTATCGAGACCCAAGGCTGTCAGATGAATGTGTATGACTCTGAAAAAATGGCAGATGTGCTAGGCGACTCCCATGGCATGGTGCTGACGGACAATCCTGAAGAAGCCGATGTGCTGCTCATGAATACCTGCTCGATTCGTGAAAAAGCGCAAGAAAAAGTATTTTCTGAACTCGGGCGCTGGAAAAAGCTTAAAGAGAAAAACCCGAATTTGGTCATCGGTGTGGGCGGCTGCGTGGCGTCACAAGAAGGCGATAAAATCCAAAGCCGTGCCCCGCATGTCGATATGGTGTTTGGACCGCAAACCCTGCATCGCCTGCCAGAACTGTATGACCAATCCACCAAACAGCTGGATGTCAAACCCAAAAACCGTATCGGCGTCGTCGATGTGTCTTTCCCTAGCATTGAAAAATTTGACTTTTTACCCGAGCCCAAAGTAGAAGGGTTTAAGGCGTTTGTATCCATCATGGAAGGCTGCTCAAAATACTGCTCATTTTGCGTGGTGCCCTACACCCGCGGCGAAGAAATCTCGCGCCCCCTCGATGATGTACTTGCTGAGATTGACAGCCTTGCCAGCCAAGGGGTACGTGAAGTAACACTATTGGGGCAAAACGTCAATGGCTACCGCGGCGAAAAACACGATGGTACGATTTGCCGTTTTAGTGAGTTATTGCATTACGTGGCACACGTTGACGGCATTGAGCGCATTCGCTATACCACCAGCCATCCACTGGAATTTAGCGATGATATCATTGAAGCGTATGCCAAAATACCAAAACTGGTATCCCACCTGCACCTACCTGTGCAAAGTGGCTCCAACGCTATCCTAGCTGCCATGAAGCGTAACCACACTATTGATATTTACATTGAGCAAATCCGCAAACTGCGCGCGGTGCGCCCTGATATGTATTTATCAAGCGATTTTATTATCGGTTTTCCCAATGAAACCGACCAAGATTTCCAAGATACGCTCAATCTTGCCAAAGATTTGGATTTTGACCATTCGTATAGCTTTATTTACTCCAAGCGCCCAGGCACCCCTGCGTCAGACTTGCCCGACAATATCGATATAGCAACCAAAAAAGCCCGTTTGGCTGAGTTTCAAAAGGTGATTGTCGATTCGACTTGGGCAAAAACCCAAGGCATGGTGGGTCAAACCGTGCGTGTGCTGGTGGAGCAACATGGCGACCGCAATCCTGAATTTTTGATGGGAACGGCAGATAATACGCGAACGGTATTGTTCAAAGGCGATGACGCGTTGATTGGTAAACTGGTGATGGTGAAAGTCACGCGTGCCATGAGTCCGCATTTGGTGGAAGGTGAGTTGATGGAAGTGTTAGGTTAATATAATGGCATTTGACATGTGGTTTGATTGTGACAATGAGAAAATCAATTGTCAAATTTCGCATGAGAACGAACGTATTTTACGTTTAGCCGAAGGTAACACTAACTTTCAACGCTTACTTGGCTATTGGATAACTTTTATAATGACCCAGTGATTTATCCGAATGTTGCTAAATCACTGGTCGTTGAATTAAATAATTTGGCAGACTATTTTGCGAAAAATAACCGTAAGCAATCTATCACTCACTGTCAGAAAATCGAAAACTTTATCCGTTTGTCAATTGAAAAAATGCAAGTTATTCATTGCATCAGTGACTAAAACACATAATTTAAACAGTAGATTGTGTGTGAATTTTCATCGCCATTACTTGGCGAATCATTTCACTGATATGTTTTTTAGTATCATCATCTTGGGTTACAAGCCAATCACTCACATCTTTATCCAGCAAATGCTGTTGTTCTCGCAACCGATTAAGATGGGAAATTTGTGTCGCTCTTTGAGCATTTGAGAAATCGTATTCAGTTTGCATATTGTTTTTCCTCGTTTTTGGTTGCTTTTCGTGCAGATATTAACCGAATCATATCATCATTATCCACATAACAATAGACAACAACTAATAAGCGATTTGCCATTCCTAATAATACAAATCTTGGTTCATCCTGGTCAAAATCTTCACGTACTAGCGCATTCGGGTCAAGTAATGCAATTTTTGCTTCATCAAAACTTACACCATGTTTGATTTTATTACTCTCAGCTTTATTTTGGTCAAAAGTTATTTGTATCAATTTAGCGACCTATATTCATTTTTTCATTAACACTAGAAAAATATATCACATCTCTTTTTCTTTCGTCACCCGAAGCACTTCTTCCAGCGTGGTTTTCCCTGCCAATACTTTTTTGAGTCCATCGGCGCGAATGGATGGTGTTTTGCTGCGCGCATACGCTTCTAACTCAAACTCGGCCGTTTGGCTATGAATCAGTTGTCGCAGTTTGTCATCGACAGGCACCACTTCATAAATCGCAGTACGTCCCCGAAATCCTGATTGATTGCACTTCTCGCAGCCCACAGGTTTTGGCAGTTTAATCTCTCCGACTTCGCCTATTTCAGTAAAAATCTGCGTTTGATAGGCATCGGCAAGCGCCCATGTATGGCAATGCGCACACAAAGTACGCACTAGTCGCTGTGCCACCACGCCAATGAGGCTCGATGACAATAAAAACGGCTCAACCCCCATATCTTGTAGCCGCGTCACCGCACCAATCGCCGTATTGGTATGCAGGGTCGAGAGTACCAAGTGACCTGTGAGTGACGCTTGCACCGCAATTTCTGCGGTCTCCAAATCGCGAATCTCCCCCACCATGACCACGTCAGGGTCTTGACGTAGCATGGCTCGCAGGCTACGGGCAAAGGTCATATCCACTTTATTATTGACTTGGGTTTGCCCAATACCATCTAGCTGAAATTCAATCGGGTCTTCAGCGGTCAAAATATTACGGGTGTTATCGTTCAAATCCGTTAAAGCCGCGTACAGCGTCGTGGTTTTGCCCGAACCTGTCGGACCTGTGACAAGAATAATGCCATGCGGGCGATGGATTAAGCGTTTAAGCTCGCTATAATCATTGTCTGACAAACCCAAATAGGTCATATTTAACCGACCCGCTTGTTTATCCAACAGCCGCATCACCACACGCTCACCAAAATTTGATGGCAAGGTCGATACCCGCACATCCACTTCTCGCCCAGCCAGACGTAATGAGATGCGTCCATCCTGCGGTACCCGTTTTTCAGCGATATCGAGTTTTGCCATCACTTTAATACGCGACACCAGTAGTGGTGACAGTTCCCGTTTTGGACTGACGATTTCTTTAAGCACCCCATCCACCCGAAAGCGCACCGATAGCCGTTTTTCAAAGGTTTCGATATGGATATCTGAGGCGTTTAGGCGGATGGCTTCAGACAGCAGCGCATTGATTAGCCGAATGATGGGCGCGTCATCTTCTTGGTCCATCAAGTCTTCCGTCTCAGGGACACTGTCAGCGAGACTCATCAAATCGGGATGGTCTTCAAGCCCAGCGGCAATATGCTGAGATTCCCCTGTGTTGCCTGCATAGACAGCGGCTAACTGCTTTTCAAAATCGTCACTTTGCGCCATGGCAAAATTCAATGGCAGCGGCACCCCTGCTTGACTGGCAAAACGGTTGGCTTCGTTGATGGCTTCCATAGGGGTATCCGCCGTCATCAACAACGTCGGCGGGGCAGTCAAATCTTGCGAGTATTGCAACAGCAGTTGATGACGTTTGGCAAAACTATAGGGCAAGGCAATCGGATTTAGCATAGGGATTATCAAATGAAATAAGCCAAGAAAAGATGCGTTCCATTGTAGCTTATCAACAGGACAAATCCTACCAAGGCGCACAAAAAGACCCTGAGACAAGCTATATTTTGTTATACTAAAGCATTTTTTACTGATTGATAACCATGACAATCAAAATCTAAAAAGGGATGACAATGACCCAAACCACTTTAACTCAAAATCCTGAAACCCAAAATTCTTCAAGCCAAAATACGCTGACCGACCCAAACGACTTCCTACACATTGGTTCGCGCACGTTTACCTCTCGTTTGCTCGTCGGTACTGGCAAATATACAGATTTGGCACAAACAGGCGAAGCCATCGCTGCCAGTGGCGCACAAATCGTCACTGTCGCCATTCGCCGCGTAAATATCGGGCAGAAAAAAGATGAACCCAATCTACTCGATGTGATTTCTCCCGAAAAATACACCATTCTCCCTAACACCGCTGGCTGTTTTGACGCGGCTAGCGCCGTTCGTACCTGTCAATTAGCGCGTGAATTGTTGGATGGGCACAACCTTGTCAAACTTGAAGTATTGGGCGATGAAAAAAACTTGTATCCTAATGTCATCGAAACCGTGAAAGCGGCTAAGACCTTGATTGATGATGGCTTTGATGTGATGGTGTACACCTCAGATGACCCGATTGTTGCCAAAGAACTAGAGAGCATGGGCTGTGTGGCGATTATGCCATTGGGCAGTTTGATTGGCTCAGGCTTAGGGCTATTAAATCGCCATACTTTAAGTCTAATCATTGAGCAAACCCAAGTGCCGGTCTTGGTGGATGCAGGCGTAGGTACCGCCAGTGATGCCGCCATTGCCTTGGAATTAGGCTGTGATGGTGTGCTGATGAACACCGCGATTGCCCATGCACAAAACCCTGTGTTGATGGCGTCTGCCATGAAACATGCGGTGATAGCTGGACGTGAAGCCTTCTTGGCGGGTCGTATGCCAGCGCGGTATATGGCACAAGCTAGCTCGCCACAGACTGGCTATTTTTTCCGCTAATTTATTATTTAATACTTAAGGACATCGCATGCGTCTGCTCACCGCCATTGACCAGTTATTTATCTTACTTGAAAATCGCAATCAGCCGATGCACATTGGTGGGCTGTTCTTGTTTGAGATTCCCGATGGCGCAAGCGATACCTTTGTCAGTGATTTGGTGCAGCAGATGGTCACGCAAAAGACGCCGCCGAGTTTTCCGTTTAACCAAGTGTTATATCATTTAGCATGGTGGAAAACCGATGAAAACTTTGAAGTCGACCATCATTTTCGCCATATCGCCCTGCCCAAACCAGCACGCATCCGTGAGCTATTGACTTACGTGTCCCAAGAGCACAGCAAATTACTCAACCGTGCCAAACCGATGTGGGAATGTCACATCATCGAGGGGATTGAAGGCAATCGTTTTGCGTTGTATTTTAAGATTCATCATTCTATGGTCGATGGGATAGCGGCGATTCGTTTGGTGAAAAAATCGCTATCAGAATCGCCAACCGAGCGTATTAGCTTGCCAATTTGGTCGCTAATGACCCGTCATCGTCACCAACTCGATGCTTTGATACCAGAAGATAAATCCCTTCTGCGTGTCGTCAAAGAGCAAGCGCTCGCTATCCCACCTGCCATCAAAGCCTTAGGTAAAAATGTGGTGGAGCGATTTCACAAAGACTACATTACCACCACCCAAGCGCCAGATAGCCCCCTCAACCAACCGGTATCAAGCTCACGGCGTATCTCTGCCCAATCTTTTGATCTCAGTCGTTTTCAAACCATCGCCAAACATTACGCCGTGACCGTCAATGATGTGATTTTGGCGATTTGTTCGGGCGCGTTACGCCGTTATTTGCTCGATATCAATGGCTTACCCAAAAAACCCTTGATTGCTTTTGTACCCTTATCCCTGCGCGATGACAACGATAGCGCAAGCCAACACGTTGGCAATCAAATTACCTTTATTTTAGCCAATCTTGCCACTCACCTTGCCGACCCTGTTGCACGGTTAAAGACGATTAATGGCAGCACCAAAAATAGTAAAAAACGCTTTTCACGGATGAAGCAAGCCTCATCGATTATTTATAGTGGGGTTGCTTATAGCCGTTCAGGGTTGCAGGTACTTACGGGTCTGTTTCCCGATTATCGCGGTTTTAACTTGATTATCTCAAATGTACCAGGCTCGCATCAGCCATTGTATTGGCAAGGGGCAAAACTGCAGGCGCTGTATCCTGCCTCGATTGTGCTCAATGACCAAGCGATGAATATCACCTTGTGTACTTACGTGGATAAAATCGAGTTTTGTATCGTCACCTGTAGCCAAATATTGCCCCATAGCCAACGATTACTCGCCTATATGGAAGAGGAACTCAAGCAATTTGAATCGCTCATGAACAATTAGGCTAATGCAAACTTTGACAATAAAAAACGGCAGTGACTGCCGTTTTTTAATGAAATAAACTTTATCTTATCTTTAGTGATTTAAGATTTTTGACAAGAAATCTTTCGCACGCTCGCTACGCGCACCGGCAAAGAATTCTTCACGGCTACAGTTTTCAACGATATGACCTTGATCCATAAAGATGATCCGGTTGGCGACTTGGCGCGCAAAGCCCATTTCGTGGGTCACACACATCATGGTCATGCCCTCATTAGCAAGCTCAATCATCACCTCAAGCACCTCTTGAATCATCTCAGGGTCAAGCGCGGAAGTTGGCTCATCAAACAGCATTGCAATCGGGTCCATACTGAGCGCACGCGCAATTGCTACCCGTTGCTGCTGACCGCCTGACAACTCGGCAGGGTATTTTTTGGCATGCGCTGACAGGCCCACGCGGTCAAGATAACCCAAGCCTTTTTTCTGCGCTTCAGACTGACTACGACCCAATACTTTGATTTGTGCCAAGGTCAAATTTTCTAAGATGGATAAATGCGGAAACAGTTCAAAATGCTGAAATACCATCCCTACACGGCTACGTAGTTTTGGCAAGTCGGTTTCTTTGGCGCCGACCGACATGCCATCAATCAAGATTTCACCTTGTTGAAAGGCTTCAAGACCATTGACGGTTTTGATTAAAGTTGATTTGCCGCTACCTGATGGACCACAGATGACGGTCACATCGCCTTTATGCACATGCGCGGTACAGTCGGTCAATACTTGAAAGTCGCCATACCATTTACTGATTTTGTTGACATTAATCATGATATCGGGACTGGCGTGTCCACTGTTTGATACCAAGCCACCAAATTCGTTGAGCCAGGTGGTTTCATCAATTTTAGTAACTACTGACATGTTATTTTCCTTTATTCAATATTGATTAAGCCATGCGAAAGCGTTTGCGTAGGTGGTTGACAGCGGTCGATGCGGTTAGACTGACCACAAAATAAAACGCCCCTGCCAGCAAGATATAGGGGGTTAGTAACCCCATCAAGTCACCGCGCACGTATGAGGCTCGGAAGAAATCCACCAAGCCAATCGCAAACACCAACGTCGTATCTTGGAACAAAATAATCGACTGTTGTAGAAGTAGCGGAAACATCTTGCGAAACGCTTGTGGCAAAATAATAAAGCGCATGATCTGACCATAAGTCATGCCCAAGGCTTTAGCGGCATTGACCTGTCCTTTGCCAATTGATTGGATACCCGCACGTACAATCTCAGAAAAATACGCGGCTTCAAACACCATAAATGCCACCACGCACGAAGTAAACGCGGTATCCAACGTCAAATACGTGCCCGTCACCAAGTTATACACCATTGGTACGGCAAAATAAAACCAAAGCAATACCAACAGCAGCGGCACTGAACGGAAAAAGTTGACATACAGCTTGGCAGGCACGGCTAAAATTTTTATCCCTGATAACCGCATCAAGGCTAAAATCGTACCCAGCGCCAAACCGCCAATAATAGCTAAAAATAACACTTTGAAGGTGATCCATAAGCCACCCATCAACCCTGGCATTGCGGCTTGTAATTCCATCATATTCATGCGCCACCCCCATCGATTTGACCTTTGATGCGTAATTTTTTCTCAAGCCAAGTCATAAAATAAATCAACACCAAATTAAACAATAAATAAATAATCGTGGTAAAGGTATACACTTCGATATTGTTCTGGGTATATTCACTGATAGTTTTGGTTTGGCTAATCAGCTCAGTAACCCCGACCAATGAAGCGACCGAGGCATTCTTAAAACAGTTGGTAAGCTCAGAGCTCATCGGTGGTAAAATCACCCGAAATGCCTGTGGCAAGACGATATGGCGATACGTCTGGGGCAAGGTGAACCCGAGCGCATAGGCAGCATTGGTCTGCCCTTTTGGCAATGATTCAATGCCCGTACGCACTTGCTCAACGATACGCGCCGCAGTAAATAACCCAAGACCAATACTTGCCGAAATCACCGCCGAGGTATTTGGGTCTAACTCTTGAAACCACCATTTTTGTAAGGCAGGTGTCAGCCAAGTAGGTGCCACATAAAACCAGAAGAATAACTGTATTAATAGCGGAATGTTACGAAAAAAACTCACATAAGCCGTACCAATCGCTCTGGCAGTTTTGTTTGGTAAAGTACGCATAATACCTAAAATCGTACCGATAATTAAGGCAATCAGCCAGCCACTCCCACCAATGACCAACAGCCATTTAAAGCCTGTCAATAGCCACTGCCAGTAGACTTCGTTGCCTACGCCTGTTGGTTGCAGCAACACGCCCCAATTCCAACTATAATTCATTGCCACCCCCAAAATCCTGTCTAGCAAATTGATTTACCCAAAAACTAAAACTGACGTAACCACAATTGATAGGTGATGACGTCAGTTTTATGTTGGATAGTAACCTTCCTAACCTAGTTTGTTGTTATCCCATCAACTAAGGTTTTGTTGCACTTGCAATTGCATTGCTTGCAGATGCCACAGCGGTTGCCACATTACTAGCGCCCGTTGCTACTGCATTGACGGTAGCAGATGCGGCTGCATTAGCGACGTCTTTTGGTTGCGCGCCGTCATGTGGGTTTGCTAACAAGCTTTTTAAGTTGTCAGACATTTGGAAGTTCATGTTGATGTTTTTTGGTGGAATCGGTGACATGAACCATTTTTTGTAGATGTCGTTGATTTCACCTGATGAATAAGTCGCAACCAACGCATCATCGACTACTTTTTTGAATTCACTATCGTCTTTACGCATCATACAGCCGTAAATTTCATACGATTGTGGGGTACCAACAATGACCCATTTGTTTGGATCTTTGGCTTTGGCTTTTTCACCCGCAAGCAGTACGTCATCCATCATAAAGGCTGCCGCACGACCGCTTTCTAACATCAAGAAAGATTCGCCGTGGTCTTTGGCAGAAACGATGTTAATGCCCATTTTTTTGTCATCGTTGAGTTTTTTGATAAGACGCTCAGAGGTAGTACCTGCGGTAGTCACTAAGGTTTTGCCTTTTAAATCCGCAAAATCTTTGATGCCTGAATCTTTAGCCGTTAATAAGCGAGTACCAATCTCAAAGAAACCGTTTGAGAAAGCCACTTGTTTTTGGCGCTCTTCATTGTTGGTGGTTGAACCACACTCTAAGTCAACCGTACCATTTTGTACCAATGGGATACGAGTTTGTGAGGTTACTAGGTTGTAACGCACTTTAAGGTCTGGCATATTCAATTGTTTTTTGACTGCATCAACAATTTTTAATTGGAGGTCATGGGCATAACCCACAGGTTGGTTTGGCGTACCTGCGATATAAGAAAATGGAATTGAGGAATCACGGTAACCCAGTACGATTTCCCCTGATTTTTTAATTTTATCGAGCGTTTTTTCACCAGTAGCCGCTGCCGCTGGTTGGCTACCTTCAGTCCCTGCCGCTTTGTTGTCGCTGGCTTTGTTACAACCTGCAAGACCTAATGCCATAATAGCAACGGTTGCTAAGGCGATTGGCTTTTTAGAGATTAAAATCATCCTATGATCCTTGTCGTATGATACGTTCTTAGTTAATCTTTTCGCTGTGTGGCTGTCAATGCCAAATCGAGTGAAAAGCCCCCCCCCATCTCTTTGTGTTTATCCTTCCCTGTCCTTCATCATCCCTCATTGCACCCATTAAAATCTGGCAAAACCTTGCACAATGACTGATAAAAAATAGTTTAGGATACTCAAAAGATTTAAAATGTGTGTTTATAGTAATTTACTTTTCTGTGTTGTGACAATAGATTTACAAAAAATATTTTTTTCGTCATCGACAATTTTTTTACCATTTTTTTGCTATTTTCTATTTTATCCCCATTTATAGCTCAATAAATTGATTAAAACTCACTTAAGATAGGTTATTTATGACAACAGCGACTCAAGCACTTCACGATTTTGATATGCGCCAACGTTTTTATTTTGAGAAAAGCCCGGTACGCGGTGACGTGGTACGCATCAACGACAGCCTGCAGACGATATTGCAGCAAAAAGATTACCCAGTTGCCCTGCAAAAACTACTTGGGGAAATGTTGGTTGCGGCAAGCTTGCTGATTGGTACCTTAAAAATCGAAGGTCGTCTATCCATTCAATTGCAAAATTCAGGCGCAGCCACTGACCCTGAACAGGACAGCTTAACTTGGGCGATGGCAGAGTGCGACCACCAAGGTCACATTCGCGGTCTTGCAGAGTGGACAGGCGCATGGCAATCCGCACAAACGGCAAATGATGCCTTTGCCAAACTTGGTAAAGTCGGTGAAGGGGTGTTATTTATTAATATCCAACCTGATGCCACGTATGGCACACAAGCAGAAGGTTATCAAGGCATTGTTGAGCGTGTGGCAGATAACTTGGCGGATTGTTTGGCACATTACCAACAGCAATCCGTGCAGATTCCTACCTTAATCAACTTGGCTTGTGATGGTGAGCAAGCGGGCGGTATCGTGCTACAGTTGCTACCACGTACCACAGAAGAAGAGTATGAGACGGTGGACAATGACTTGTTCCCCCGCTTAAAAATCTTAACCAAAACGTTAAAAGCTGAAGAATTAACCACCTTGCCAGCCGATGAGATTTTATATCGCTTGTATCATGAAGAAGACGTGGTGACGGCTGAGCCTATGCCGTTGACCTTTGCTTGTACCTGCTCACAGCAGAAAAGTGAATCGGCAATTTTTCAGTTGGGCAAACCAGCTGCATTAGAAATCGCTAATGAGCATGGGGGCGCGGTGGCGTTAGATTGTGGTTTCTGCGGACATGTTTACCGTTTTGATCACAAAGATATTGAAATGATTTTTGCTTAATTTAAAGGCTTGCATAGCTACTTTTACATCATTTAAAATAGCGCAATATTGGTTACGCTTCTAGTTGATGTGATAGCCAAAACTAATACCAAAGTTACAAGTTAACTTTGGTATTTTTTTGCATATTTGATAAGTTATAAGCATCAAGTTTGCGATAACTTAAGTTAAACTTGATAAGTTTTAGATTAAAAATTAATTAGGAAAATAATATAATAGAAAATAAGGATATCGTTATGTCAGTGGCAAAAAATATTGAAATTAGTAGCAGCTCAACGGTAAGTTTTGAAGATGCCATCAAAAAAGGCATTGCACAAGTCAACAAAACGGTTAATAACGTGGAAGGTGCTTGGATTAAAGAGCAAAAAGTACGCATTAGCGATGGTAATATCACTAGCTATAACGTGATGATGATTGTTAGCTTTGTAATTGAAGATGACAGCACTGATTTAAAATAAAGATTTTATTTATCCATAAAAACCCTAGCATAAGCTAGGGTTTTTTGTTGGTTATCATTACTCTTCAATCCATTTGCCTTTACGATAAACCAAGGCAAATTTAGTCGCTTTGCCGTCTTTTTCTGAGCCGATATATTGCTCGGCATTTTTACGACTCCAACGCAAAATTGTTGGATTGCCCTCATTGTCGGTATCTGGCGCGGTAAATAAATACTGGAATTTATCTTCCAACTGATCTTTTATCGCGCGTAACTCTGATAGTTTTGGTGGGCGCGTCTCTCGCACTTTAGGAAATTTTGACGCTGCCAAGAATAACCCTGCTGCCCCTTCACGCAAAATATAATGGTCATCAAATTTTTGTGACTTGAGTTCTGGCATAGGGATTGCGGTCATGCGTGGCGGCGCTGCATCGCCATTTTTGAGCACTTTACGGGTGTTATTGCACTGCTGACAGGCAAAATAGGCACCAAAACGCCCAGTTTTAAGCACCATTTGCCCATCGCATTTATCACAAGGTATGGTAGGCACATCGTCATTGCCTGCGGTTTCAAAGACGCCTTTTTCTAATAGATAGCCATCACAGTCAGGATTGTTACCACAGACATGGAGTTTTAACCCGCCATCGACGATATACCCATCCATCGCGGTATGGCATTTCGGGCAGCGTTTTTTCTCAAGTAGCGCTTGTATCTCGTCGTTGTTGTCCGCGTCGTCCTCACCGAGATTTTGGCTCTCTTTACTGGTTTGGCTATGAAAGGCTTCCACAGGCATCAAATTTTTGGTGCCTTTACAACGCTCTTTGGGGGGTAAATTATAGCCGGTACAACCCAAAAACACCCCTGTAGAGCCTGTACGGATCTGCATTGGGCGCTGACATAAGTCACAATGAATATCTGGGACATCGGTTGGGTCATTGGGCTTCATGCCGTCTTCGTCTTTGGCACGCTCTAACTTACCTTTAAAATCGCCATAAAAATCATCCAGCACTTTTTTCCAGTTTTGCTGACCTTCAGCGACTTCATCTAGGTTTTCTTCAAGCCCAGCGGTAAAAGTATAGTCCATCAAATGCGGAAAGCTGTTAACCAATCTGTCAGTGACAATATCACCCATTTTTTCGGCGAATAAACGTTTGTTTTCTACCTTGACATAACCACGTTCTTGAATGGTTGAGATGATAGCGGCATACGTGGACGGACGACCAATCCCACGTTTTTCCAGTTCTTTGACTAGGCTTGCTTCAGTATAGCGTGCCGGTGGCTTGGTAAAATGTTGGGTAGGCTCGATACTATCGACCACCAATTTTTCCCCAATTTTTACATCAGGTAATAGATTGTCTTCATTTTTGGCAGGGGGCTGTACTTTGGTATACCCATCAAAGGTCATCACCCGACCTTTGGCTCTAAGCTCAATCTCACCAGCATTGACAATCAACGTCATGGATTGGTACTGCGCAGGTGGCATCTGACACGCCACAAACTGGCGCCAAATCAGCTCATATAAACGCTGGGCATCGCGCTCCATGTCTTTTAGCGAGGCAGATTGCACCAAGACATCTGAGGGGCGAATCGCTTCGTGCGCTTCTTGGGCGTTTTGCTTGTTGCCATACACATTGGGCGATTTTGGGACATATTTTGCGCCGTATTGCTTGTCAATAAAACCGCGCACACTGGTAAGTGCATCCGCTGACAAAAAAGTACTGTCAGTTCGCATATAGGTGATATGACCTGCTTCATACAGGCGCTGAGCCAGCATCATGGTTTTTTTGACCGGAAAACCAAGGCGAGTACTGGCGGCTTGTTGCAAAGTTGAGGTAATAAAGGGTGCAGACGGTTTTGATTGGGTGGGTTTTTCTTCCCGATCCGCCACGATAAAATCGGATGTTTCAAGCAATGCAACAACGGCATGGGTCTGTGCTTCGTTTTCTAGCGACAGGGGTTTGCCCGCTTTTTTTACCGCTTCTAGGCGAATGGTCTCTTGTTTGGCTTGCTGGCTGTGGGTATTGCTGTGGATTTCCCAATATTCCACTGGGGTAAAAGCGCGAATTTCACGTTCACGCTCCACCACTAGACGCGTGGCGACAGATTGTACTCGCCCTGCCGACAGTCCGCGCGCTACTTTTTGCCATAGCAATGGCGATACCATGAAACCTACGACACGGTCTAAAAATCGTCTGGCTTGCTGCGCGTTGACACGGTCATAGTTTAGCTTGGTGGGGCTTTTAAAGGCATTTTGAATCGCGTTTTTGGTGATTTCGTTAAATACCACGCGGCTGTATTTGTCATCACTGCCACCGATAACTTCTTTGAGATGCCAGGCAATCGCTTCCCCTTCTCTATCCAAGTCGGTTGCAAGATAAATTTCTTTGGCGTCTTTGGCAAGGGATTTTAATTCTTTAATGACTTTAACTTTGCTGGGTAGAATTTCATAATGTGCCACCCAGTCGTGCTCGGGGTCAATGCCCATACGCCGTACCAAGGCTTGCTGCGCTTTTTGCTCTTTGGTGAGCTTGGTATCCGACTTATCGTCGGTTTTTGCTGCGCCAGAACCCGACACAGGTAAATCACGCACGTGCCCCACACTAGAGCGGACGATAAAATCATTTCCCAGATACTTATTGATGGTTTTGGCTTTGGCAGGGGATTCCACAATCACCAAGGCTTTGCCTTGCCCCGACGTTTTAGGCGCTGTTTTTGATGCTTTTGATGCGGCTGTTGATTTGGGCGCGGCGGCTTTGGTTGCGGCTTTTTGGGCGGCTTTCGTGTCTGCTTTTGTATCAGCCGTATCCGTGGTTTTGGTTGATTTTCTCGCTGTCGGTGTTTTACTCATGTTGGGTTCACAAAATCATTAAAAAGGGTAAGTTAAAATACGAAAAGTTAGTTATTCTGCACCAATTTGGCATAATCATGCAATTTACTTTTTAACATGATTAGGTCTTTTTCGGTGGTTTCAAGTTCTGATTTCATGCCCAGTTGGCTATTTTCTTGCCAATAAATACACACAAAATTGGCTTTACAGCTTAAACCTTTAACAGTTGTTGCGATGGATGCCGGTAAATCCACCTCCCGATTATCAAGCGCAAAATTAGCGGGATAATGCCCGGTAAAGGGTCGCCATTTGCCCTCAATCACTTGATAATCACAGGGGCGCATCTTCGCGTCCTCAATCACCACGCCGTATTGCGCCATCATGCCTTTACCGCGTTCGCCTGTATCGCCGATAATCCAATCGGGGCATGCGACCAGTTTTGGCTGCACGCCCACGCGTCTGGCTGCCATACGCAGATTATCACGCATGGTCTCGCGAGCAGATGGTTTTAACCCCATGATACTACCGACAATAAACACCCCGATGGCGATGGCTATCCATATTCCCATTGATTATATTACTCGTACCAGCTGCTATTTTTGGATTTTTTAGATGACGTTTTTGCTTCAGTTTTGGTGTCAGCTTTGTTTTCGGCTTTGGCGTCAATTTTGTCAGTCGGCTGCGGCTCGGAAGCTAGCATATCCATAATTGGCTGCCACTGGGCTTGAATGTCGCGGTACGGTTTTTGGCTTTTATCAAAAATCGTCAAGCCGCGCTCTGCCAAGGCTTGATAAATACTACGCTCAGATAGCCAAGCCAGTGGTTGCTGCCCAATATCAGCAAAATACGCCATCAGTTTTTCGGTCGGCTCATTGTCCTGCATCAATTGACTACGCACGCGATTGGCAACCAGATAAATATCGACTTTGCCTTTGCGGATACGTTTGATGTCTTCTAGGCTTTTTAAAAAGCGTTTGGTACTGTCAATATCAAAAAAAGCAGGTAAAACAGGAATTAAAATCGCCTTGCATTCGGCAATCAGCTGCTCGGCTTTAGTGCCTGATAACGCACCTGGGGCATCAATAATCAGCCAGTCATTTTTACCCAGGGTTTTTGGGATATCACCTATATCATTGCTATCGCGCCAGTCAATACCGATAATGGCAGGTACGTCCGCTGGGCGCATTTTTAGCCACTGTAGGCTTGATTTTTGGGGGTCTGCATCTGCCAATGCCACTGTTTTGCCTTGGTTTGCCAATGCCGCCGCTAGACTCACCGCAATCGAGGTTTTACCACATCCCCCTTTTTGATTGGCGATTAAAATTTTTTGCATGACCCTCACCCTGTTGATAAAAAATTAATGCAATATCACCACATTAACTCAAAAATTTGACCCTGTTAATTTGACGCTATTCATTTGGTTGTATTAAGTAGCCTAACAAAATTTTAACCATTGATAAATGCTTTTATATAAATAATCTGCTAAATTAAAAAATATCAATTCATTAACGGTTTGATCGGTTTAGCCAGTTTTTGACTGGCTAATAGCGACCGTAAACCTCAAAGGTGCCACCATGACGATGCTTTCATTCATACAAGCCTATAACCCAGCAACCACCTCAAAAAAAATGCTTGGACTGTTTGCTGTCACTGCTTCGATGACAGGTTGTGCCACCTTGGGCGGCGGATTAACACCCACTCAATGCCAACAAAGCAATTGGCAAACCATTGGTTATCAAGATGGTTTACTGGGTCGCAGTCAAGATTATATTCAAAAGCATATCAAGCAATGCGCTAAAGCTAATGCCACCCCCAACCAGCAACAGTGGCGACAAGGTCGTGAAGAAGGGTTAAAACGTTATTGCACGCCGCTACGCGCTTACCAGTTGGGACGTGAGGGCTATGACTACAATGATGTATGCCCACAATCGATGACGCTTGATTTGTTAAAAGCGCATGACGAAGGTTATCTCAACTACCAACGTGAGCAAAGGCTAAATCAACTGTGGTACAACACCGACCCATTTTGGGGCTCACCCTTCTACGGTAGTCGTTTTGGTGGTTGGGGCGGTTTAGATAGAGGGTCACGTCCGTATTATCCCCGCATCGCACCTAACAACCGCTATCCAAAATACACTGATACCCATCAGCCTACATCAAGCCAACCTGTAGTGCCTCGCCCTGTTATGCCAAGCCCCGTTACCCCTAGCAATGATGCAACTATAGGGTCAAAAAAATAATCGCGGATAAGATAAAAAACAACGGGACAACTCGTTGTGAAATTTTGTTTTGAAATCTCGTTTAGCGATACGACTCGCTGCGTGATGACAATAATTTACAGGTTAAAACTAAAAAAGAAGTTCGGGTGTATTTAACCGAACTTTCTTATTAAACCAATAGCTTATTAAATCAACCGCTTATCACCTCAATAGCTTAACCCATTACAGCAACCAAAATAGCCGTGTGCTTGACCCGCTTGGTTATCAAATCAAAGGATTGATTGTCGGTATTTTTTGGCTCTCAGCGTTTTGGCTGGCGTTGGATTTTTGAGGCGCTTTGGTTTTTTGATATTTGGTAGGGTCAAAGGTTTGCACATCAGGTGCAGTTGGTACCCCTTTTTGCTGAAGCTGCTCATCAATCTGCCCCGCTTGGATGTTTTCCCCTTCAAATACACGGATATGCTCATCACGCTTTAACTGCAAATTTTCAAAGTCAAACAACTCACGGTCAGCGAGCTGTGACGGTGCGACATTTTGCATCGCGCCAAATATCGAATCCAAGCGATTCGGGTATTGTTGATCCCATGCGCGCAGCATGTCATTAATCATCGCCCGTTGTAGGTTTTCTTGGCTGCCGCACAGGTTACAAGGAATAATCGGAAACTGCTTGTAATTGGCATATTTGATAATGTCTTTTTCTTCCACATACGCAAGCGGACGAATCAAAATATTTTGCCCATCATCCGATAGCAGTTTTGGTGGCATCGCTTTGAGACTACCGCCGTGAAATAAATTTAAGAAAAACGTCGCCATGATATCATCACGGTGATGACCCAGTGCCACTTTGGTTGCACCGATTTGTTTGGCAAAACCATATAACGAACCACGGCGCAGACGTGAACACGCAGAACAGTAAGTTTTACCTTCTGGTACGATTTGCTTGACCACGCTATAGGTGTCTTTTTCTAAAATATAATACGGAATGCCATGCTTGGTCAGATAGTTGGGCAAAATATCTTCAGGATAGTCAGGTTGCTTTTGGTCAAGATTGACGGCAATCACATCAAACTGAATCGGTGCTATTTTCTTTAAGAACAATAAAATATCCAGTAAGGTAAAACTGTCTTTACCGCCTGAAATACACACCATGACCACATCACCGTCTTCAATCATGTTGTAGTCACGAATCGCCCAAGAGACCAGCTTACGTAATTTTTTTTGTAGCTTGCGAAAACGCGCGGATTTGATGTCATCGCCTTGGCTGTCAGCATTGGCATCGCCCAAGGTTTGCTGCGCTTCATTGTTTAAACCATCATTGTTTGACGCATCATCATCCCAATCATTATTATCAAGCCCATCTATGTCACTATCTGAGTCTACGTCACTCTCTAATAGTTGGGCTAATCGTTGGGGATTTAATTCAACGGCAGACATGGCTGCTACTGGGCTTACAGAATTGTTTGATTGCATAAGATACCTAACTGATGATAAACCAATAAATAAACCTATGAGGACGCTATCAGCTATCAACGACGCGTTATTTATTGGAAAAATAGCAAATAAAAAAAAGCATTTAACGTAAGGCAGACCAACCCCTCACAATAAATGCTTGATTGAGCGTATCTATAACCGCCTATCACATAGTCGGCTATTATACGGCAAAATTACGCGCTTGTAGTCATTTGAATGACATCTTGCTGTTTTAGAAGATATTTTTTATCCGCGTCATCCAACTGGTATTTTCTTTTTTCATTTGCTCCTCGATTTGTTTTTGTTGCTGCTCAAGTTTGATATCCATCAGATTTTTTTCTTTAAATAAACCATATTGGGCATCGCCTTTATAAAACTCAGTTTCACGGTAACTGTCATACGCATGTTTGAATAGCACATTGAGCACAGCGGCGAGCGGCAAAGCAATCAGCATACCTGCAATGCCTGCCAGTGCCGCCCCGGCAAGTACCGCAAATATCACCCACAATGGTGATAAACCAATTTTATCACCCAACAATAACGGCTGCAAAACATAACCTTCCACCGCCTGCCCTACCATAAAGGCACCGACAATTAGCACTAAATGTACCCAGTCCACGCCAAATTGAAATAGCCCTGCAATAATCGCCGCAATAAAGCCAAGGGTAAAGCCAAGATACGGCACAAAACTTGCGATACCCGCCATCATACCGATGATAAGACCGACTTTAAGTCCAATGAGTTGCAGTTGCACCGCATACACCATACCGAGCAGCACCATCACCAGTAGCTGACCTTTGATAAATGACATCAACGCTTCATCACTTTCTTTGGCGATACGATAAACCGATGGAATATAACGGTTGGGAATCATATGACGCATTTTTACCAAGCGCTCATCCCAATTATATAAAAAATAAAACATCAAAATCGGCACCAGTACCACAATGCCCGCCACGTTGATTACACTCATGCCTGATAACATTAAATTGGTAAAAAATGACCGCGCATCGGTGATATTGTAGTTTTCTTTGAGAAAATCGACCAAGCCTTTGGACATATCACGTACTTGCATGGCAGGTAAGCGTATGGGGGTGTGAGAACGCACCCAGCCTCGCAGCGTATTGTTATAATAGTCAATCGCTGTCGGTACATACTTCCATGCCGATTGTAACTGCTCCCACACCAGTGGAATGAGCCACCAAAGTATCAATCCAATCATCAGCCCAGTGGACAAATATACCAGCAAAATCGCCACCCAGCGGCGAATGTGTGCCTTGTCCTGTAATTTTTGCACCAGCGGATTAATCGCATACGATAAAATAAATGCTACCAAAAATGGCAAAATTACCGATTGTAATTGATAAATGATATAGCCTATTGCAACCAAAAACAGCGATATAAATACCCGTTTGAAAAACACATCTTTCGTAAATCGATAAGGGAATGGGTTGTACATAGGTTCCTCAAAAAAGCCAAATACGCCAAAAATATAAGGGTAATGTCAAATAAAAGACGGTCACTGCCATCGTTGTATTTTCGACTAATTTTAGGTAATTTGACAAAAATAGATAGCGCAAACTGCACAACTCATACAAATATTCAAAGCTATGTTATAAAGCCCTATCACATTTGTGGGGCTAGAAGGCGTCATCAACGATAAACAGCCTAATATCAGCCAAGTAGCAAAGCGATGGATTATTTTTCTTTTTGATGGGAATTTGGGTATAATGCGCGTATTACTTTTCCCAATGATTCTGGCGATAGGAAGACCATGACTACACAACCCACTTCGTTAAGTTATAAAGATGCTGGCGTCGATATCGATGCTGGCGAAGCGTTAGTTCAGCGCATTAAATCAGTTGCCAAAGCAACTAGCCGCTCTGAAGTAGTCGGTGGTTTGGGTGGATTTGGCGCCTTGTGCCGTATTCCACAAGGCTATAAATCCCCTTTATTGGTCTCAGGGACTGATGGTGTCGGTACCAAACTCAAACTGGCTTTACAACTGCAGCAGCACGACACCATTGGTCAAGACTTGGTCGCGATGTGTGTCAATGACCTGCTAGTCTGTGGCGCCGAGCCGTTATTTTTCTTGGATTATTATGCCACAGGAAAACTGGACGTCGATACCGCAGCAACGGTTATCAGTGGTATCGGTGACGGCTGTAAATTGGCAAATTGTGCGCTCATCGGTGGCGAGACGGCTGAAATGCCAGGTATGTATCAAGATGACGACTATGATTTGGCAGGTTTTTGTGTGGGCGTCGTCGAAGAGTCGGAAGTTATCACGGGTAAAAACGTTGCCAACAGTGATGTGTTAATCGGTATCGCCTCTAGCGGCGTGCATTCAAATGGTTATTCACTGGTGCGTAAAGTCATTGAAGTCAGCGGTGCCGATGTTGCCACTGAACAATTAGACGGCAAAGCATTAAAAGACGTGTTAATGGCACCGACAAAAATCTATGTCAAAGCCATTGGACAACTGCAAAAAACCTTGGGCAACGCAAGCTTGCATGCGATGGCACATATCACCGGTGGCGGCTTGACGGAGAACCTACCACGCGTATTGCCCGACCATTTGGCGGCGCAAATTGATGTGAGTTCTTGGACATTCCCGCCTGTGTTCCAATGGCTTCAGCAAAAAGGTCATATCGAGCAGATGGAAATGTACCGCACTTTTAACTGCGGCGTGGGTTTTGTCGTCGTGGTACCGGCAGATAAAGCAGACCAAGCCATTGACTTACTCAATGAACAAGGCGAAACCGCATGGAAATTGGGTGAAATCGTTGAAAGAACAGGCGATGCGGTAACCTATCGCTAATTTTATCAGCGACTCAATCGGTTACTTTACTATTGGGCTATTTTGCCCTTAAGCTAATTTACCATTGAGCCAATTTACCATTGAGCTAGTTTAAAAGGTGCGTTTTTACGCACCTTAGTTTTTCCAACCTATTGCTTTGCTATCCTTATGAAGTTGAACATGACAAACCCTACCCCGTTAAAAATTGCCGTCCTCGTCTCTGGCAGTGGCAGTAACCTGCAAGTATTAATTGATAAGCAGCTACAGCAACTATTGAACATTCAAATCGTGGGCGTGATTAGTAATAAAGCCGATGCCTATGCACTTGAGCGCATCCGCCTTGCCAATGAGCAGCAGCAAGCCAATATTGCAACCGCGGTGATTGAGCGTGACGATAATGGCAAAAAATATACCCGTGTCGGTTTTGAGCAACAGGCACTGCAAGAATTACGCGCGTGGCAACCTGATTTGGTGGTATTGGCAGGATTTATGCGGATTTTAACGCCGCTGTTTATTGATGGTGTCACCAGCAAGGATGGATTAAACGTGCCCATGATAAATCTGCACCCGTCACTGCTACCCAATTATAAAGGCTTAGATACCCATACCCGCGTGCTACAATCTGGCGAGCGCTATCATGGTTGCAGCGTACATTTGGTAACGAGCGAACTCGATGCAGGGGAAGTCATCGCCCAAGCGGTGACCTGCGTCAACGCGGCTGAGAATGCTAGCCAATTACAGCAGCGCGTTCATGCGATGGAACACCAATTGCTGCCTATGGTGGTGGGGTTATTTGCTGAGCGGATTGTTTCGCTTAACAATAACCAACTCACCAACCGCCTTGGACTCAATTTGCCTATTAAGTTATGGCTCTAGTCAGATTATAGTTATAGTCAAAAAAAACGCCTACAATCAAATTTAGGCGTTTTTTTATGTTTATCACAGTTTATCCTCGAAGTGCCGATACACTCAATATCACGATTAGCAAAAATACATAGCGCCCTACCCACACGTTATCTAAAAATGCGTTAAAGCAAAGCTTACGGTCATAGGTGAGACATTGTTTATTTTGTCGATAAAACATGGCAACGATAGGTAGCAGCGCCAATACTGAAAGCGCGCCAAAATAATGCCAAAACACGCCCGCCAAACTGAGCAAAAACACCCCTTGAAGTAGGCTAATTATCAACACATCGTGTTTACCAAATAAAATCGCGGTGGATTTGACCCCAATTTTTAAATCATCCTCACGATCTGCCATCGCATATTGGGTATCATACGCCACCGTCCAGCACATATAGCCGACAAACAGCAGCCAACACCAAATATCAACCTCGGTCTGCCCCGTTAATACTTGCGATACCGCAACATACGCCATCGGAATCGCCCAGCCGAAAGCCGCCGCCAAAAACACTTGCGGCAAATGGGTAAAGCGTTTCATAAACGGATAGATAAACGCCAGCGCCACCGCACCAAATGACCACATAAAAACCTGCACGGGCAAAAATACTAATAACGCTGCACTCACCCAAGATAAAATTAAAAACGTCCAAACTGCTTCTTTACCCGTCAAGCGACCATCCGCCAGCGGCCTACCTTTGGTTCGCGACACATGCCCATCGACTTTTCTGTCAGCAAAGTCATTGATGGCACAGCCTGCCGCTCGCATCAACACCGCACCCGTCGCAAAGATTGCCACCACATGCCAAGGTGGGAGTTGCTCAAACCCTTTTGCCGCCAAAAACACCGCCCATAAAGTCGACCAAAACACCAGCTCAATGCCCACAGGCTTATCAAAGCGGGTCAGGTGAATATAGGCTTGTAGCTTATCTTTAAAAGACAGAGTGTGTGTAGTCATAGCATGTTTAATTAAACTAATCAAAAAGGGGGATAAAGTTGATGCTAGTGTAACGCTAAACGTTAGCCAAATCGTCGATAAATTTGTTACCCTTACAGCTGTAAGCCAATCATCAGCAGTTGGTAATCCAGCCCAATCGGCGATTGGTCTTGCAGATAGCGTCTAAATGTCGCCGTATCGATGCTATCTTTGCCAGAGACGGCGCCGCCCATTTGCTTGAGATTTTTTAACAGACTTTTTAAATTGTCATAAGAAAAGGCAAACGATTGCTCGGTGTGATATATTAGCGTGCCTTGACGCTGTTGCTGCAAGGTCTCTATCGCCGCTAGCCAAGCGTGACTGGGTAAAAAATCAAAAATAGGTAACTTGGGAAAGCGCAGACGGACTTCATGAAAAGAACCTGCCACCGGAATCGCCAAATGCAGCTGACCTTTGGTTTTGACAATGCGCCCAAGCTCTGCGATAACGCTTGGCGATGTCCAATGAAGGGCAAAACTACTCATCACCAAATCGGCTGATTGATTCGCCAATGCCATATCTGCCATATTGGCGCAAAGCGCTTGGCTGTGCAGCGTCATTGGAGAAGTTGGTGAGGATGAGGTAGATGACAGCGGCATCGACAAAAGATGCGCGACTCGCTGTTGCCAAATTGCAAGCATACTGGCAGCAGTATCGACGCCATATAACTGAGCGGAAGCTAACGCTGCATTTTGTAAAAACTTTGACATCACCGCCTGCGTCAATTTTCCTGTGCCACAGCCCACATCAACCACGCACATATCGGTTACGCCGGTATGGTAACGCACAATGAGCTGCGCCAAGTGCTCTGCCACCTGCGATTGAATCGGCGTGGCGGCATCGTATGAGGTGGCAAATTGTTCAAAAACAGGGGTGGCAGTACAGGACATCATCGACTAAAACAACAAATCAGTCAACTTTAACACTATTAATCAGCCCTGCATAGTCATAATCGTCTTGTGTGAGCAAATCAACCCCGCAAGGCAAATTGCCTATCCAATCCAAAAAGCGATTAATCATGGCTTTGCCAACAAAAGATTTGCCATGCTGCGGCACAATCATCTCGACATCTAACTGCCGAACCGCATCTGCCCAAAAACGGGTGACTTTATTACTGACCATGTAGCGCTGATGAAACCCTCGCATGGTCGGAATATGCGCGTCAAAATCTTCCACTGGCACATTCGCATCACCGAGCAACGAAGCCCCCATATCGCCTGAAAATAAAATTTTGCTGATGGGGTCATAAAACTGAAAATTACCTTCTGAATGCAGAAAGTGCGCAGGCAAAGCAAATAACTGGGTTTTCCCCAAAGGCAACACCGCGCCTTCATCTGGCAGCGCAATCAAGCGCTTAAGATACCCTTCTTGCAGACGGTCAGTGGTAAACGCGGAGTTAAGATGCGGTAAAAAACGCTCCCACAATCTTGAGATGACGATATTGGCTTGGGTATGCAGTAGCCAACGCGGCAATGACGCAATGATATCGGGGTCTTGGTGTGAGCCAATCACATAGCGGATATGCCTTATATCCGTATGTTTGAGCAGTGCTAGGGTTAGCGGCGTATAGGTCAAATCCCCACCTGGGTCAATAACCGCGCCGACAGTTTCTTCATCTGAGTGCAAAATTAAAAATTGATTGGACTGAATACCGTCACCTTTTACCAAATCACTAAACATAATGCACTGATGCTTGCCATTATCAAAAATTATTTTACCGCTCATAACCTATCTACCCATTTAACCGACAAATAAAACTTAAACTACTGATAAAAAACGCTATCACACACGCTATAAAAGTGCGGAGCAAAGTGACTTTGAGTGACTTTGCAAACCATTGTTAACCGTTTGTTATTTGCCTCAATAAACTGCCCTTAAACCCTTAGAAATAGTGAGGATTATAGCATTTTATTGACGGGATTGAGGGCATTTTTGCCCAAATCCCTGTTAACTAAATTATGCTCAAATTTGTTTTTAGTGGTATCATACCAAGCAATTTTTTAGGCAAAATTTGTGTGCTTTAAGCGCATGATTACTGCAAACGGTAAAGGCAATTTGTTATGATTTTGGCACTTGAAAGTGTGTTTGACCAATGCTCAGTGGCATTCGTGGATTTAGCAGGTAATGTCATCGCTGAACAGACCCTGACGGGAAATCGTCTGCAAACCCAGCAAATTTTGCCGATGATACACGCGCTGATGACAGCATCATCGATTGATTGGTCACAACTGACTGCGATTGCTTTTAATCGAGGTCCCGGGGCTTTTAGTGGCATACGCATTAATACGGCGGTAGCGCAAGCCATCGCCTTTGCCCATGATGTGCCATGTTTGCCTGTATCAAGCCTGCAAGCTATCGCCCAAGCGGCATTTGAACGACACCAAAGCCCCCACGTATTGGCGCTGACAGATGCGCGCATGAACCAAGTATACGCCGGTGAATACGCCATGAGCGATGGTATCATGCAGCTTGTGGCAGGCGCTACTGAGCATTTGCTTGATTATGACAGTGTGATAGACAAAGACTTAGCCTTAGTAGGGAATGGCGCAACCTTGGTCAATGCGCAGCTAGGTCAAGCCATCTTTGCCGATATTCGCCCCTCAGCGGTTATCATTGCCAAACTTGGGCTAACCTTGTACCAGCAGCACCAATCCGTCCCTGCTGAGCTGGCACTGCCGGTTTATTTAAGAAATAATGCGTGGAAAACCCTAGCCGAACAACAAAAGGCTTAATTTATCGGCTGATTACTCATGTTGTGTTAAGTTTGACTCGCTACCCTTTATCTTGTTATAAGCGCAAAAATTGTTAGCTTTGACTGTTAATAACTAACATAGTTGGATACGTTATGGATCTTATTTTGATTTTTAAAGCCATCATCATGGGCATGGTTGAGGGCATTACCGAATTTTTACCGATTTCAAGTACCGGGCATTTAATTCTTGCCGACTCCCTGTTAAATTTTTGGACCAAAGATAAAGCCGACTTGTTTATCGTCGTCATTCAGCTGGGTGCGATTTCAGCGGTAATTTATTTGTACTGGGGGCGGCTATGGCGCGCCTTGATGGGACTTATTACGGGTAAAGACCCTGAGCGTAACAACCCGCGTCAATTGGGCATCTCGCTGATTATTTCCACCATTCCGATTATGCTGATAGGTTTGCTGTTTGATAAAGCGTTAAAAGCGGCGTTATTTAACCCAACCGTGGTGGCAATCTCATTGATTGTCGGTGGTTTGATTATCTTTTGGGCGGAGCGCCAACAACACAAACATACGGTCAAATATGCCGAAGCGGAAGATATTGATATTAAAACGGCGATTATCATTGGTTTGATTCAATGTCTTGCCTTGATTCCTGGTACTTCTCGCTCTGGTTCTACCATTATTGGCTCGCTATTTTTGGGGGTATCACGTAAGGCGTCTGCGGAGTATTCTTTCTTTTTAGGGATTCCTGTATTGGTGGGTGCTGGGCTACTAGATCTGACCAAAAACCATCATATTTTGACCAGCGCTGAAGACTGGACCATCATGGCAGTGGGTGTGGTGGTCTCATTTATTTTTGCCATGATTTTCATCAAATGGTTGGTTAACTGGGTCAGTACCCGCGATTTTACGATTTTTGCTTGGTGGCGCATCGTGGTAGGCGTACTGGTACTCATCGCTGGTATGCTGGGCTATATTTAAATCCCTATGCTATCTCATCAATCAATCCAACTGTATTATGTTGACACTTTGCCAAGCGAGCAGCGTTTGGCAAACGTTGAAACCATACTCGCCCCTTTATCCGTCAATTTACAACCACAAAAGATTACTAGCAAAGTAACTCAAAAATGGCTGAAGTCAGTCGATGATAACAGTGTGCTGATTGATGAGGTAGGCGATGTTTTTGTCATCGCAGCGGGCATGAAAGTCAGCCCAAATTGGCAAAGCCTACAACAGCGGGTGGTCAAAGCGGGCAAAAAAACTGAACTGCTACTCAAAGCCATGCAGCTACAAGCCAGCATGACTGTCATTGATGCCACCGCAGGGTTTGGACATGATAGCCTAATCTTGGCAAGTACCGGTGCCAGTGTGACTTTGCTTGAACAGCAGCCACTCATGTTTTTGCTACTGCAACTAGAACAGCAAAAAATGGCGCAGCATCGCAACTGGCAAAAATTGATGAGTCGATTAACGATTTATCATGGCGATGCGATAGAGTTGCTGGCTAAATTGCCAAAAGTCGACCGTGTCTATCTAGATCCGATGTTTCCCGCTGATAGCTACAAATCAGCGGTTAATAAACATATGCAGATGTTGCATACTGTGACGACCCCACCGTCGATTGCGCAATCACAACAATTATTGTGGGCGGCGTTGGCACAAATAACCCCACAGGGTATGGTGGTAGTTAAAAGACCTAAATCAGCGCCTTTTCTTGCAGACAAATCGCCCAACCTAAGCCTATCAAATGATATCGTGCGTTTTGATAATTATTTGAACCGCATTTAGTTTGAATAGCGTCTAGTTGCCATGTTAAAAAAAAGCTGATGAGTATCAGCTTTTTTTGTGGGTCTGGTTATTATTGACCAACCTTTTGGTTACCGACGGCAGGCGCTGCATCATCGCTGGCTTTTGGTGCATTGGGCGAGGCAGGCGCATTATCAATCACGGTATCATTTTCCGTAATCTTATCCATGTCTGAATTATCCGCGCCGCCGTCATCTGCAGCCTCTACCTCATCGCTACTCGCTGGCATCGCATCTACAGTGGTCGCCGTGCCACTGGCGCTGGTAGCGTCAGGACCGGCATCTACGGTGGCATTGGCTTCGGTCACAGCGGCGCTATTTTTTTCATCGGCAGGCGCAGCTGACATCGGTACGGCTTGTGATTCTGCCACTGACGCTGCCGCGGCGTTGTCTGTGCTGTCAGTCTTTTTATCACAAGCTGTCAACGTAAGCGCCGATACTAAACTCAGCATGGTGATTTTTGCTAGGGTGTTTTGCATGGGTATTCCTCTACTATCAATAAATCGCTCAACCCGACAACGTAATTGATAGCCTATATAGTAAAAATTGCTCAATCAACGAGTTTGCTAATTTAAAGATGATAATGATGTCACCTTAAATTTTACCATGGCACTGCTTGTATTTTAACCCTGAACCACATGGGCAAGGGGCATTTCGGCTAATCGCTAAGTTGGCATATGGATTGTCACCATTTTCAGCCATCTCTGGACTCGCGGTTGCCGCTGCTGAGCCGCTTAGACCAAATGAATACGTGGCTCGCGTGCGTTGCTGGCTGTTACGCGCAATCATGTCTTCATCGTCACTCAGCTCACCGGTCACGCCATTCATTTCTTGGTGCTCAAAATGCAGACGCATCATCTCGGCTTGTTCACGTTGCTGGCGCTCAAGCTCAGCGATTTCTTCTGGCGTTGGGATATGCACACGCGCTAAATCTTGCACGGTTTCAGACTTGATAGCACCGAGCATACTTTGGAACAATGAGAAAGATTCAGATTTATATTCTTGCTCAGGATTTTTTTGCGCATAGCCCCGTAGATGGATACCTTTACGCAGTTGATCCATTTGGTTTAGATGTTCTTTCCAATGCTTATCTAGACTAGATAGCATAAAGTGACGCTCAAGCTGGGCAGCATTTTCTTCACCCATTTGCTCACGGCGAGCGCGGTAGTTGAGTAACGCAGCCTCGATAATTTTTTGGCGTAAACCTTCTTCATCCAGACGACGATCGGCATCTAGCCAGTCATTGATTGGCATATAAATACGAAACTCATTTTCAAGCTCGTCTTCAAGCCCATCAATGTCCCATTGGTCATCAATCGAACCGGGTGGCACGAACTGGTCAATCAAGGCATTGTACACATCGTAGTGCATCGCTTCGATACCTGCTTGTAGATTACTTTCGGCAAGCAGTTCATCGCGCTGTTTATAGATAACCTTACGTTGTTCGTTGGCAACGTCATCGTATTTGAGTAGGCTCTTACGGGCATCAAAGTCGCGGTTTTCCACTTTGCTTTGGGCGTTTTCAATCGAGCGTGACACCATTTTGTGCTCAATGGCTTCGTCTTCTTTTAGCCCCATGGCGCGCATCATATTCACCACGCGATCGCCAGCGAAAATCCGCATCAAGTCATCTTCAAGCGACAAGAAAAAACGCGACTCCCCCGGGTCACCTTGACGACCCGCACGACCGCGCAATTGGTTATCAATACGGCGCGATTCGTGACGCTCAGAACCGATGATATGTAAGCCACCCGCCTCTAGCACTTGTTGGTTTCGCACTTGCCATTCGGCATGGGCTTGCTCTTTCATTTCAGGGGTGACGTTGTCGATTTTGGCGAGCTCTGCTTGCCAGTTACCCCCCAAGATAATATCAGTACCGCGACCTGCCATGTTGGTGGCAATAGTGACCGCATTGGGTCTACCTGCTTGCGCGATAATATCGGCTTCACGCTCGTGCTGTTTGGCATTGAGGACGTTATGTTGAATGCCTTCTTGCGTCAGTAACTCTGAAAGCACTTCACTGGCTTCAATGGTTGCCGTCCCCACCAAAATCGGTGCCTGTTTTTCTTGAATGCGTTTGATTTCGCGGATGATGCCTTGATATTTGCCCATTTTACTTAGGAAAATTTGGTCATCAAGGTCAATACGCTGAATCGGTTTGTGGGTGGGGATAATCACCACATCTAAATCGTAAGTTTGTTTAAATTCCGCAGCTTCGGTATCGGCTGTACCTGTCATGCCTGAGAGTTTGTCATACAGACGGAAATAATTTTGGAATGTCGTGGTGGCAAGCGTTTGGTTTTCGGCTTGGATTTCGACCTGTTCTTTGGCTTCAACCGCTTGGTGCAACCCTTCTGACCAGCGGCGACCGGGCATGGTACGCCCTGTGTTTTCATCGACAATGATGACTTCGCCTTCATGCACGATATAGTGAATGTTTTTAACAAATAAATGGTGCGCACGAATCGCGGCTTGAACGTGGGCTAGTAGTGGCAAGCGCGTTGGGCTATATAGGCTCTCATTTTCGCCAAGCTCGCCTTTTTCCACCAAGAATTTTTCGATTTTCTCGTAGCCTTTTTCGCTGATTTCGATTTGACGATTTTTTTCATCAATCCAAAAATCCTGCTCACGGTTTTCGCGGTTGCCTTCTTCGGTTTCTGAGCGTTTGAGGCGCGGGATGATGGTGTCAATCAGCCTGTACATGGCGGATGAGTCTTCGGCTTGACCCGAGATAATCAGCGGCGTACGCGCTTCATCAATCAAAATCGAGTCAATCTCATCGATGATACAATAGTTGAGTCCGCGCTGTTTTTTCTCATCTAGGCGAAATACCATATTGTCACGTAGGTAGTCAAAGCCGTATTCGTTGTTGGTACCGTAGGTAATATCTGCGGCATAGGCCTCAAATTTTTCCATCGGGTCTTGCTGTGAGTAAATCACGCCGACAGTCAAGCCCAAAAAGTCAAACAACGGACGGTTTAATTCGGCATCACGCCTTGCCAAGTAGTCATTGACGGTGACGACATGCACGCCTTTACCGCTAATCGCGTTGAGATATATCGCAAGCGTTGCCATCAAGGTTTTACCTTCACCCGTGCGCATCTCGGCGATTTTACCTTCGTGCAGGGTGATACCCCCGATGAGCTGTACATCGTAGTGACGCATGCCAAGGACACGGCTTGAGGCTTCACGACAGACCGCAAAGGCTTCAGGTAAAATGGTATCTAGGCTAGTACCCTGCTCAAACTGGGTTTTAAATTCCGCAGTTTTTTGTTTTAATGCTTCGTCAGAGAGGGGCTGGATTTTGGGTTCTAAGGCGTTGATTTTGTCGACCAACTTACGCATTCGCTTAAGCTCACGGTCGTTTTTGGTGCCGATAACCTTGCCTATCATTTTGCCTAACATACGAGGATTTTCCTAAAGTGCTCAAATCAATAAGTGCAATGACTTTTAATACGATGACGGTTAATAAAGGTGTTCAAAATAAATTTTGCTATTATATATGGGTTTGCTTTTTTTAGATACAAGGTTATGACAGCCTGTAAGTTTGAACCGCTCCCCTCTATTACCTTTATCTTTATGAATCCATCCCCATAATTGAACTTTATTTTCGAGATTTTCTTTTCATTGTTGAAATTTTCTTGGAAGATTTTAACCCCATCTTTGCCATTATGCTATCGAGTTTGCTATGACTGCCACATTGACGCCACAACAACTGATTCATCAATTACCCAAAGCCGAACTACACGTGCATATCGAAGGCACGTTTGAGCCGGAGCTGATGTTTGCCATCGCTAAACGCAACCAAATCGATATACCCTACCAAACCATTGAAGATGTCAAAAATGCCTACAATTTTCATAATTTACAATCGTTTTTGGATATCTACTATGCCGGCGCAAACGTTTTGGTCAAACAGCAGGATTTTTATGATTTAGCGTGGGCGTATTTTGAAAAATGCCAAGCTGATAATGTGGTGCATACGGAGATTTTCTTTGACCCACAGACCCATACTGAACGGGGGGTGGATTTTGCCACCTGTTTTCAAGGGCTTTATCAAGCAAGCTTAGATGCCAAAGC
>ERZ501021.37-NODE-37-length-29394-cov-6.450765_pt1 | contig 29394 bp, 34 predicted proteins | sample MGYA00248838_ERZ501021 | MGnify/ENA primary metagenome ERZ501021 (study PRJEB25958, sample SAMN03398553) | human skin metagenome | study: EMG produced TPA metagenomics assembly of the Human Skin Microbiome Metagenome (human skin metagenome) data set.
CGCACGAACCCGGCCCCCTTCGAGACGGCGGTCCGGGCGCCGAGATAGCCGCCCGCGAGGTTCGCGACGCCGAGCACGAGGCCGACACGCCAGGCCACCGCACCTGCCGGGATGAACACGACGAGGGCGGCGAGGTTCGTCGCGAAGTTGGCGAGCTTGGCCTTGGCGGAGGCCTCGAGGAAGCGGTAGCCGAGCAGGCTGACGAGCGCGAAGACGAAGAACGAGCCCGTCCCCGGGCCGAGCGCGCCGTCGTACAGGCCGACGCCCAGGCCGATGGCACCCGCCGTCGCGTAATGGCGCCGGCTGCCCGCGTGCCGCAGGTTCTCGAGCTGCCCCATCGAGGGCTTGAACAGCGTGTACGCGCCGACGGCGACGAGGACGACGAGGATGATCGGGTTGAACGCGCTGCGCGGGATGTGACTGGCGAGCGCCGCACCCGCCATCGAGCCGGCGAACGCCATCACGGCGAGCGGCAGCGCGGTGCGCAGATCGGGACGCACCCGCCGAAGGTACGTCGCCGAGCTCACCGACGTGCCACAGATCGAACCCAGCTTGTTCGTCGCGAGCAGTTGGGCCGGCGCGGCGTGCGGAAACGCGACCATGAGGGCCGGCAACTGCACGAGCCCGCCTCCGCCGACGACGGCGTCGATCCATCCCGCGCAGGCCGCCGCGAGCGCCAGCAGGGTGAGGGTCAGGGTTCCCGGGTCGTTCACCCCGTCATCCTGGGCCGCGCGCCGCGTGCCCGCAAACGTCTCTCAGTCCGCGACCGTCGCGCCCGCGCCGCTCGTGACCGGGGCGGCGGCCGTTCGACGCGCGAGAGCCACCACGTCGGGCCGTGGTGGCTCTCGTGACGCAGGGTCGGATCAGGCGCCGCGCACCTCGGAGAGCACCTCGGCCGCCACCTCGTCGACGGCGACGTCACGCGAGGTGCCCGAGCGGCGGTCCTTGACCTCGATCGTGCCGTCGGCGAGGCCACGCCCGAGCACGACGATCGTCGGGACGCCGATGAGCTCGGCGTCCTTGAACTTCACGCCGGGGCTGACCTTCGGACGGTCGTCGAACAGGACGCCGAGCCCGGCCGACTCGAGGTCGGCGACGACCTGCTCCGCCTTCTCGAAGACCGCGGCGTCCTTGCCCGTGGCGACGACGTGCACGTCGAACGGTGCGATGTGGCGCGGCCAGATGAGGCCGAGCTCGTCGAGGTTGCTCTCGGCGATGGCGGCCACCGCGCGCGAGACGCCGATGCCGTAGGAGCCCATCGTCACCGTCACGAGCTTGCCGTTCTCGTCGAGCACCTTGAGCCCGTTGGCGGCGAGCGTCGCGCCCGTGGCCGCCATCGCCGAGCTCGTCCACGACGACGGCACCATGATGCGCCTGCCCGCCCTGCGGGAGTTCTCCGACGAGCACGGCCTCGTGCTGATCTCCATCGAGGACCTCGTGGCCCACCTGGAGGAGACGACGCCGACCCTGACCGCCGTCCCCGCCGAGGCCACCCTGCCGACCCGGCACGGCCTGTTCCGCGTGAGCGTGCACGTGGACGCCGAGACCGGGGCCGAGCACCTGCTGCTCGTGGCGGGGGAGACCGACCCGGAGCGTCCCCTCACCGTCCGCGTGCACTCGGAGTGCCTCACCGGCGACGTGCTCGGCTCCCTGCGCTGCGACTGCGGCCCCCAGCTCGAGGACGCCCTGGCCCGCGCGGCGGCCGAGGGCGGCGCCGTCCTCTACCTCCGGGGCCACGAAGGACGCGGCATCGGCCTGGCCAACAAGATCCGCGCCTACCGGCTCCAGGAGGAGGGGATGGACACCGTCGAGGCCAACCTCGCCCTCGGTCTGCCCGCCGAGGCGCGCGACTGGGCCGGGGCCGCCGCCGTCCTCACGGCCGCCGGCCATCGGCGCATCCGCCTGGTCACCAACAACCCCGCGAAGGTCGCGGGGCTGCGGGCGGCCGGCATCGACGTCGTCGAGCGTGTCCCGGCCCCCACGCCCGTCACCGAGCACAACGTCGTCTACCTGCGCACCAAGCGGGACCGCATGGCCCACGCCCTGGCGGACCGCGTGCTCGAACCGCCGACGGCCACCGGCGGCCCCGCCACGCCGGCCGATGACCCGACCACCGACCCGACCCACCCCACCCACCAGGAGGACACCCCATGAGCGGCGCCGGAGCCCCGACCTTCACCCCCGACCCCGCCGCTGCGAGCGGCCTGAACGTGGCGATCGTCGCCGCCCAGTGGCACACGGAGATCATGGACGGGCTGATCGCCGGGGCGCAGGCCGCCGCGGCCGACCTGGGCCTGGAGCCCGTGCTCGTGCGCGTGCCCGGCACCGTCGAGCTCACCGTCGCCGCGGCGCGGCTGGCGGAGCGCTTCGACGTCGTCGTGGTCCTGGGCGTCGTGGTGCGCGGGGACACCCCGCACTTCGACTACGTGTGCCAGTCCGTGACCCAGGGCGTGACGGAGGTCTCGGTGCGCACCGGCGTTCCCGTGGGCTTCGGCGTGCTCACCGTGGACACCGAGCAGCAGGCCCGCGACCGGGCGGGCCTGCCCGGATCCCGAGAGGACAAGGGACGCGAGGCCCTCGAGGCGGCCGTCCTCACCGAGCTCGCGCTGCGCTCGGTCACGCCACGGGACTGAGGGTGGCCGGGCGGGGCTGCCTGCTGGGTCGGCTGCTCTCGACGTGGACCCTGTCCCCGGGGCCGGTGGGGTGATCACAGGCCGGTCAACCGGGCCCGTCCGGAACGACGGCAGCCCCGCGCCGTCATGGATGGGGTCGGCCGGAGGGCGCGGGGACCCGACGATAGAGGCGGAGACGCGAAGCCCCCGCCCTTCGTCTCGCTCGCGGCATCCACAGCTCGTCGTCCACTGCCCCGACCGTCAGGGCGGGCCGTTGACCCCCAACGCGTTCACCGCCGCAGACGGGTGATCTATGCGGCCCGCCCCGCCTCGGACGACTGCGTCGGGGTGCACGGAGCCTGCCGCAGCGTGGCCGCGTTCAAACAGTCCATGGCCCTGCTGGGAGCTGCGCGAGACCGGGCTGCTGCTCACCCCCCTGGTGCCGGCCCGCTCCATCGTCCCCGGTGCACGTCTGGCCTGCGACTGGCTGGGCCACTATGAGAAGCGCGAACCCGTCGCCTCCGCCTACGCCGACCTGGCCGGCCTCATCTTCGAAAGGATCACCGCATGAACGAGAAGCAGCTTGAGCCCGACCTGAGTCTGCGAGCACAGCGACGCAAGCCCACCCCGGCCCCCCAGACCCCGGCTCCCGGAGCGGTGATCCCCGCAGAACCGGCAACGACCTCGGACCCGGCCGGTGGGTATGCGCCCCTGGCGCGGCGTGGGGCGCCGACCGTGGCCCTGAACGTGCGAGTGCCCGAAGCGATCCGCGACGCGGTGCGTCGAGAGGCCGCCACGAACCCGGCAACGCCCAGCCAGGCCGCGGTCATCGAAGCCCTAGTCCGCGCGCACCTGATGCACTGACCGGTACGCCAGGTCGAGGGGGCTGAGCTGATCCTCCAGTCCATCGGAGACACCTGCCCCTCCAGGGCTGAGAACCCCTGAGCGCCCTGGGTGCCGGCCCCGTGTTCACTGCGCAACGCGGGCAGGCTGAAAGACGTCTGCCACAAACCCTGCTGGGGCCGGTGTTGTGGCGCACTGATTGAGGCCAGTCTTCGGCCGTCTGGTAGGCGAGTTGGGGAGGCTGTGACTTCGTCTGCTGAATGGCGGGGTTCTTCGGTCGCTTCGTGGCGGGGTCAGGTGACACCGATGACCAGGGTGCTCTGTGCGGCTTCGATGACGTCGTTGGTGATGGTGTCGAGTTCGTTGATCTTCAGGACCCGCTGGATCTGGGGGAAGAGGCGTTCGAGGAGCCGGAAGTTGCCGCGGGTGATCCGTGCGATGGCTGCGATGGCTTGGGCGTCGGTGAAGTCGTCGGGGTCGAGGGTCTTGCCGAGGGATCGCCAGTGTCGCTCGAGGACGAACAGCAGTTCGTCTTGTCCCAGGGGCCGGTACTGGTGGGCGAAGCCGACTCGGCTGTAGAACTGGGGGTAGTGGCTGAACTGCTTCTCCAGGCCGGGCATGCCGATCAGGATCAGGGCGATGTCGTCGCGGTCGTAGCGATCGCGTAGCAGTTCCAGAGCGGCGGGACGCAGTCGTTCGGCCTCGTCGACGATGATCAGCTCCACGTAGTTCCTGCCGTGTCGCCATCCCCAGGCCTCGGGAGTGGCCGTGCCGGGAGGTACGAGGTGCTGCTCGATGCACATGTTGGTGCGGGTGATGGCTTGGGTCAGCTCGTCCTTCAGGGTCCGCGGGGTGGTCAGCACGCTGGGGGTGTAGAGCACGGTGCGGCTCCGGTTCAAGGCGGCGTAGATCTTGGCGTCGTTGTCGGAGCGCGGCCCCCAGTAGGTCAGCAGGTCATGAGCCTTCTCGTAGTGTGCGTAGCGGCGCGCGGAGAGTGTCCTTCCTACGCCGGCTGATCCGAAGCACAAACCGATGGTGTGCCCGCGGCGCACGGCGTCGGCGAACTCGGTGAAGCGGCGGTGCTCCTTGGTGACGATGAAGCGCTGGCTCACCTGAGGTCCTCCTTGTAGATCTTCAACGCCGACCTCGGCGCCGGAGCCGGTGCTTCGGTGATCCGTGGCGTCTCGGTAGGTGCGGCCACGAGGGCGATGCGTTCGTTGATGCCGGCTCGCAGCGCCCGGCGGCGGGCGTTGCGCGCGGCCTGGATCTCCTTGAGGCTGACCTTCTGGTCGTGGTGCTCTTGGTTGACGGCCTTGCAGACGAATTCGTCGTGATCGAAGACGCGGATCTCGGTGATGTCGCGGGGGTCGTAGCGGATCACGACCGAGCGTCCGACGTAGCCGGCCAGAGTTGGCGAGACGTAGCGCAGGCCCTGGAAGCGGATGCCATCGCGGCGCACGACGCGGGTCTTGGCGACGGTCAACAGCAGTCTGTCGAGGTCTTCCAGGCTCTCGGGTATTCGGGGCAGCCAGCCATCGGCGATCCACGCGCTGCGCGGGGAGGTTCCGAGCTCGCTGTGCGTGCGGTCGTTGTAGGTGGCCACGAACGCCTCCAGGGCGCTATCGAGGGCGGCCAGGGACAGTTTCGGTGTCGGCCAGGGGTGCCCTTCGGTGATGTGTCCGGGCAGGGTGGCGAGTAGCTCGGTGTTGATGGTGCCGAAGAACCGCTCGATCTTGCCCCGTCCCTGGGGTCGGGCGACGGTGGAGTGGATCAGTCGGGTGTGGAGGTCGACGGCGGTGTGGGCGAGCTGGTCACTGGTGAAGTCGCTGCCGTGGTCGACGTAGAGCACGTCGGGCAGGCCGCACATCGGCCAGGCCGGGTCGGTCTTGTGCCAGATCGCTTGGCGCAGCGTCAGGGCGGTGTTCATCGCCGACGGTGCGCCCAGGAAGACTGTGTAGCCGCAGACCGCCCGGGAGCAGTCGTCGAGGATCGTTGTCAGCCATGGCCGTGCGGGCTTGCCGTCGGTGCCCACCACCAGGATGTCGAGCATGGTGTGATCGGATTGCCACATCGCGTTGGGCAGCTCTGCTTGCCGGCGGAGTACCAGCTCGTGCTTGTCGCGGTAGGACGCTGCGCCCTCCAGGGCGAGGGTGACCATGCCGGGATCCAGGGTCCGCACGATGTCCCACACCACGGAGTAGGAGGGGACCGGCCACCTCCGGGCGGCGCAGATGCCGGTGACTTTGCGATGGATCGTGGCGATGGCCGGCCGCGGCTTGCTCAGTGCCAGGCCCTCGATCAGGTCGACGAGGTCGGGCGGAAGGCGGCGGGAGCCGGCGTCCGCTCGTGAGGCTGTCTCCAGTCCGGCGTAGCCGTCGGCGCGGTAGCGGGCGTGCCAGCGCTCCAGGGTCCGCAGCCCTACATCGGTCTCGCGAGCTAAGCGCGCGAGGGGCACCTGGTCCTCGACGTGGAGCCTGAGGATTCGCCACCGCGCTCAAGCGTCCACGACGCACCTACTGCAAGGCGTTCTCGCGCCCGCGCTCGGCGCGCTGAAGGGCGCGGTAGACCGTGGAGCGGCCCACGCTGAACAGCTCGGCCAGCTCGCCCACGGTGTGCTCGTCGGCAGCATGTAGCTGGACGAGGTGAGCTTCTTGCCGGGGGGTGAGTTTCGGTGACTTCCCGCGCAGCCGGCCCTTGGCCTTGGCGACCTTCATCCCCTCGCGGGTGCGGGCACGGATGAGGTCGGCTTCGAACTCGGCGACCATCGCCAGCACGTTGAACAACAGTTTCCCCATCGGGTCGGTCGGGTCGTACACCGATCCGGCGATGCTCAGCTTCACTTCCCGCGTCGCGAGGTCGTCGGCGATCTGGTGGGCATCACGGACTGAACGCGCCAGCCGATCGAGCTTGGTGACCACGAACGTATCGCCGTCCCGACAGGCAGCCAGCGCCTGCCGCAGGCCCTCACGGTCGGCGTTGCGGCCCGTGAGCCCGTGATCGACGTAGATGCGCTTGGGATCGACGCCGAACGCCGCGAGTCCGTCACGCTGCGCGGTCAGGTCCTGCTCGTCGGTGGAGACTCGGGCATAGCCGACCTTCAAGGGGGACATGCTCCCCAGTGTGTCATATAGCCTCCCTTCACCGGACAGTTCACCGGACGGGTCTTACGGGACAGCCCGCCAGGCGTGCCGTCGTTCCTTGTGACTTGCGGCGCTAAATGTCGCGGTTCTCGCGTCGCTCTGCATCCGGTGAGGGGCCCCGTGCCTCGTCCCGAGACGCGCGTTATACCGGTCACCGGCCAACAGAATGGCTGGAAGCACAGCGCGCCGGAGACGCGCGCCGGTTCCTCCCGTCTCGTTGGCTGCCCGGCTGGTGTGGTCTATGACGCGATGCGTTCGATATCTCGTATGAGGTCGATGATGCGTTCGACGCTTTCGCGGCGTTGCTCAGGAGCGATGCTAGTGCTTCCAAGTACGTCGGTGACCCAGAGCCCATCGGCGGCCAAAAGCGCCAGGGCATATGCGGGATCATCTGTCGGTTGCGGTCGTGGCGCCCAGCGTTGGAGAACGCGATCCCAAGCGTCCTGGTTCTCAGTGTGATGACTATCAAGAATCATCTGCACTTCTGCTCGAGTGGCTGGTGTCGCCGCCATGCGGATGTAGGCGGTGAGTCGTTCGAACGCGGTGGTCTCGTCGGCCGGCTTACCGCAGGCAGCTTCGAGCTGGCTCTCCCAGCGGCATGCCATGTGCTCGTGAATGGCCGCGATCAACTCCCCCCGGGAAGGGAAGTGGTAGATGATCCCTCCACGGGTGATGCCAGCTGCTGCCGCGACGGAGTCAAACGTGACGGCGGTAATCCCGTCAGATTCGATGACATTGACCGCGGCGTCCAAAATTACGGTCCGCTTGCTCTCTCGCACCTTGCCCCTCTCTAGCGAGAACGATTCTCAGTGGTTCTCCGCAAACTCCATGGCCTGGCTATTGCGTCCGTAGGCACGCAGAAGCCGATTGGTAACTCCCGCGCCAACCGCTAACACGACACCCAGAACGATCATCGTTACCAGGTAGGCGGTGTCGAATGCAGTGTTCGCGGCAGCAATCACCTCGGAGTTTCCGTCAGCGACGGCGAGTGCGTCTGCCAGGCTCTCCCGGGCTGCATCCGGGGAACCATTGGGGAGTTGAACGGTGAAGGCGTACACAAACGTCAGCAGGCTGCCCAGCACGGCGACGGCCGAGAGCGACCCCATTTCGTAAGACACCTCCTCGACGGAGGCAGCCATGCCAGCTTTGCGCGGGTGGGCATTGCCCATGATCGCGGAGGAAGCGACCGAGAACGCTCCACCCAGGCCGAGCCCGGTGACGACGAATCCGGCCACGAGCAAGGCGAAGGTGTCTGTTGCTACCGCGGTGATCGACAGCAGCAGTCCGAGGGCTCCAACGCCGAGGCCGCCGGAGATGATGAGTCGCAGGCCGAGCGTGTCTAGGAACGCAGCCCCGAGTAACCCCGAGGGCAGAGCACCGAGGGCGATTGCTGCAACCAAAAGACCCGCTTGCAAGGGGCTGAACCCTTCCACGAGTTGGAAGCGCTGGGTCGTGATGAGCTGCGCGCCGGCGATCGTGAACATTGCGAACGCAGCCGCCAGGACGCCTCCAGTGAAAGCCTTGTTGCGGAAAATCGAGAACTCCAAAAGCGGTTCACTCATCCGACGCTGACGGCGCACGAACAGCACGAACCCGACCACGGCAGCCACTGCAGCACCTGCAATCAGTGGCCAGTTCTGCGGGACATGGGCGAGCTCCTTGATAAAGAGCACCGTGCCCACAAGGCCCACCATCGCCTGGATGGAGGACAGCAGGTCCCACTTCTTGGAGGGATCAGCGTCATTACGCGGCGCGACGAGCGCGGTCCCGATGAGCGCGGAGACCACAACCGGAACGTTGATCAGGAACACCGATCCCCACCAGAACCGCTCCAACAGCAACCCGCCTAGGATCGGACCGAGCGAGGCTCCGACAACTGAGAGACTTCCCCAGATCGCGATCGCAATGTTCCGCTCTTTCACGTCATTGAACGACAACCGGATCAATGCGAGCGTCGCCGGCATCATCGCTGCAGCACCCACGGCCAGCAGCGCACGCGAGGCGATCAGCATCCCCGGGCTCACCGAGAACGCTGCAGCCAACGATGCCAGGCCGAAGATCAACAGCCCCACCACGAACATTCTGCGGTGGCCGATTCGATCACCCAGCGTCCCCGCCCCCAGCAACAGACCCGCCATCACCACCGGGTAGGCGTTGATAATCCACAATGAGGCCGACCCCGAAGCCCCCAGCTCCTCGGTCAGCGTCGGGAGCGCGGTGTACAAAATCGAGTTGTCCAGCGTGATGAGGAGCAAACCTGCACCTACCGTCAACAACAACCACCAACGTCGCTTCGACGCAGTATCGCTTCTCATCTATCCGACCCCTCGCTTCCGCTTTACTATACAAACAGGTTAGTATAGTAACATGATCGACCGTTTATGGGCTCTTCCTAGATGAGGGTGTAGGTCGGCCGGGCGCGTCGGTCCGCAGGTAGACGTCGAGGTCTCCCGACGATGGAGGTTCCTACGCCATCCATCCGAAAGACCTCGACGTGACCGACGCTACCCCGCCGGCCGGCTTCGGCCGCCTTGACCTGAGCGCCTTCGCGTCTCATCCCAATCGACCCTGATCGAGTCTGCTGACCCCCTCGACGAGAACGCAGCGACACATCACAGCCACCCGACCCCGACCGTCCGGGAAGCCGGGGCACGTCACATGGCCTGTGCTGCGGGCGTGTCGAGTGGGTCGTCCAGGGGCGACGCAGTAGCGTCGACGCGACGTGCTGAGAGGTGGTTCCAGTCGAGCACTAGGACACCGGCTACAGGCATGGCGATAGGTCAGGAACGGCGTCGCTCCCTGCGCAGGAGGGAGCGCAGAGTCTCGGCGTTCGCGTAGCCGACCCGTAGCGCGATCTCGGCGGAGGTGAGATCCGTGGTTGCTGAGAGGTGCCGAGCTCGTTCGGTGCGAAGCCGTTGGACGAACCCGAGCGGAGTGAGGTTGAGCGCCGCACGGACTCGTCGTTCGAGGGTGCGCCGGCTGGTGCCGAGCGACTGCGCGACGAAGGCGACGTTGAACGGTTCGTCCAGGCGGGCGCGCACGAAGCGTTCGAACTCGACGACGATCGGGTCCTCGTGCCGGAGATGTTCGTAGGCGACGAAGGCCGCCTGCGACGGACGCTCGTCGATGATGCAGGGCGACGACAACCTCGCCATCAGCGACATCTTCGGCGGCAACGCCTTCCTCCCCGTCCTGTTCCTCGTCGCCACCGTCCTCTCCGGCACCGCAGTCCTCCCGCAGGCGAACTCGTCCGACATCTACCTCACCGCTCTCGCCGCCCTGCTCACCCTCGTCTACATCGTCGGACTGATCTTCCGACCCACCCGCCGCATCGCCGGAATGGGAATCGACTCGTTGATCGTGCTCGCGCTCTACACCGTCGGCATCGGCGGGCTCTTCGCCATCACCGCGAAATGACGTCCGTGCCGCCGTGTGCAGATTGACCAGATCGCTGCAGCTCGAGCAGACACGGCCGCTGGCGTGATCGGCGTTGCGACGAGCCGTGCACCGGTCAGCGCATCTCGTGCGCGATCTCCAGGAACGCCGCCGCGGACGACCCGATGCGATCGGACCAGATGGCGCGGAGGGGTCGCACGAGTGCTGGTCCGCGGAGGGGCACTCGTATCAGTGAGCGCGCGGCGAGATCTGTTTCGACGGTGAGGATGCTCATGACTGCGGGCGCGATGCCGGCGCGGGCGTTCGCTCGGATGATCGCCGTCGTTTCAAGGATCGCGGCGGGAGTCGTGAGTGCGAGCCCGGCGTCGTGGAGCCATGCTTCGAGGGTCGTCCGGGTGCCGGAGCCTTCCTCTCGTGTCAGCAGTGCGGTGCCGGCCAAGTCCTCGGCGCTGATACTCGCCGCGCGTGCCCAGGGGTGGTCGGGTGCCACGACGACAGCGAGTTCGTCCTCCGTGACCACGTCAGAGGAGAGCGTGGCCGTGGACGCTGGTGTCTCGACGAATCCGAGTTGCGCGGCACCGGATCTCACGAGCTCTGTGACCGTGGCTGAATTGCCGGCGATCAGCTGCACACTCACCTCGGGTGTGCGCTGTCGGAATTCGAGGAGCCAGCGTGGGAGCAGCAGTTCGGCGATGGTCTGCGACGCCGCGAGAACCAGTGAGCCGGTCGGCTGTCGCAGTGCTGCCGCGCCCGCCTCGAGGCGGCGGGACGCCTCGAGGACCGGGCCGGCCAGCTCGAGCACGAGCCGGCCCGCGTCGGTCATCAGGGACCCGGTCGGAGAGCGGCGCACGAGCGGCTGCCCGATGGCGCGCTCCGCGACCCGCAGACGCGCCGAGACGGCCTGCTGGGTGACGCCGAGGTCTTCGGCAGCGCGGGAGAGCGAGCCCGCCTCGGCGATGCGCTCGAGCACCTCCAGCGTGTCGAGATCCAGGATCCGGTCCGTCAATCGCCGCGTCGCCACAAGCACTCATTGTGCCCCGCCAAGACGATCGCTGTATCGGCTGGTGCCGGCGATGCTCAGACTGGAGGCATGACAACTTTCTCCCCCGCCCGCGCATCTTCCTCGATCGGGCATCCTCCGCGGTCGAGGCGCTTGTTCCGGGAGTTGGAGCATCCGGGACTGATCGTGTCGAACCTGACGCCGAACTGGTTCGCGTCGATCATGGGCACCGGCATCGTCGCGGTCGCCGCCGCGTCTCTGCCACTCCAGTTCCCCGGACTCCGCACCGGGGCCACCGTCGTCTGGGCGATCGCCGCGCTGCTGCTCGTCGCGCTGACGGTCGCGACCGGGCTGCACTGGGTCCGCTACCGCGGTACAGCGGTGAGGCACCACCTGAATCCCGTGCTCTCGCACTTCTACGGCGCGCCGCCCATGGCGTTTCTCACTGTCGGCGCGGGAACCCTCCTCCTCGGCAAGGACTGGATCGGCCTGCCCGCCGCTGTCACCATCGACTGGGTGCTCTGGGGCGCGGGGACTCTCGGCGGGCTGGTGACGGCGGTCCTGGTGCCCTACCTCGCGTTCACCCGGCATGAGAACAAGCCCGATTCGGCGTTCGGCGGCTGGCTGATGCCGATCGTTCCGCCGATGGTGTCCGCTTCCACCGGCGCACTGCTGCTGCCGTACGCGCCCGCCGGGCAAGCGCGGGAGACGCTCCTGTGGTCCTGCTACGGCTTCTTCGGCCTCAGCCTGGTCGCGTCGCTGGTGGTGATCACCCTGATCTGGAACCGGCTCGCGCAGCACAAGGTCGGAGCGGCGGGGATGGTGCCGACGCTGTGGATCGTCCTCGGTCCGGTCGGACAGTCGATCACCGCCGTGAATCTGCTCGCCTCGAACGCGCCCACCGTCGTGGACGCCGGCATGGCGCGTGCGCTGCTGGTCGTGGCTCTGGTGTACGGCTTCGCGATGCTCGGCTTCGCACTGCTCTGGACCGTCATCGCCCTCGCGATCACCCTCCGCACCGCGAAGGAGCACCTGCCGTTCAGCCTGACGTGGTGGTCGTTCACGTTCCCCGTCGGCACCTGCGTCACCGGACTGAACGGCCTCGCCCTGCACTCCGGTCTCACGGTTGTCGCCGGCCTCGCGGTGCTCTACTACGTCGGCCTGGTCGCCGCGTGGATCATCGTCGCCGCCCGCACGTTCCACGGTTCCGTGATCCGCGGAACCCTGCTCGCACCACCGCGGCCGGCCTGACCGGGATCGAAGACCATCGTGGATGTCCGAAGCCTGAACGCCCTCGCCGAGACCTGGCGGAGTACCGCGGACGCGACCGGACGCTTCGTTCCGGGCTTCGATCCCTGCTCCGGCGGCACCGCCAGTCGCGTCCTGGTGCTGATGCAGTCACCCGGCCCTCGGACGATCGCCGCGGGATCCGCTGCCGTCTGCAGCGAGGACAACCTCGGGCCCACCGCCGCCGCGTTCCGGGCGGCCCGAATCGAGTCCGGACTCTCCCGCGACCACTACCTCCGATGGAACCTCATCCCGTGGGAGATCCCTGGCCGCGTCCGCCCCGCGGACATCGAGGAGGGTCGGCTCGCGTTCGGTGAGCTGCTGGAGCTGCTGCCCGCGCTCGGCGCCGTCGTCACCTACGGGACCGTGGCGCTCGACGGGGTCATGCGCTATCTGACCCTGCACGATGATCCCCGTGTCGTCCCCGTACTCGCGGCACCGCACCCCTCACCGGCCAACGGACGTCACCGCGCCGACCAGCACCTCCGCTCCGTGAACGCGCTCCGCCTCGCGAATCGTCTCGGATCCGGTCGGCGAATCGCAGACTGACGGCACTGAAGGGAGACGTCCGCGGCTCGGTCGGCACCGGTCGTCGTGACCGATGAGGCGCTGATCTCAGACGGTCCCCGTCCTCGGACCGCTGACGGGAGCGGCCGGGTCGTCCACGACGTCGACGGTGTACGCCGCGCCGTGCTCGAGCGTGTGGCCGACGGTGCACTGGCGATCCACGGCCCGGTGGGTGCGTTCGGACAGTGAGGCGATCCGCTCGGGATCGAGCGCCGACAGGTCGGCGCGGATCACGGCGGTGATCGAGTCGTAGCGGTCCTCACCCTCGGGCTTGGTCGCGGTGATGTCGGTGGTCGCTTCGAAGTCGGCTCCGAGCCGGCTGGCGAGGATGTGGTCCGAGGAGAGCATGCCGCAGGCGGCGAGGGCGAGGTGCAGCAGCTCGCCGGGCGAGAACACGCCGTCGGCGTCCGACCCGCCGATGCGGACCTCGGCTCCTCGCGCGTTGCGGCCGATGAAGCTTCTCGGGCCCTCGCGGGTGATGTGCAGCGGTGTGGTCTCGGTGCTCATGGTCTTCTCCTGTCCTGTGTCCGCGGCACCGCGGGCAGTGCCGGTGTCTCCTGCGGGTGGGCGGTGTCTCAGGTGTCGGTGCGGACGAGGGGGGAGTTCGTGCCGCGGACCCTGATGTCGACGCCGGTGATCTCCGACCGGGCGATGCCCGTGGACGCCGCCAGGTCGACGGCGCGCTGCCCGGCCGCCGTCCAGGTGGCGACGGTGATCGTGCTGCCGTCTGTGCGGGTGATCACGAGTTCGTACTCCGCGTCGGCGGGCGCATCACCACTGTAGGTGCAGCTCCACTCCAGCCGGGTGCCCCACGGCTTCCCCTCGACCTGGATGTCCGCAGCGAGAGCGGGATCGGCCGCGATCGGGTCCATCGGTTCGAGGGTCGCCTCGCTCGCCACGGGAGCACCCGCGATGCCCGTGCCGAGAGCGACGCCTCCGAGGACGGAGGCGGTGACGGCGGCCGCGACGGCGAGGGACGTCACCAGCCGGCGCCGACGTCGGCGCGTCCGGACACGGTGGGCGATGGCGGGCAGCGTCGCCATCGACGGCGGCGCCTCCTCGCCGTCGTCCGATGGGCTGATGGCGAGAGCGTCCTCGACGGAGAGGCGACCGACGATGCCGGGCAGTCCTGCCAGCTCTGCCACGGCCGCGCGGCAGGCCGCGCAGCCGCTGAGGTGCTGCTCGTACTCGAGTCGCTGATCCGCGGGGAGAGCGCCGAGGACGTAGGACGCGTCCCAGTCGCGATACTCGTCCTCCGTCGCAGAGCTTCCGTGGTGGTCGTTCATCGGGTGACGCCCCTTTCCTGCAGAGCCAGTCGCAGTCCGCGCAGTCCGTAGTGCAATCGAGATTTCGCTGTTCCCTCGGGGATGGAGTGCCGGCGGGCAATCTCGGGGACGGTGTGTCCGAGGAAGTACGCGTCCACCACGATCTGACGATGCTCCACCGACAGCGATGCGAGAGCGTCGGCGACGAGGATGCTGTCCAGGACTGCGTCGGTGCGATCGGGGACGGCGCCGCCGCCGTCCTCGTCCTTCGTCGGCACTTCGCGTCGGCTCCGAGCGGATCGGGCGTCGTCGATGACGAGGTTGCGGGCGACGGTGAACAGCCACGCGCGAGCGGCGTCGGCGTCGCGTTCGAGGACCTGCGGGCGCTGCCAGGCCCGGACCATCGTCTCCTGCACGACGTCCTCCGTCAGCGCCGCGTTCCGAGTGAGGTTCTGCACGAAGCGCCGCAAGGCCGGGCCGTGACTCTCGTACAACGCCGCCAGGAGCTCATCGACGGGGCGGGGCACAACGCTCACCGCCTCGAAGCGCCACGGCGCGCTCCCTCATCACGGTTGCTGCGATCACTGCCGGTCATCCCTTCCGTCCTTGCCTGTTGAGAACCGGCGACCCGTCCGGACGATGCGCTTCGCTGCGTGCGGGGACGGGTCGCCGTCGCATCAGGACGCCGGGGTGGCGGTGCTCATGGCCGCGGCTTCCTTGTTCATCGTGCCGTCAGGGAGGAGGACGTACCAGGCGTCCTTCACACCCTGCCCGTTGACCTGGCCCGGCGCGGCGCAATGGTCACCGACCGTTACCAGCATGTGCGCCACCACCCGACGGTGGCGGAGTTCACCGCCTGGGCGCAGGAGGCGGGACTGGAAGTCATCGGGGTCGACATCTTCCCCGACTCCGAACAACTGGAGACCTATGACCTGCCGCGGAACTGCGTGCTGGTCTTCGGGCAGGAAGGCCCCGGGCTGAGTGACGAAGTGCACGCGGCGGCAACCACCACCCTGAGCATCGAGCAGTTCGGTTCCACCCGGTCCATCAACGCCGCCTCCGCGGCGGCCATTGCCATGCATGCCTGGATTCGCCGGCACGCCTTCGGGCAAGTGCTGCGCTAACCATCCGACAGGTCGGCGTGGGAGGAGCAGGTCCTCCCGACCCGGGTCGGCTCACGGTCCCCGCGCGAGGATGTCCCGCGTTCCAGGGTGATGATGTCGCGCAGGAAGGACGTGAGCAGCAACGCCAAGCTGAGTGCCAGGATGATGCAGGCTCCCGTGAGGGGAACCACGGGGACCAGCGCCACCACCAGGACCACCGCCTGTATCGCTGCGACGACCCGGCGGAATTGGCTGAAATCCAGGGGCTCCCGCCATGCGGGCCGGAACCACGACAGGACGACGAAGGCATATCGCATCAGGCCGATGGCCAGGACCCAGGGGCCGATGGTGAAGGCCAGGGGCACCGTGAGCACCAGCAGCAAGGCGGCGTCGGTTTCCATGTCCAGACGCGACCCCTGGGCCGAGGCGGTGCCGGTGTGCCGGGCCACCCTGCCGTCGACGGCGTCCAGCAGGACGGCGGGTGCCGCCAACAGGACCAGCCACCAGGAACGATGCGGAGCCGTGTCGAGGGCGGCCAGCATGACGATCGTCGCGCAACCGCCGCCGAGCACCGCCCGGCTTAGGGTGACACGGTCGGCCAGGGTGGAGAACAGGGGGTTGCGCCGCACCATGGTCACCACGGCGACCGAGACCAGGGTCAAGCCGCTGGCGATGGCGGCGACGCTGCCCCAGGCAGACGTCTTGCCGAAGTGGACGAGCGTGACGCCCAGCCCCACGGAGCCCACGACGGTGCAGAGTACATCGACCATCGCCTGTCGCCGGAACGGCGTCGTCGGATGGCGCATCGGATTCCTCGGTGATCGGGGGTATCTCCTGGCGAGTCTACCGACGCCCAGCCCGCCCCAGGCCTCGCGGGTGCGTCCGGGGCCGGAGCCGTCCGGTATCCGGGCATAATCGGAGCATGGATTCACCGCAGTCGATGGACAGCACCGCCTATTGGACAACGGCACCCGGCGCCGGGGAATTCCGACGCGCCCGGCTGCGGCCTCCGGGGGTGGGAGAAGCGCTGGTGCGCAGCCTCTACTCCGGGGTGAGCCGGGGGACCGAGATGCTGGTGTACCGCGGAGAAGTGCCTCCGGAGGTCGCCGGACGGATGCGCGCCCCGTTCCAAGAGGGGGAGTTTCCCTTTCCGGTGAAGTACGGATACCTCTCCGTCGGGGTCGTCGAACAGGGGCCGGACGATCTTCTCGGACGTCGGACTTTCTGCCTGTATCCCCACCAGGACCGGTACGTTGTCCCCGTCGACGCGTTGACGGTGATCCCCGACGACGTCCCCAGCAGGCGTGCCGTCCTGGCCGGGCCCGTGGAAACGGCATTGAACGCGCTGTGGGATGCCCCACCGTGCATCGGCGACCGTATCGCGGTCATCGGTGGCGGGATGATCGGTGCTTCGCTGGCTGTGTTGCTGAGCCGCTTCCCCCTGGGCCGACTTCAGCTGGTCGACACAGATCCGGTGAAGCGGGACATGGCCCGGGCCATGGGCATCGAGGCCGTGGAACCGGAGGCATTGCAGGCAGAATGCGACATCATCTACCACGCCTCCACCACCGAAGCGGGGCTGGCCCAGGGGCTGGAACGACTGGGCGACGAGGGAGAGCTCGTCGAACTTTCGTGGTTCGGCTCCCATGTTCCGGCAGTCCCCCTCGGCACCAGCTTCCACGCTCGCCGGCTGCGGATCACCGCCAGCCAGGTCTCCACCATCGGTCGTGCCCGCCGTTACCGGCGGACCCACGCCGCGCGCATGGACCTGGTCATGCACATGCTCCAGGACCCGGTGTTCGATGCCCTGATCAGTGGGGAGTCCGGCTTCGCGGACTTGCCCGGTGCCATCGCCGGCCTCGCACAGGGGGAGTTGCCGACGCTTTGCCGGGCCATCCGCTATCCCGATCCCGGCCCGCGTGGTTAGGCTCGGAACATGTATCGATTGACCGTCCGCGACCACGTCATGATCGCGCATAGCCTTCCTGACCCGTTCTTCGGCCCTGCCCAGGCCCTTCATGGTGCGACCCTGGTGGTGGAGGTGACCTGGCGCCGCAGGGAGCTCGGTCCACAGTCCGTCGTCATGGATATAGGGGCCGCAACATCCATGCTTTCCGAGGTGCTCGAGCCCTTGCGCTACACAAACCTGGATGAACACCCTGCCTTCGCCGGTCGGCTGAGCACCACTGAAGCCATCGCCGGGCACATCAGCGATGAGCTGCGCCGCCACTTCGACACCACGGAGTTCGCCGGAATGGAAGTCTTGCTGCGGGAGCATCCCGATGCGTGGGCAGCGCATGATGTCGACTTCGCATGAACCGCTGGCAACGACGTTCATCATCCCGACGGGGCTGCCTGGTCCTAGCGGCGGAAGCCGCTACAACAAGGCGCTAATCCGAGCCCTCGAGGCCGCGGGGTGCTCCGTGTCCGTCTGCGGGGTCCCCGGCCCGTGGCCCCGGCCCGAGGCGCGGGACCTTGAACGGCTCCGCGCGGCCTTGGCAGGCCGGGAGCAAGTGGTCGTTGACGGCCTGATCGCGTCGTCGGCCCCCGACGAGATCCAGGCCGCCGCCGCGTCGGGAACGCGGGTGCACGTCCTCTTCCACCTGTCGCTGCTCGTTGATGGCGCCGTGCCGCCCGATGGCAGCGGGCGGGCGGCAGCCCTGGAACGACGGGCCCTGCAGTCGGCACACACCGTGATCTGCACGAGTAACTGGGCCGCACGAGACGTCGTGAACCGTTACGGCCCGCTCCCGACCCGTGTGGTGTCCCCCGGCACCGATCAGGCCCCGCTGGCCGTCGGGAGCGCCCCGCCCCAGCTGCTGCTGCTGGCATCGGTCACGCCGCGCAAGAACCAACTGGCCATCCTGCGGGCCCTGGCGGCACTCACCGAACTGGACTGGCAGGCACTGCTGGTCGGCCCCGATGCCGCCGATCCCGACTACGCCCAGCGCGTGCGATTATTCGCCGAGGCCGCCTTCCCTCCCGGCCGGGTCCAGGTCCTCGGTTCCCGGACCGGTCCGGGACTAGAGCGCATCTGGTCCGCGAGCGACCTGTTGCTTCTCGTCTCCCGGGCGGAGACCTTCGGAATGGTCGTGACGGAGGCCGTGGCCCGAGGCATCCCCGCGATCGTCGGTGCCGGCACCGGAGCGGAAGAGGCGCTCGCCCTTGGCCCACACGCACCTCCCGGAATTGCAGTGGCCCCTGATGACACCGCCGCACTGGAGGAGGTACTGCGTGGTTGGCTGAGCGATCCCGCGCAACGGGCGGCTTGGCGCCGGTCGGCCGAGGGTGCGCGCGGTATGCTGCCCACATGGGACGACTCGGCAGACCTGATGCTGCGGATCCTCACGCCGTGAAACGACCCGAACGCCCGATCTCCAGTGATTGGCTGGACCTGAGGCGCCCTGCCGACGAACGGGCACGCGCCGGCTCAGCCCCCCTGCTCGATGCGCTCGCCGAACACTTCACGGAAACCGGCGCAGACAGCCCCGTGGACGTCATCGACGTCGGCGCCGGCACCGGTGCCAACCCGGCCTGGCTGGCACCGCGCCTGCGGTTCAGCCAGCAGTGGACGCTGCTGGACCACGACGCGGACCTGCTGGAACTCGTCCCCTCCCAGCTGCAGGATGCGCGGGTGCGACACGTCAGGCGGGTCACTGCCGGGATCGAGGATCTCGGGAGCCTGGACGAGGCGGAGCAGGACCGGTGCCTGATCACTTGCTCGGCGGTGCTTGATTTGCTCACCATGGACCAGCTAGCCGGTTTCTGCGATTTTCTGGCCGAGCGGCGCATGCCGGCCCTGCTCAGCCTCAGCGTCACCGGCGACGTGGTCCTGGATCCCGGCCACTGGGCGGACGCCCAGATCACCCGGGCCTTCAACCAGCACCAACGACGCGGGTCGCTGGCCGGGCCCGACGCCGTCGGGTATGCCGCCGGCCGGCTCCGTGCCGATGGCATGCGTGTGGAGGTCGCGGAATCGCCCTGGAAGCTGGGCCCCGCCGATGACGTACTGCTGCGCCGCTACCTGCACGACCGGGCGCAGGCCGTCATCGAAGGCGCGCCGGACATGGGGGACGTCGTGGATTCCTGGTTGGCCGAGCACTTGGGGCAATCGGACGAGGGCAGGCTGCACGTGGAGGTGCGCCACCGCGAGCTCCTCTGCCTGCCGCCAGGATGATCGGCCACGCGCCATGAACCGCAGGGCACTGCTCCTGGCCCTGCTGCAAGTCGCCGTCGCCGCGGGAATCCTCGGATGGGTGGTCCTGCTCTTCGGCACGGGCCCCTTTGTCGCGGCTGTTCGCGTCCTCACCTGGCCGGGAGTCGTCGGAGCCCTGGTCCTGGGTTCCATCGGTGTGCTGGTGCAGGCCCAACGGTGGAGGCTGATTGCCCGGAGGCATGGCATCGAATTGGGATGGCGCGCGGCCGCCGAGCGGTGCTGGCAGGCCGCGTTCATCAACTCGGTCCTGCCTGGGGGGCTGGCGGGAGATGTCGTCCGGGCAGCCGAACAGCGCCCCGTCGGCGCCGGCCGGCGACGCGACATGGTCAAGCGCAGTCTCGGCGTCGTGGCCGCCGAGCGGTTGGCGGGCACCTCGGTGGTCTTCCTCGCCGCAGGTTTCGCACTGCTGGCCGTTCACCCCGGCCTGGGTGGGCTTGGCCTGCTCGTGGCCGCTGTCGCAGCGACGGCGGCCTGGCCGTGGTTGCGGCGCCTCGGAGTACGGGACATCGGGCTGGTGTGGGGGCTATCGGCTGTCGGCTGGTGCTCGTTCGCCGGATTGTTCCTGCTGGCTTGCCTTGCCGTGTCTCCCGACCTGCCGCCGGCGCAGATCCCCTACCTGGCAGCGGTCACCCTGGCCGGAATGTCCATTCCGCTCAACGTGGCCGGATGGGGGCCTCGTGAAGGCGCCGCGGCGTTGGGGTTCATGGCCTGGGGCCATGCGGCGCAGCAGGGCGTGGAAGTGTCGGTCGCCTACGGAATCCTGGCGCTGGTGTCAGTCCTGCCCGGTGGGCTGGTTCTCCTGGTCCGCACGGTGCAGGGCAGCCGGCGACGCCGGCTTGGCGGCGGAGAAATCGAACTCGGTGCACACGTCATCGCCCAGGACGAAGCGGCGCACGGGGGCGGAGAGGGCTCCGGAAAGAGCGTCGGCCCCGTCGAAACGAATCCCGGGGACCCCGTCTCCCACCAATAGCGGTGCGCTGGTCAGGTAGAGGCGGTCCAGGACGCCGGCATGCAGGAACCCGGACACGGTCAGGCCGCCGCCTTCGATGAGCACGCGGCCCAAACCTTGATCAGCCAGGTATTGGAGGATGGCGGCCGGTTCGAAGCCCGTCGAGGTCTCCAGCCGGTGCACGCTCACATGGGGGGCCAGCGATGCGGGCACCGACGCGTCGGAGCCGACCAGCCACAATGTCCGGCTCCGTGGGTCGGTGAGGACCTTGGCCGTCAGCGGGATGCGCGCATGTGGATCGACGACGACGCGCGCGGGGTCAGCGCCGTTGACCGCACGGACCGTGAGCTGGCAGTCATCTGCCGCCACGGTCTGGGCGCCGACCAGCACTGCATCAACCAGGGCCCGCAACCGGTGCAAGTGCTCCCGGTCCGCTTCCCCGGTGACGAAGCAGGCATCGCCGGTGCGCGAGGCGATGAATCCGTCAAGGCTTTGACCCAGCTGCCCGATCACGAGGCGGGGTCCGGCTTCGACCAGCGGACCGTAGCGCAGCACGAGGGCCTCTTCCTGCGGGGTCAGGGGACCTGTTGGCACCCGAGCGCCGGCCAGCAGGTCCCACGCGTTGCGTTCGGGCGGCAGGTCATGGCGCATCCGGGCCCGCTTCGTCGAGAGATACCGCGAGTTCTCCGGCCGGTCGGCAACGTTCAACCGCACCCGTGCCTCGACGTGGATGCCCAATGCTTCCAGGGCTTCCTGTTTCGCGGGGTTCGAGGAGAGCAACCGGATCTTCCCGACCCCCAGTTCACGCAGTATCTGCGCGCTCTGATCGTAATCGCGGGCGTCGGCCGGCAAACCCAAATGCGTGTTCGCGTCCACGGTGTCGATGCCGGAGTCCTGGAGGGCGTAGGCCCTCAGCTTGTCCAGGAGCCCGATGCCGCGTCCCTCATGGCCGCGAATGTAGATGAGCACCCCGCGCCCCGCAGCGCCGATGGCCTGCAGGGCTGCGTCCAGCTGCTCGCCGCAATCGCACCGGTAGGATCCCAGGGCGTCGCCGGTGAGGCATTCGGAATGCAATCTCACCAATGGGAGCTCGCCGTCGTCTGCCGCCACGTCGCCCAAGGTGAGGGCCACATGATCCGTGCCGCGGCCATCCCGGTAGCCCAGCAGGGCGAAGTCCCCATGCCGCGTGGGGAGGTGGGTGGCCACGACCCGGGTGACATCTGGCGATTCCTCGGAGGTCCTGAATTCGAGAGACATGGCCCCAGCCTATGTGCATGGTGCTTCACGGCCACGTCGGCGCGCATTTACGTTCGGTAGACCTGGACGATCGAGGGCCGGGGCCCGCGCACTTCGCCGTCGCCCGGGCGGGCCTCGGAGGGAACGTAGTCGGGGAACGCGGAGCGGATATCCGTGTAGGAACCCTCCTCACCGGGGTGCTGGACGGCCACGAAGACCATCGTTTCGTCGTCGTGGATGACCGGCCCGCAGGTCTCGGCATCCCGGGGAACCGAAAGGAACTGTGCCACCTGGCCGCGATTGCGGCCCTCGACGGCGACCTTGAACAGGCCGTCGTTGTAGCCGATGCCATCCGGGGCTCCATCGGTGGAGATCCAGAGGTTGCCGTCGGTGTCGAACGCCAGGTTGTCCGGGCAGGAAATCGGTGAGACCTGGTCCACGGGGAAGCCGCCGAAATAGGTGGCGTCTCCCTGGGACGGGTCGCCGCAGAGCATGAGCAGGTCCCAGGTGAATCGCGTGGAGGTGTGGTCGCCGCGGTGCTCGGTGATCTCCACGATGTGTCCGTCGCGGTTCTCGGTGCGTGGATTGGCCTCGTCCGCCGTTGCCTGGCCGTCGACGCCACGCTGGGAGTTGTTGGTGCAGGCCACGTAGATCTTCCCGCTGCCCGGGCTGGGCTCGACGTCTTCGCAGCGGTCCATCTTGGTGGCACCCACCCGGTCGGCGGCCAGGCGGGTGAAAACGAGCACCTGGTCGACGGCCATGCCCTCGACCGTGCTCCTGCCGCCTTGCACCAGGGGGATCCAGCGGCCCGATCCGTCGAAGGTGCCGTCCGCGGGGACCCGGCCGGACCCGTCGATCTCCCCGTCCGACGTACCGGAGAACCGTGCCACATACAGGTCGCCCTCGTTCAGCAAGGTCATGTTGTGGCGGCGGTCGTTTTTGCGGTAGATGTCTTTGGAGACGAATTTGTACAGGTAGTCGAACCGTTCGTCGTCTCCCATGTAGGCCACGACGTGCCCATCGTCGGCGACGATGACGTTGGCCCCCTCGTGCTTGAAGCGGCCCAAGCTGGTGTGCTTGACCGATGTGGAGCGTGGATCCTCCGGGTCGATCTCCACGATGTAGCCGAAACGATGTGGTTCGTTGGTGAAGCCCGTGGCGCGGGCGTCGAAGCGGGGGTCCTCGTGCTCCCAGCCCATGCCGGTGGCCTTGTCCTCCAGCCCGTACCGCCGCTCTCGAGACCGGCGGGTTCAGACCCCGACTACACCCTGGATTCGGATGAGCCGCTTTCGCGGCGTCAAGCGCAGCCCTCACGCTGATTGCCGTGATGGCCAACAACACTATGGTTGCTCCCAGGTTAATGAACGCGGCGAGTGAGTCCCACGTGAAATCGCCCAGGCCGTTCTGCGGCGTCTCGACATAAATTGTTGGGGCGGGTGAGTGCTGGTCCATAAGTGGAGCCTAGGTGGTGTCGTCATAGCCAGTGAGCTCGCTGGCAGAGACAGGGCCCTCCGCCGAGAGCTACGGGAACCGGCCCCCGCCCCGACCGGGGGCAGCCGGGGCGGGGGCGACTAGGGCGTGTCTGACAATGGTCCAGGGGTGGAGTGTCACCTGGAAGGCATGTCCCGGTTTCAGATCCTCTCCGATGCCCAGTGGGAGCTGATCGCCCCGATGTTCCCCACCCGGACCGGCCGGGCCGGCCGGCCGTTCTCGGAAGCCCGCACGGTGGTGGAGGCGATCATCTACCGATACCGATGCGGAATCCCGTGGCGGGATCTGCCCGAGGTCTACGGGCTCTGGCAGAGACGTGTGGACCTGGCGCCGGCGCATGGCCGCCGAGGGCACCTGGGACAAGGTGTTGGAGAAGCTGACCGCCGCAGCGGACGCCCAAGGGCTCGTGGACTGGTCCATCTGAAGCGGACTCCACGATCGCCCGCGCCCATCAGCACGCCACGAACACCACCCGCCACACTTCGGGGCTGGATCGGACTACAAGAATCCGCGGGTTGAGCCCGACGATCACGGGGTCGGCCGATCCCGGGGCGGGTTGAGCACGAAGATCCATCAGCTCGTCGACGGGGTAGGGCCGCCGTTGGCCAGCCTGACCGCCCCCGGCCAAGCCGGAGACTCACCCATGCTGCTGCCCCTGCTAGGACAGTTGCGCGTGGACCGCCCGGCAGGCCGACCATGCACCCGCCCGGACGCGGTGCTGGGCGACAAGGCGTACTCCTCCCGCCCGATCCGCGCCCATCTGCGCGCCCGTGGGATCAAGGCTGTCATCCCGGAGCCGGCGGACCAGCAGGGCCACCGCACACGCCGCGGTTCCCGCGGCGGCCGCCCCGTGGGCCTGGACACGCAGGTCTACAAGGGCCGCAACGTCATCGAGCGCCAGTACGCGCACCTGAAGCAATGGCGGGGCCTGGCGACCCGGTACGACAAGTACGCGATCGTCTACCGGGCCGCCGTGGTGTTGAACGCTGTGCTCGCGTGGTCCAAACGATTGTCAGACATGCCCTAGCTCTCGTTCCGTCTTCGGGAGAGGCTGGCGAGGTACTCGTTGTAAGAGTCGAGTTCGGCGTCCTCGGCTTTCTGTCGCTGTCTCGAGGTGCGCACGTCGCGGGCTCGCCAGCGGGACAGGCAGACGATGAGCACTACGAACATCGGCAGCTCCGCGTAGGTCCATACCAGCGTGCCGGCGATCGCCTGGTCGATGACGGGGTCATGGCTGCCTGTGGGGGTGGCGTATGCGCTGAACAGCGGTGTGGCGGTACGGAGCAGGATCAGGCCGAAAATGGCGTGGATCTGGATCTCGACGGCGATATCGACGAATCGTGCGGCGAAGGAGGGTTGGCGCGGTAGCGGATCGGAGGACCATAGCGGTGTTGCCGAGACGATGCCGAGGACGAGGATGACGAAGAGCAAGGCGTCCTGGCCGAAGGGGATGCGCATGATGACGCTGATCGCGTCGGTCAGGTAGAGGACCGGGTACAGCAGTATCGCAATGACGATGGCGACCACAGGGTGCAGTGCGGCGCTCCAGAATCGTGAGCGCAGTCCCCCGTGCGCGGCACGGAGCACGAGACGCCCGAGGCCGGTGTGCGGTGTGCTGCGCAGGAGCAGCAGCCCGGGTGACCCTGCGATGAGGAGCGGCGGAACGACGGTCAGCAGGGTGATCTGCTGGAACACCAGCGCTGTGATGGATTCCGTCGCGAGACGGTTCACACCGAACATCGTGATAGCGAAGATCAGGGCGCACCCGATCAGGAACGATGCTGTGCGGGCGATCGCCCAACGGCGCCTGTTTCGCCACATCCAGATCGCTCCTCGCAGATACAGTGCCGCGAACAGCAGAGCGGCGATGCCGACGGGTGAGCCGGTGAGGGGTTCGAACGTGACCCACTGGTCGATCGGCGGCACAGCGAATTTCCCTTCATCGAGGCGATCAAACGTCGGCGACTTCGGCCGCGGTGGTGGTGCCGGAGCGGGGTCAGGTGAGGCCGGAGTAGGAGTGGGGCCTTGGCCCTTGATCGTGGACACGGTGTCGGTTCGGTTATGCCGCTTCCGCAAGCGGCACCGGCTCCCAGGGCAACCAGGTACAAGGGAATCTGCCACCGCTCCAGCCAGCCGATCATGTACTTCCTTTCCGGGCGAGGACCTTGCCTCCATCCTCACGGAGCTGCCCGGTTGTCGCGACGTGGCGGTAGAGGGCCTGTTGGACAAGGAACCTACTGCCTGCCCTTCTCGGTTTCCCAACCTGTGTCCGGCTTTGCCGACAGCTCGGCTCCTCACGCCTCAGGTAGTGCCCGAGCGCCAGCCCTGCTTGGCGGGCGCCGATCACTAGCACGTCGGTCTCGGCCATGGTGTGGTTTCTCCTCGTTGCGGGCGCGTGGGCGGGCCGTAGTGCGGCTGGTGTGTCAGTAACCGGTGAGGGCCGGGAAGAAGGTCCAGAACACCGAGGCGGCCACGGCCACATAGGCGATGGCCACCAGGGTTCCGGCCCAGCCGGCGGAGAACCGCACCACCGCGGCGTGCGCGGGGATCACGCCGTGGGCGAGGTTGCGCACGGTGAGCAGGATGAACAGCGGGATCATCGCCGCCCACACGATCATGCAGTACAGGCACAGGATGTGGATCTCGAACAACGCCTGGGACCACAGCCAGATGGTGAACACCGTGCCGGCGGTGACCCCGGCCTGCAGGCCGGCCCAGTACCAGCGCCCGGGGCTCGCCCCGGAGAGGGTCACCATGGCGGTGGTGATGACCACGGCGAACGCCACGATGCCGATCAACGGGTTGGGGAAGCCGAACAGCTCGGACTGCCAGGTCCCCATCACCTTCCCGCAAGACACCCAGGGGTTGATGTCACAGCTGGTGATGTACCCGGCATCCTCGTACAGCTCCAGGCGTTCGAGCACCAGGATCGCCGAGGCCACCCAGCCGACCACCCCGGTGATCAACAGCACCAGGCCGAACGGACGGTGCCGGGCGACAGTCGGTATCCCCGCTACGTCGGAGGCCTGCCCGGTACCGGCAGGGCGGTCGGTGGTGGTCGTGGGGATCGTCACGGGTGAATTGGTGTCGGTGTCGGGGACACTCATGGGCCCGGTCAGTCCGTCGTGGCGGCGGCGTCGACCTCGGCGCGGAACTGCTCGAGGGTGTTCAGAGTGAGCATCTGTCCGTCCAGGAAGAAGGTCGGGGTGCCCTGCACGCCCAGCGCGGTCCCGTCGGCCACGTCGGCCTCGATGCGGTCGCGGGTGGCCGGGTCAGCCACCGCGGCATCGTAGGCGGCCATGTCCAGGCCGAGATCCTCGGCGTAACCGCGGAACACCGGGCTCCGGTCCTCAGTGGTATGGCTCCACTGCTCCTGGGTGTCGAACATCTGCTGATACATCGCCTCGTACTGTCCCTGCTGGCCGGCGGCTTCCACGGCTACGGCGGCGGTCATCGAGTTGGGATGTCCGGGCAGCGGGAAGTAGCGGTGCACAAAGGTCACCGTGTCGGCGTACTCGGCGCGCAGTTCTTCCACGACCGGGTAGGCGGCCTTGCAGCCCTCGCACTCGAAGTCCAGGAACTCCACCAGCACGGCCTGCTCGTTCGGGGCCTTGGACAGTACCCGGCTGTCTGGGCGCATCACCGGCGTGGCCTCCGAGGGGGCGCTCTGCCCGGTCCCGGAGGAGGCAGTTTGCCCGGAGCCCTGGGGGGCGGCGTCGCGGGGGCCGCTGGCGGCCACCACTCCGACGATCAGCCCGGCCAGCACCACAGCGGCCAGTACGACCCAGACGATGGTCTTGGCCTTGCGGGATGTGGTGCCCGGTGTTGACGGATCAGAGGGGGTCGGATTGCGGGTCGGTGTGCTCACGAAGGGATCCGTTTCGGTCGGTGGCGACGGCACCCTGCCGTCGGGGTGGGAATGAGCTGGGGCTGGGATGCAGGGGTGGGTCAGGGGTGGAGGGTCTCAGTGTGGGGGTGGGTGGCCGGTTCGATTTGGAAGGTGGAGTGTTCGATGGGTACTTGGAAATCCTGGGCCACGCACCGTTGCAGGTCGGTCAGCACAGTGCCCAGGTGCGCGGCGGTCAGGCAGCCGTTGTGCACGGTGACGTGCGCGGAGAGCACGGGGGTGTCGGAGTCGATGCGTGAAGCGTGCAGGTCATGGACCTCCAGCACGTGCGGCAGCTCCGATAGCCGGATGCGGACCGCCTCCAGGTCCAAGCCCTTGGGGGTGGTCTCCATGAGTACGTCGATGGTGTCGCGAAGCAGGATCAGGGCTCTGGGCACGATCAGTGCGGCGATCAACAGGGACACCACCGCATCGGCGCGATTCCAGCCGGTGGTGGCGATCACGATCGCCGAAACGATCACTGCGACCGATCCCAGGGCGTCGTTGAGTACCTCCAGGAACGCGGCCTTCATGTTCAGGTTCTCACCTCGGGAAGAGGCCAGGATCGCCAGACCGATGAGGTTGCCAGCCAAACCGATCACCCCGAACCAGAGCATCGCGGTGGATTCGACCTCGGGGGGTTCGATGAGCCGGCGTACGCCCTCCACGGCTACGAAGCCGCCCACGGCCAGCAGCACCGCGGCCTGCGCGGCCGCGGCGATGATCTCGGCGCGCTTGTACCCCCAGGTGCGCTTGTCCGTGGCCGGGCGCAGCGCCAGGGACGCCGCGATCAGGGCGATCAGCAACCCGGCTGAGTCAGTAAACATGTGCCCGGCGTCGGCCAGCAGGGCCAGACTGCCCGAAGCCAGCGCGCCGATGACCTCGGCGACCATGATCGTCGCGGTGATGGAGAAGACCACGGCCAGCCGGCCCCGCCGGCCCGCCGCCGGAAGAGCATGGGAATGATCGTGTCCGCTCATACCAGGGTCTCTTCCACTCGATGAATCATCAGCTGAACGTCACCATCCTGTCCGGCGATACTGAAGGCACGCTCAATGCGCACAGCAGGCGCAATCCGCCCCGCAGCCATCGCCGTCCTTCTCGTTCTGGTCCCCGGCGATCAGCGCGGAGGCGGGGGTGCAGCAGGCATCCCCGCGCCAGGCCTCCACCCCTTCCTTGAGGGCGACGGCGGCGATCACCAGGGCCGCGACTGGGTCGGCCCAGGTCCAGCCCAGGGTGCTGTTGAGGACCAGGCCCACCAGCAGGACCGCCGAGAGGTAGGTGCAGATCAGGGTCTGTTTGGAGTCGGCCACCGCGGAGGCGGACCCGAGTTCGCGGCCAGTGCGCCGCTCGAACCAGGACAGGAACGGCATGATGGCCAAGCTCACGGCGGCCAGCACGATCCCCACCGTGGAATGCTCCGGTTGCCCGGCCCCGAACAGGGTGCGCACGGCGTCGACGGTGATGAAGGCGGCCAAGCCGAAGAAGGAGAAGGCGATCAGGCGCAGCGCCACCTTCTCCCGGCGGTGCGGGTCCGGGGTGGCGAACTGCCAGGCCACCGCGGCGGCGGAGAGGACCTCCACGATGGAGTCCAAGCCGAAGCCGATCAACGCGGAGGACGAGGCCACGGTGCCGGCGGCCAGGGCGATGGCCGCCTCGATCACGTTGTAGGTGATGGTTCCGGCCACGATCCAGCGGATCCGGCGGTGCAGGACCGCACGGCGGTCGTCCGTGAGGGGCTTGGAGCTCAGCGTGAGGGTGCTCATGCGCAGGTGCATCCCGCAGCGGAGCAGCAATCCGGGTCGATGGTCAGCGTCAACTCCAGCAGCTCCCCAAGGGTCTGGCCCAGCCGGGGGTCGGCCAGGGCGTACCAGACGTTGCGGCCCTCGGCGGTAGTGGTCACCAGCCCGCAGCCGCGCAGGCAGGCCAACTGGTTGGACATCACCTGCTTGGACACCCCCAGCTCCCCGGCCAGCGCCGACGGGCGGGCCGGCCCATCACGCAGGGCCAGCAGGATCCGGGTCCGGGTGTCATCAGAGAGGGCATGGCCCAGTCGGGACAACGCCGAGACATGAGTGAGGGTCGTGGTGCTCATGCCTAGAACGGTACAGCATAACGTGTACCCTTGTCGGGGTGCCGCCCGGCAAGCGGCCGGCACCATGGCCCGATCCCAGGAGGTCCGCGCAACTAGGGCGTGTCTGAGAATAGATGCACGAGTCAGCTGAGACCCTGGGGACATGTCCCGGTTCCAGATGCTCTCCGACGCCCAATGGGAGTTGATCGCCCCGATGCTCCCGACCCGGACCGGCCGCGCCGGCAGGCCGTTCGCCGACGCCCGCACCATGGTGGAGGCGATCATCTACCGGTACCGGTGCGGAATCGCTTGGAGGGATCTGCCCGAGG
>ERZ501021.40-NODE-40-length-26914-cov-3.933951_pt1 | contig 26914 bp, 25 predicted proteins | sample MGYA00248838_ERZ501021 | MGnify/ENA primary metagenome ERZ501021 (study PRJEB25958, sample SAMN03398553) | human skin metagenome | study: EMG produced TPA metagenomics assembly of the Human Skin Microbiome Metagenome (human skin metagenome) data set.
TATCTACATTCAAAAAACTTTATTGGTATGATGGCGTTGTTTTACAGAATGTAACCAGTACAATAGTTATGTAATTTTTATCCGTATATCAACTTTTTAGCATTTAGCAATCAATTGTGATATAGCCCATATACGGATAAAAGTTCTGAACGGATTAAAGCCCTATGAACTTTCTTCAAAAAACTTTATTAACCGCTCTACCTTGTGTCTTGTTAAGCGTAGCCCCAACCGCTGCCAATGCCGACAATGGTATCACAGAATATTTTGGTAGCTTTAACTCAAGCGTTTCTGAAAACCCAGAGGGTGGCTCAAAAGTAGATAGTCTCATTGCAAAAGCCAAAAACTTTATCGGCTTGCCATATCGTTTTGGTGGTACCAGCCCAACGAGTGGTTTTGACTGTAGCGGCTTTATGCAATATGTTTATAAACAAACCGCCAACATCAATCTACCACGTACTTCAGGCAGCATGGCGCAAGTGGGTGAACGTATTAACCGTAGTGAGTTAAAACCAGGCGATATGGTGTTTTTCTCTCACGGTGGTGGTCGTATCTCTCATGTGGGCATGTACATCGGTGAAGGTCGTTTTATTCATTCCCCATCAACCGGCAAAAGCATTTCTATTACAAGTTTAGATTCTGGCTATTGGGCAAACAAATTCGTGACAGCACGTCGTGTCTTGGACGCTTAAGTTCAATTGACAACGTCACGATGAATGTTAAACAATCAGGTTAAATCAACCAATCAAGTTAAAATGCTGTAAACTGTAGATTAAGGTAAGCTTAGGCTTACCTTTTTTATTTGGTCGAGGAAATTTTGATAAAAATAGATAAGTCAAGCCTCATTAAAAAAAATTAAACATTTACCCATTGGTTATTAATAAAGTATTAGAATGAAGCAACAATACCTTATATAATCTTTAGGGTAAGTTAACTGCAAACGACTAAAACTAATCAATGAACGACAATGACTGACATCGCTGTTGATTTGTTTAATGCGTAACGCCCTTTTTTAATAGATTTATTGATTTTGCAATAATCCTATGACCCAAACCGCCCTGCCAAGCTTTAAAGAACAATTGCAGCAAACGCTAAAATTTTTTAGCTTTAAACCTTCGCTATATATCAATTCGCCAAGAGTCAACGATACCAATAAATTCATGCTGTTTATTATATTGGCGTTGGTTGAGACATTTTTTCATTTGATTTGGTATGCGACAGTTCTTGTCATCACATCGCCCCTAGATATCTTTCCTTTTGCTCAGACGTTCAATCAAATTTTTAATCGCAGCTTGATGATAAATATCACTTATTTGGGACTGGCGATGGTGTTGTTTTGCGGGTATTCACTATGGGTCATCACCCGCATTCCTGAACAGTCAAGACTTTGGCGGGAGTACCAAATCTTTTTTGTAATCATCTATTTGATTTATGAAAATCTTTTTATCGTCTGGATTGGCAACAACAGTGCGCTTGAAGGTGTAATGCTGATTAGCGCCACCGGTCTTGGGATGGTGCTATTAAGATGGCGACTGGTCTGGGTGTCATTTGTCAGTTGTATTGTTGCGTTATTTATTTTTAATATGAGTAATAGCATGAATTGGTGGCAATTGCTGCCTAGGTTGTATCCAAGTTTAGCAGCGCGTAGTCATTGGCTTTGGGGATTGTCTTTTAGCTTTTTGGTAACCGCCAAGGCAACAGTCACGCTGTATTGTATTTTACAGGGCATGAAAGTCATGAACTTTCAGCGCCGCAAGATTTATGATTTGCTAGAAGCTGATGCGCTCACCAATATTGCCAATCGGCGTACCATTTATAGTTTTTTGAGTTATTTATGGCAACGTAAAAGCGATTGGAATACGCTTAGTGTGATTTATATTGATTTGGACAAATTTAAACATATCAATGACGAATACGGTCATGACGCCGGTGATGCGACGTTGATTTGTACCGCGAATACCTTAAAAAACTTCTTACCGACAGGGACGATGTTTGGACGCGTGGGTGGGGAAGAATTTTGCATCATCTTGCCTAATATGGGGATTGAGCAAGCCTACGATATGGCAGAGCAGCTGCGCCAGGCTTTTGAAAAGCAAGTGGTGAGATATGGCATCTTTGATACAGAAATTCGATTTACCGCAAGCTTAGGTATAGCCAGCCTTTATCAAAATCATGGGAGAGATAGCGAGCGTGCGATTGATAATCGCGGTTTTATCGAATATATGCGCGAGTATATGCATAGTTTACCAACCATGCCTGCACTGCCACCTGCCCTTGAGCGCATTATCAAATTCTCCGATTTGGCAATGCAGCAAGCCAAAGCCAATGGTCGCAACTGCGTGGTCAAAGGTCAATGTTATTTATTGATGACGCAAATCAATCAGCATTCATAACTTAGCCTTTATAATTTAGCTTCTATAACCCAGCCTTCATAATTCAGTGGTGAGTACCGAGCTTGCAACAAGCGTATCAATCATCGTCGTCGCAAAACTGCCTGCCGGTAATTCAAAATCTAACACCAATGTCTCACCGTCTTGCCAAACCCATTGCAAGTTACTGGGCAGCATACGCAGGGAGCGGCGCTGCTGCTTTAAACCAAACTCAATCAGACCTTGACTTAGCTGCTGATAAATGGGATTGTCAGTGATGACTGATAGTTCTAATGCGTTAACCTTACCACTACTTTTTAACTCACCTGCGCCCCACATCGGTGCAGTCAAATGGATATCGCCACTTTGTAGCCTTGATATCATGGTTTCATCTATATGCTGTGCCACAAAAATACTGTTTGAACCCGCCAAATTCATCACGTCGCCATCAAGCGGTTGGTTCCAGATGCCCAATGCGATACGTTTTGCCAAGATGGCATTGAATAATTCACTACGCGCTGCCGACAGATACAGACTGATTTTATCTTGGTCAAATTTGCGATGAATTTTTTTGCCCCTAATTGTATGATGGGTGAATAGTTCGATAGCGGCATCAATATTATTGGCATCTTGCCCAAAGCGCTGCTCGCCAAAATAATTGGGAACGCCTTGGGTTTTGATGGTCGCAAGTTGTTGCTCGATGGCGGCTTTCTCACCCACCACATTGCGTAAGGTGATGATAAACTGATTGGCCTCATGAGTACCGCGACCCAGTTTTTTGTGATGCCAATGCTGTGCCAGTATTTCTAGGGTTTCATCGCTAGCTAATTTGGTCTGGACAAATTGCTCAAAGTTTTGTTCAGGGGCAATTTTTTTTGGCAAGCGAAGACTAAACCATTGCGTCGTCAGCGCATGACGATCTTTGAGCCCCGAGTATCCCACATCCTTGAGTGGGATGCCTGCCCATTGTGACAGCAACTTTGCCACAAAATTGGTATTCATACGGGTTTTTTGAATATGAAGCCAAAGATGTTCGCCTGTATGGCTGCATTCAATGCCAAGTTTTTCATGGACAATAAAATCAGTGGGTTGTTGTTTATAAATAGCGGACTCAATCGCAGGGGTATAGGGTGAAGGCAGTTTTGGCATGCTAGTATTACTTGTAAAAGGTTTATTTTAACAAATGGATGATTGATAAACCATCTCCATTACAGATTCGATTGCAGCAGTGCTTTATTATAACCATGCTTTATTGTCTTATGCTAATAGGTTAAAAATATGACGGCAACAACAATGACGTCAAATACGGCTTGAATGCCAAAGTAATAGACAATAAAGTAGTGCTTGCTAAGTTAGGTATGTTGGTTAATTTAGGTGCATTGGGTGGCAAAATCGGTCAGCTGACTTGGCAAAATTTTTAACGCATCCTATGTTTAGCCAATGTGAGCATAAAAAGAGAAAAAACATGAAAAACCCTGATAGCGATATCGATAAAAACGCCGTGCAATTACGCGTTGCCACGCAACAAGACGTCGAAAATTTGGTAACTTTGCTCAATCGCTGTTACCGCTCAGATGAAGGCTGGACCAATGAAGCTGCTTTAATTGGTGGGATTCGTACCACGCACAAGGAAATGACAGCCCTGATAGACAATCCCAACATTTATCTGTTCGTGTTTGAAAATCCGCACGATAGCGATGATTTGCTCGGGTGTATTTCTGTGGATTTCTCACCCATTAACCATCAGCCAGCGGCGTATATTGGCACTTTTGCGGTTCATCCTGCTGTGCAAGGTAGAGGCATTGGCGATACGATGTTGTCTGCGGTAGAAACGTTTGCTATCAGACACGCCCACGCCAAAAACTTAACCCATTTACCTTTAACCTATTTACCTTTAACCCATCTATCTATGTCGATTTTAAGTCATCGACCAGAGCTGTTAAGTTATTATCAGCGCCGCGGTTATCTACTGACAGGGGAGAAGATGGCATTTCCAAGAGACGGCAACAATGGCGACCCCAAACGCGATGATGTATTTTTAGAGTTTTTGCAAAAACCCATTCAAGCAAATGAAGCGTCCATCAAATCTAGTAATACAATCGAATAACAATAATCGTCATGCTGAGCAATAAAGTTTTAAGGGTATTTTATATAATGGTTGCAATAATTTTTTACACAATAATTTTAAACAAAAGGAAATCATGATGAAAAGATGTGCCAAAATCTACTCACTAGCGCTAAGTTGCTTGATAGCAGGAACGCTGGCAATGACAGGCTGTCAAACCATAGCGGATAATAACTCAAGGGTCGTGAACCCGACCCAAGCGGTCACCTTACCGTTAGCCGATGCCACGTTGCAAAATTATCGCTGGCAATTGGTCTCGGTGACTGATTTGGCGGGTAAACCCACTAAACCTGAATTGTTTAACCAAGCCAAGCCGCTATTGGTCAGCTTTGATAAAGGTCGTGTCAGCTTTGACAACACCTGCAATCGTATGTGGGGCAATTATAGCCTGACCCATGACAATGTATTGATAAAAAATATCGTTTCCACGCGCATGATGTGTCTGCCAGAATCGCGCATGGCATTTGATGCCGCTGCGCCATCCACGCTTAATGGACAATTTAAACTGACCCAAGATAGCAAAGGCACACCGATGTTGACGGTTACCAGTGTAAATCAAATCAGTATCTTTAAAACTAGTATCTTTAAACCTGTAGCTGCGTAATTTGGCAGTTTAATAATTAAAAAAAAGCCCACATCAATCAGTGGGCTTTGTGGTGGTAACTAACTATTATTTTCTCACTTCCCCATGCCCAAACACAATCCATTTTTGCGATGTTAAACCTTCAAGACCCACAGGGCCGCGCGCATGGATTTTATCGGTAGAGATACCAATCTCTGCACCCAAACCATATTCAAATCCATCGGCAAAGCGGGTTGATGCATTGACCATCACGCTACTAGAATCAACTTCACGCATGAATGTTAACGATTTTGAGTAGTTTTCGGTGATAATCGCATCGGTATGGTGTGAGCCATGGGTATTGATATGGGCAATGGCTTCGTCGATATCGGCGACTACTTTAATCGCCAAAATTGGCGCCAAATATTCGGTATCCCAATCTGCCTCACTCGCCGCTGACAGATGAGCGGTTAATTCAGCGGTATCGCTCAAGATGGCTAAGGTTTTTGGACAGCCGCGTAATTGCATGGCACTGTCTGCCGCGACAATGGCGCTGGCGATTGGCGGAAGGGCTTGCGCAGCGATTTGGCTATCAATCAGCAGCGTTTCCATGGTATTACAAGTGCCGTAGCGGTGAGTTTTGGCATTGACGCAAATATCGGTTGCCATAGTCAAGTTTGCATCGCGATCGACAAAGGTATGGCAGTTACCATCTAGATGCTTGATGACAGGGACGCGCGCTTCATTACTGATACGCTCAATCAGGCTTTTACCACCTCGCGGCACAATCACATCGACATAGCGATTCATGGTGATGAGTTCCCCCACTGCCGCGCGGTCGGTGGTTTCGACCACTTGCACTGCGGCCTCTGGCAAACCAACCGCTTGTAAACCTTGTTTGACACACGCAGCCAATGCTTGGTTAGAATAAAACGCTTCTGACCCGCCTCGTAGGATAATCGCATTGCCAGATTTTAATGCCAAAGACGCAGCTTCAATGGTCACATTGGGGCGAGATTCATAAATCATCCCGACCACACCCAGCGGCACGCGCATTTTACCTAGCTGAATACCCGATGGACGAAAGGTCATATCCGTGACCTCGCCAATTGGGTCAGGTAGCATGGCGACATCTTTTAGCCCTTGTAACATGCCTTCAAAACGCGCATCGGTGAGCGCTAATCGGTCAAGTAGTGCGTCATCCAGTCCTTTTTGTTGACCGTTTTGCATATCGGTGGCATTGGCCGCCAACACCTGTGATTTGGCTTGTTGCAGGGCGTCATAGATAGCGAGTAGGGCGCTATTTTTGAGCGCGGTGTCTGCTTTTGCCAAAATCGCTGAAGCGGCGCGCGCTTGCTGTCCCACGGTTTGCATATAATGTTTGGTATCAGTCATGGTTTGCATAGTCAGTCCCTAATATAATCATCGCTTCATCATAACAACTTCAATCCAAAAATGGAATTTAGAAAGTTTTGACAGACAAAAATTAATGGTTATGACTCAATCTAAAAACAAGCGCTAAAGACCGGCGCCATAAAATAAAGTTAAATGAGAGAAAAAGTTGCGTTTTAGTAGCGTTTTAAGCGAAAATAGACAGTTTTTTTCCACCTATCGTCAAATTTTGGATTGAATATCATGTCAGATGCTATGCCAAACTTACAGCGTCCTGTAGCCTTGCAACTTAACAATATCCACAAGAACTTTGGATCGCTTGAAGTACTAAAAGGTGTATCGTTGACCGCTTATGATGGCGATGTCATCTCAATTCTTGGCTCGAGCGGCTCGGGCAAATCCACCTTGCTACGCTGTATAAATTTGCTTGAAAACCCCTCGCAAGGGGAGGTTTTTTTGGGCAGTGAAGCATTGGTATTAAGACCGAATAAATCAGGGGATTTGGTTGCCGCCAATCAGCGTCAGCTTGAGCAGTTTCGCTCAAAAATGGGCTTTGTGTTCCAAAACTTTAACCTATGGCCACACCGGACTATTTTGCAAAACATCATTGAAGGGCCGACCCAAGTCCTAAAAATCGCCAAAGACCAAGCCATCAGTGAAGCTGAAGTGCTACTAAAACGCGTAGGACTACTGGACAAAAAAGACGCTTACCCAGAAAACTTATCGGGTGGGCAACGCCAGCGTATCGCCATTGCTCGTGCGCTAGCGATGAAGCCCCAAGTATTGCTATTTGATGAGCCAACCTCTGCGCTCGACCCAGAATTGGTTAATGAAGTATTAGCGGTGATGAAATCGCTTGCTGAAGAAGGTCGCACCATGCTGATTGTGACCCATGAAATGCGTTTTGCGCGCGATGTATCAAGCCAAGTGGTGTTCTTGCATGAGGGACGTATCGAAGAAATAGGCACACCCGAGCAGGTATTTGACAATCCGCAATCAGCGCGGGTGAAAGACTTTATGGCAAGCCATCAAAAATAATCCAATCAACCTATCAGCCGTCAATCGCCATGCGATTGGCGGTTTTGTAGTTTTAGGCATCAGAAAAAATTTATTTGATTTAATTGTTGCTGCATACGTTTTTCACTTGCAAAAATGTTAATTTATGTTAATTTTAACTAAATTGTAAACTCGCATTGATTTTAAATATTGAAATCGCTGAAAGCGAAACCTGATATTAAATCGCTTTTTATTCAAAAATTTCATTTGTAAGGAACATCCATGCAATCAACCTTGAATTCAACCTACTCAAAACTCGCCTTGGCAACGGTATGTGCAGTTAGCATGGGATTAACCGCCTGTCAAAAACCTGCTGAAAAAACAGAAGGTGCAGCCGCCAGCCAACCCGCTGCCAGTGCCAGCACAGGCAAAAAAATTCGTATTGCCACTGAAGGCGCCTACAAACCATTTAACTACACCAATGCCGATGGCACGTTAGGTGGTTATGACGTGGATGTTGCCAAAGCCGTGTGTGCCCAAGCGAAACTCGACTGCGAAATCGTAGCGCAAGATTGGGACGGTATTTTGCCAGGCTTGATGGCGAGAAAATACGACGCGGTTGCCGCGGGTATGTCAATTACCCCAGAGCGTTCAGCGCAAGTGGATTTCACCACGCCTTATTTTAAAAACACCATGGTTTGGGTCGCTGCCAAAGGTGGCAAATTCAACCCACAAGCGATTTCAGGGCTAAAAATTGGCGGTCAACGCTCAACCACCATGGCGCAGTACCTTCAAGATAAACTGAGCAAAACCAACGAAATCAAATTGTATGACAACTATGACAACGCCTACATTGACCTAAAATCAGGTCGTATCGATTCAGTGCTGTCTGAAAAAGTAACCGCTAGCGAATGGCTAAAACAAAACAGCAACTACCAACTCGTAGGCAGTGAGATGGATAATGGTGACAACATCGCAATGGCCATTCGTAAAGGCGATCCACTAAAAGCAGAATTTGACAAAGCCTTAGATGCGCTACAAAGCAATGGCGAGTTGGCAAAATTACAAAAGCAACATTTTGGTAATTAATTGACGTTGTATCGAGCGATTTAAGATTTACATAGTAGATGTGGGTGACCCTCAAATTTTGACAAAAAGGTGTTGTTATGAAACAGTTATCGGTTTTGGGTGTATCGTCGTTGGCCATTTTGATGGGGGTAACCGCCTGTCAAAAACCTGCCCAAAAAGCGGCAGACACGGCAGCAGCAAGTAGCGCTACCACGGTAGCAAGCGCAGATATGCCACAGATTCGTATCGCTACCGAATCAAGCTTTGTCCCCTTTAGTTATAAAGATGCCAATGGCAAATTAATCGGCTTTGAGATTGATTTGGCAGATGCGTTATGTAGTGAAGCCAAACTAAAATGTGAAGTGATTTCCCAAGATTGGGATGGTCTGATTCCAGGGCTACAAGCACAAAAATATAATGCCATCATGGCTGGGATGTCAGACACCGCAGAGCGTCGCAAAGTGGTGGCATTTAGCGACCCATACTTTACCAATAACCTCGTTGTGATTGGCAAAAAAGGGGTAGACAAAGGCACTGATGATCTAGCGGGCAAATCCGTGGGTGCGCAGCGTTCAACGACTGCCGCTGAGTACTTAGCCAAAAACTTCCCAAAAGCCACCCCAAAACTGTATGACACCCAAGATAATGCCTATCTTGACCTAGAATCGGGTCGTACAGATTTGATGATTTCTGACAGTGCCCCAGCCTTATCATGGTTAAAAACTGCCAAAGGTCAAGGCTTTGAAGTCAAAGGTCAACCGATCAATATTGATGACAAAATTGCCATTGCCCTTCGTCAAAATGATCCATTGATTGGCAAATTCAACACCGCACTGGCGGCGCTAAAAGCCAATGGTACTTACGATAAAATCAGCCAAAAATATTTTGCAGATTTGCCGAAATAAGCCGTTAAATAACTGATTAAGTGTTCGTTTTCTTACAACTCACAAGTAAAATTTTGTCATGTGTTAGACGTTAAAAATTAGGAGTATCAGGTGAAAGCAAATATTTCATTATTGGGTAGTTTGGCATTGGCAGGTCTAGCGCTAGTGGGTTGTCAAAAACCTGCAGAAAAAACGGCGGCAACAACGGGTAGCACAGCCGCTTCTACAACGGCCAGTAGCAGCACTGAGACATCGAGCAGTATGGCAGGCAAAACCATTCGCATCGCCACCGAAGGCACCTATAAACCCTTTAGCATCACCAAAGCGGATGGCAGTTTGACAGGTTTTGATGTGGATTTTATGCAAGCTTTATGTGCAGAAATGAAAGCCAACTGTGAAATCAAGCCACAAGATTGGGATGGTTTATTACCAGGCTTGATGGCAAAAAAATATGACGTGGTAATTGATGCCATGTCTATCACCCCAGAGCGTCAAGCGCAGGTCGATTTTACCGACCCCTATTTTACCAATACGTTGGTATTTTTGACCAAACAAGGTAGCCCAATCAATCCGGATGACCCTGCCCAAATTGACAGCCATACAGTTGCGGCGCAGCGTTCAACGCTATCGACCCAGTGGATGGAAAAAAATCACCCAAAAGCCCAGCTAAACCTGTATGAAGGTTTGGACAATGCTTTTATGGACTTGGCAGCAGGGCGTTCGGATCTGATGATTTCGGATAAAGCCCCGGCCGCTTATTGGCTGACCACGCCAGAAGGTAAAGGGTTTGAAATCAAAGGTAAAGAGATTGATGTTAATGACAAAATGGGTATCATCGTCCGTAAAGGCGACCCACTGCGTTTAGAATTTAACAAAGCGATTGCCACGTTAAAATCAAATGGCACGTATGACAAAATCTATAACCAATATTTTGGTAATGCAACCACCACAACGGCGGCGGCAAGCAACGTGGCCGTTACGGTCTCTAGCAGTAAAACGACCACGACGACTGTGGCAAGTACGAGCAAGTAACTCAACCAAGCGCTTGGGTTCAGTCAAAAACTGGGTGAAAAGTCACTCAGTTTTTTGTTTTTTTGATGGTTTTTGATAGGGCAATCACGTAAAATTGCACCCTGCAAAAAACAAAGCAAAAGGTTATATCCATTATCACCTTTTGTCTATGTGACGGTAAAACTGCGTTTTAAGCATTTTTTGGGTAATAGGTCAACAAACAGAGTTAAAAAGACAGGGTATCGATATTGTGTTAGATCTACAAGGTTTTGGGCAGCTATTATTAAGTGGCGCTTGGGTCACCATCAAACTGGCATTGACTAGTTTGGTCATTGGGCTGATTTTGGGATTATTGGGCGCGACCGCTAAGATGTCACGGTTTAAAGTGCTCAACGCCATCGCCACCGCTTACACCACGATTATCCGTGGTATTCCAGAACTGCTGTCAGTCATGTTTATTTACTTTGGCGGCTCGATGTTGATGGGTCTTATTCTATCGCAATTTGGCAATACGGGATATGTGGATGTCAGTCCGTTCTGGGCGGGTGTCACAGCGCTGTCTGTGGCATTTGGTGCGTATGCGACCGAAACTTTTCGTATGGCATTTCAAGAGATTCCAAAAGGTCAAGCCGAAGCAGCGCAAGCGATTGGCATGAAAAAATTTCAAATCCTTTGGCGAGTGACGTTGCCACAAGTGTGGCGTATTGCACTGCCAGGACTGGGTAATTTGTTTTTGGTACTGCTCAAAGATACTGCGTTGGTTTCTGTGGTCGGGCTTGAAGATATCATGCGCCACGCCAAAACGGCAGCGACTTCCACCCAAAGCCCGTTTACTTTTTATATGGCAGCAGCATTGTTGTACTTGAGTCTGACCGTCATCATCACCGGTGTGATTATGTGGCTAGAATGGGTCAATAACCCAGCAGAGCGTTATGCAAAACGCCTACAAAAAATCGGCATGGCAAAATAGGGGATTCATCAATGAACTGGAATTGGCAAATTATTATTGATAGTATCCCAAAACTGCTGCAAGGCAGTATTATCACCATTGAGCTTGTGGTGTTGTCGGGTTTATTGGGGTTTATGTTGGCAGTGCCGCTAGCACTGGCTAGGCTATCAAAAAAACCTTGGGTGCAGGCATTGCCGTTTGCATATATTTTCTTTTTTCGTGGTACGCCGCTACTGGTGCAAATCTTTTTGATTTATTATGGCTTGTCACAATTTAAATGGGTGACCGAGTCTGTGCTGTGGAAATCGGGTGTGTTAGCGAGCCCATTTTGGTGCGCTATCATCGCTTTTACCCTCAATACGGCAGCTTATACCGCAGAAATCATCCGCGGTGCTATCAAGTCCATCCCCAAAGGCGAGAATGAAGCTGCCGACGCCATTGGCATGTCGTATAGCCAAAAATTGCGCCGAATTATTTTTCCTCGCGCCTTTGGCATCATGCTGCCGGCTTATGGCAATGAAGTGATTTTTATGCTCAAAGGCAGTGCGCTGGCATCGACCATCACTTTGATGGATATCACCGGTGTGGCAACGACGATTATGTCAAAAACTTATACCGTTTTTGAGTTGTTCTTTGCCTCAGGTATCATTTATTTGTTATTGTCTTGGCTATTGATTGGGATGTTTCGATTGGCAGAAAAACGCATCAATCGTCATCTTTCTTATCAGCCCGTCAGTAATGGGGGCGTCACTGCCTAAGCTAGGCTAAGTTAGGCTAAGCTAGACAAAGAGTTTGGATGTATTGGAGGCGTGCCAATGAAACAAGCAGTTATAGTATCAAGTTTGCTGATGGGTGGGGTGTTACTCTCGGCTTGTCAACCTGCCAGTGATAACAAGCCAGCGCAAAACAGCACAGCAAGTGCCACAGTAAGTGCCACAGTGGCTAGCGTTCAAAGTCCGCATCACGTTGCCAGTGTAGCTGTCGCCAGTACCGTATCCCCCCAAACCGCCCAAAACGGTGCGCCCAAACAAATCAACTGGGCATTGGTGGATTCGGGCATTAAGCCAGTCGATAAGGCTAGCTTTAAATACCCGTTTGCGCTCGATAGCGAGCCTGTCAAAGCGTATGCCGAGATGTATCATGTGGATAATGAAACCTCCCGCTACAACTTAACGGTGGGTATGGCAGTCAATGAAGTCTTATCCAAAGTGCTCGACCAGCTGGGTACTGCCTATGTGTCACATGAACTCACAGCCGGTAAAAACAGCGCGTTTGTCATCCATACCACCCAGCAAATTGCCCCGAGTCAATACACTTATGTCTTTGCCGAGCCCTTTGCCAAAGGGTTAACCATTCCTGTCAAAATCATCAATGATGGCAAAAAATAACTAAGTTGCCATCGGTATGTTGACGTTTATTTATCGTTTAAGGAAATACCATGCGTGTGCTAGGACTGGAAACATCCTGCGATGAAACGGGATTAGCCATTTTTGATAGTGACCAACGTCACCAACCCAATCAAGGTTTGGTCGGGCAAGTGCTATATAGTCAAATCGCGCTACATGCGACGTATGGCGGGGTAGTCCCTGAACTTGCAAGCCGCGATCACATCCGTAAATTAGTGCCCTTGTTGCAGCAACTGCTTGATGACTGCCAACTCAAAAAAACCGATATCGATGCAATTGCCTTTACCAAAGGTCCTGGACTGGTGGGCGCGTTGATGACAGGGGCATTGTTTGGTCGCAGTTTGGCGATGGCACTTAATATTCCTGCCATTGGCGTACATCACATGGAAGGACACTTACTCGCGCCGCTATTAGGCGCCAATCCGCCCGATTTTCCGTTTGTCGCGTTGCTCGTGTCGGGTGGACATACCATGTTGGTAGCCGTCAAAGGCATCGGGCAATATGAAATATTAGGTGAGTCGATTGATGATGCCGCAGGCGAGTGCTTTGATAAAGCCGCTAAAATGCTAGAGTTACCTTATCCTGGTGGACCTAATATTGCACGCTTGGCACAAACAGGCAATCCATTAGCCTATGAATTACCGCGCCCGATGTTGGGCAAAGGATTGGATTTTTCTTTTAGTGGTATGAAAACCGCCGTGCATAATTTGATTAAAGACCATCCAACCGATAGCCATAATCCTGAGCATGCCCAGACGCGTGCCGATATTGCAGCAAGTTTTCAATATGCGATGGTCGATACGTTGGTGAAAAAATGCGTTAAAGCCTTGCAGCAAACAGGCATGAAACGTCTAGTAATCGCAGGCGGGGTGAGTGCCAATCAACAACTACGAGAATCGCTAGCTGAGGCATTAGCCAAAATCAACGCCACCGTGCATTATGCACCGCCTGCCTTGTGTACTGACAATGGCGCCATGATTGCCTTCGCCGGGTGGCAGCGCTTGAACGCCGGCCAACACGATGAGCTAGCGGTTAGCTGCTTGCCGCGTTGGGATATGACAACGCTGCCTGCTGTCAATCCAGCTAACCCATAATCATCTACAAGGACTTGAATATGCCATGGCTGTGGATAGGACTGGGGGCGGCATTTGGGGCAATGCTGCGCTGGTGGTTAGCCAGACTCAACAGCGTACATCCTTGGTTGCCCTATGGCACACTATTTGCCAATGTACTAGGCGGGCTGTTGATGGGATTTGCCTTGATACTCACCCAAAAGATGCACCCAAACTTACGACTGTTTATCACCACCGGGTTTTTGGGGGGACTGACAACGTTTAGTACCTTTAGTGCCGAAGTGTTTACTTTGTTGAATACCGGCAAAGTAGTGCAAGGTGTCGCCTTGATTGGCATCCATGTGCTTTTAACCTTGGTTGCGACTGCCATTGGGTTTTATAGTCTTAAATTGTTAAATTATTGATAACTTTTCAACTTGTTAACTTTTTCACCTTTTCACTTCTCATTCACTGCTAAAGGTTGTAAAGCTGCTCAAGGCTTTGCGAATCGATAAGCGAGTTTAATCTTAAATACCCTTATCGCATCCCACCTATAGCAGCGTGTGCCATCCGTCAGCCATCAAACTGTCATGATACTGTCACATTTCTTTGTAATCATATACACAATTTTTATACAAACCAAAATATGGTTATTATTAGGACACTTGAAGCGGCCAACTTTGATTGATATCAGCTTTGACCTATCATAGTGAAAATAGCCAAAAAAGGTTAAATCGTACCGTTGGTGACATTTATTTTATTCAAGCATTTTCATTGTAAACTCAAAAAATGTTTTTAGGAGCTATCCATGCGTTATTCATTATTAAGTGTTGTCGTAGCATCGACCTTAGCATTAACCGCTTGTGGTAACAAACAAGCAGACAATCAAGCAGCGGGTGCCTCAGCGACGTCAAGCACTGCGACTACAAGCGCGGCAGGTAGCGACAAAAACGCCGTATTTACCATCACAGGTGCAGGCGCCTCTTTCCCACAACCTATCTATGCTAAATGGGCAGGTGAGTTCAAAAACGCCACTGGCGGTCAAGTAAATTACCAATCAATCGGTTCATCAGGTGGTATCAAACAAATCCAAGCCAATACCGTTGACTTTGGTGCGTCGGATGCGCCTTTAAGCAAAGAAGAGTTGGATAAAAGCGGTTTAATCCAGTTCCCAACCGTTATCGGTGGTGTTGTACCGGTTGTTAACATCGATGGTGTTGCACCCGGTCAATTAAAACTAGACGGTGCCACCCTTGCCAATATCTACTTGGGTAAAATCACTAAATGGAATGACCCAGCGATTACCGCATTAAACGCAGGCGTCACACTACCAGATGCGCCAATCACGACGATTTTCCGTTCAGATGGTTCAGGTACAACCTTTAACTTTGCAAGCTACTTAGCCGCTGTATCACCAGAATGGAAAGCAGGTCCAGGTGTAGATAAATCCATTAAATGGCCAACCGCTGCCACAGGTGCAGGTGGTAAAGGTAACGAAGGCGTGGCAAGTAACGTCGCTCGTGCCAAAAACTCAATCGGTTATGTTGAGTACGCTTACGCAAAACAAAACAAAATGTCGCATACTCAGCTAAAAAATGCGGCGGGCAACTTTGTACAACCATCGGCTGAAAGCTTTGCCGCTGCGGGTAATGCAGATTGGAAAGGTACCCCAGGCTTTAATATTGTATTGACTAACCAAGCAGACCCAAATGCCTGGCCAATCTCTGCGGCAACCTTCATCTTAGTCCATACTAAACCCACCAACCCAGAAAACGTCAAAAATACCCTTAAATTCTTTGACTGGGCGTATTCAAGCGGTGATGAGCTAGCAAAATCATTGGACTTTGTACCATTTTCAGCAGAAAGCAAAGCTATCTTCCGTGAAGAGTGGAAAAAAGTTGTAGGGGCTGATGGTAAGCCACTATTTAGCTCAGATGCTGCTACAGCAACTGCGTCAGCGGCAAAATAATCTCATGATGATGGTTAACAGTTAACAGGGTTAAGCATGTCAAACGATACGTAGAGCAATAAACAAGTTAATGCTCTACGTTTTTTTTTCAAATTTCTAGAATTAGTAAACTAAAACTATTTTTTGATGGCTGGGTTCTTATGTCGGATTTACACGCAAAACTCGCAAAGCAAAAACAATTAGACTGGTTGTTTGTCAACGCGACTCGTCTTTTTGCGTTTATCGTGCTGTTGTTGTTAGGTGGTATCTTAATCTCACTATTTCTTGGCGCATTGCCAAGTATGAAAGCGTTTGGCATTAACTTTTATACCAGTAAAGACTGGGATACAGGGATGGATGTATACGGCGCACTCGCACCAATCTATGGTACGCTAGTGACTTCTGTCATTGCTATTTTGATTGCGGTGCCGGTAAGTTTTGGTATTGCCATGTTTTTGACAGAGCTTTGCCCAAATTTTTTAAAACGTCCTTTGGGTATTGCCATTGAGTTGTTAGCGGGTATCCCTTCAATTATCTATGGTATGTGGGGATTTTTCGTATTTGCACCTTGGTTTTCAGAACATATCCAGCCTTGGCTGATTGACCATTTGGGTGATGTGCCTTATGTGGGTCGTTTATTCCAAGGTGCGCCGATGGGTATTGGTCTGTTCACCGCAAGTTTGATTTTGGCAGTCATGATTATCCCGTTTATTGCATCGGTCATGCGTGACGTTTTCTCCATTACGCCAAAGATGCTTAAAGAATCTGCCTATGGTTTGGGTTCAACCACTTGGGAAGTGATGCGATACGTGGTGTTGCCTTATACCAAAGCCGGTGTGATGGGCGGTATCATTTTGGGATTGGGTCGCGCATTGGGTGAAACGATGGCAGTCACCTTTGTTATTGGTAACGCTTATAACGTCAGTCCAAGTTTGTTCCAGTCAGGGGTGTCAATCACTTCGGCATTGGCAAATGAATTTGCAGAGTCTGAAGGCTTGCACCAATCATCGCTACTACATTTAGGTTTCTTACTATTTATCATTACCTTTATTGTACTGGTGATTTCAAAATTGATGCTCAGTCGTATGGATAAAAATGCGGGTACGAAATAAGGACGCTGGGGAATACTATGACTACTATCAACATGAATCGTAACAATGCCATTTACAAACGCCGCCGTCTAAGCAATGCTTTAGGACTGGTATTTGCCGGTTTGTCCATTGTATTTGGTTTGACTTTCTTAGGTTTAATTTTATTCAAATTGTTTTTATCAGGCTCGCATGCGTTATTGACCATGCCTATTTTTACTCAAGACACCCCATCGCCAAACGAAATTGGCGGTCTTCGCAATGCGATTATCGGCTCAATCATGGTGACAGGATTAGGGCTTGTAGTCGGCACACCGATTGGTGTCATGGCAGGTATTTATCTTGCTGAATTTGCCGAAAACAGCTGGCTTGGTAAAGTCACCCGTTTTATGAACGACATTTTGCTATCAGCACCATCGATTGTGATTGGTTTATTTATTTTTGCTTTGATGGTACAAGGTCGTAACTTCTCAGGTTGGGCAGGTGCAATGGCTTTAGCGCTATTGGTTATTCCTGTGGTGGTACGTACCACCGAAAATATGCTCCGTCTAATTCCCAATACATTGCGTGAAGCGGCTTATGCGTTAGGGACGCCAAAATGGAAACTGGTAACATCCGTTACTTTACGTGCTGCCAAAACTGGGGTATTAACAGGTATCTTACTGGCATTTGCGCGTATCTCGGGTGAGACTGCACCCTTACTATTTACCGCGCTTAATAACCAATTCTTTAGTACCGATATGGGTCAACCCATTGCCAACTTACCAAACGTGATTTATCAATACGCCAGCCAACCATACCCTATTTCAAACCAATTGGCTTGGGCAGGTGCGTTACTTATCACTCTGGCAGTATTAACATTGAATATTTTGGCACGTGCGCTCAGTGGTAAAGAGCAATCATCACATTGATGATCAATAGAAGATTAAAGCTATTTGCTAGTATCAAACAAATTTTATTAAGGTATTCATCATGACCGCAAAAATGCAAATTCGTAATTTAGATTTTTATTACGGTAAATTTTTAGCCCTTAAAAATATCAACATCGATATCGCTGACAAAAAAGTCACCGCGTTTATCGGACCGTCAGGCTGTGGTAAATCAACGTTACTGCGTACCTTTAACCGCATGTATGACCTCTACCCAGGCATGAGTGCCACGGGCGAAATCAACCTAGATGGACAAAACATCTTGGATAAATCGGTGGACGTCAACTTGCTGCGTGCTCGCGTGGGTATGGTATTCCAAAAACCAACGCCATTTCCGATGTCAATCTATGACAACGTGGCATTCGGTGTGCGTCTGTACGAAAGCTTAAGCCGCGCTGAGCTAGACGAGCGCGTTGAATGGGCGCTCAAAAAATCGGCACTGTGGACTGAAGTTAAAGATAAACTTAAAGCATCGGGTCTGTCATTGTCGGGTGGTCAGCAGCAGCGTCTGTGTATCGCCCGCGGTGTGGCAACCCGTCCTGAAGTATTGCTACTAGACGAACCCACCTCCGCCCTTGACCCCATCTCAACAGGCTCAATTGAAGATTTGATTTCAGACCTAAAAAATGATTACACCATCGCCATCGTCACCCACAACATGCAGCAAGCGGCACGGGTGTCTGACTATACCGCGTTTATGTACTTAGGCGAAATGATGGAAATGGGGGATACCGATAAAATGTTCACCAACCCAGACCGTAAAGAAACTGAAGAATACATCACGGGTAAATTCGGCTAGGCTATTTGGTTATTAGGCGATTTGCGCGTCATTTAGCCCATCACAATACCTCGCTACCTCGCTGGTGCGGGGTATTTTTTTGCTTAAACTTCTAAGCGCAATCAGAGCAAAATAAATATTGATAACGATTCTCATTTACCCTATAATTCGCCAATTGTCATTATTTTTTTATTTTTTATCACTTTTTACTTTTAAGGATGTTTTATGTTGAGCCGTACTTTTACCTTATCAATATTACCCCTGACGATATCTGCATTACTATTGACGGCTTGCCAAAAAACCGAACAAAAAACCGACGTAGCACCTGCTGCAAGTGCAACGACTAACGCTTCTGCAGTCACAGCGTCAGCGCAGAGCTCAGTTGATATGAGTAAAGAAACGGCGGAATACAAAGCTTGGGTACAAACCCAAATTGATAGCTTGCTCACCGATACCCAAAAATTTGTCGCACTGCTTGAAGCGGGTAAATTAGAAGAGGCGAAGGCATTATATCCAAAAGCGCGCATGTATTTTGAGCGCTCAGAGCCGATTGCTGAAAGTTTTGGCGACCTTGACCCACGTATCGATAACCGTGAAGCCGACCTTGAGCCCAATGAAGTATGGACAGGCTTCCATGCGATTGAAAAAATCTTGTGGACACAAAATACCACCAAAGGCACCGAAAAACTGGGTAAACAACTGATTGCAGATGTCAAAGAATTGCACGCCAAAATTCCAACGGCAGAGGTCACAGGCGACTTGATGGTACAAGGTTCAGTAGATTTGCTCAATGAAGTATCAACGAGCAAAATCACCGGCGAAGAAGAAATTTTCTCGCACACAGACTTGTATGATTTTAAAGCCAATATTGAAGGCGCAGAGAAAATATTTGCCATTTTAAAACCAAAAATCCAAGCCAAAAACCCAGCGTTAGTCACGGAGCTTGAGCAAAAATTTGGCGCAGTCAACCAACTACTTGCCAAACACCAAGTCGGGCAACAAGATTATAAATCCTATAAAGAGCTAACCCCTGCAGATACCAAAGCGCTAGCTGAGGCGGTGAATAAACTTGGTGAACCCTTAGCGCAGATGGGCATTGTATTGCAATAAGTCAAAGGTGAAGCAAAAAATTGCTTCACTTTACGGTTTTAGGGTGGCATAAAAAGGTCAGTACGGTGTTAGGGGCAGTATGAAACATAGTAAATTAGATAAGCAAGCGCAAGAAACAGGGGTGGGATTAAAAACGTCAAATCGTCGCAGTTTTTTACGCCAATTTGGTGCGCTCAGTGTCGCAGGCGCAGGTTTAGCCGTGTCAGCCTGTCAGCAAAAACCAAGCGAAAACTTACCTAACTTGCAAGCTTTGGATGGCAACCAGTCCAAAGATAGCGATAAAAACGAAAATCCTAAACATGCCGGTAGTGATGCCAATACTACCAAAAATAGTTTTGCGGATGTCAAATATGATTTTTATGGCGAACACCAAGCAGGCATTACCACGCCGTCACAGCGTAATATTTATTTTTTGGTGATGGATTTACATACCGACAAGCTCGACGATGTCAAACAGATGTTCAAAGACTGGACAACCTATGCGGCCAATTTGACGCAAGGTAAAAACATCAAAGCCTACGAAAAAAACCCGTTTGTGCCCCCGACCGACACAGGCGAAGCAGACAGCATGGGCGCGTACGGATTGACGTTGACCTTTGGTATTAGCCCAAGTTTTCTAAAAAAAATGGGACTTACCCATAAGCAGCCCAAAGAATTCCAAGACTTACCCAAGTTCCCGCGCGATCAATTACGAGAAAATTTGACCGGGGGTGATATCTGTATTCAAGCCTGCGCCGAAGATGCCCAAGTGGCGTTCCATGCGGTACGGCAACTGGTTCGCCAAGCGCGTTCTAATATCACCATGCGTTGGAGTCAGTCAGGTTTTGTTGGGTTTGATACCGGCAACCATACGCCCCGTAATTTATTCGGTTTTAAAGACGGCACTGCCAACCAAAGCACCATCAAAGCTGCGGACAAAAACTTATGGGTGGACGCGCCCGATTGGATGAAAGGCGGCACTTATTTGGTCACCCGTGTCATCCAAATGCATCTTGAAACTTGGGATCGCACCTCGCTTAAAGGTCAAGAAGACACCTTTGGTCGACATCGTGATAGCGGCGCGGCGATTGGACAAAAAGGCGAATTTGACACCTTTGATGTGCACGCCAAAGACGCGCAGGGTAAAGCAGTGATACCTGAAATTTCCCACATGGGACTGGCAAAACGCACAGGCGTGGAGATGCTACGCCGTTCGTATTCTTACAGTAGCGGCATTAACCCAGCCACGGGGCAGTTTGATTCAGGGCTGCTGTTTATTTCATTTCAAAAATCGCCCGAGCAATTTATCATCATCCAAAATGCCCTAGGTCGTCTTGATAAAATGAATGAATACACCACCCACATTGGCAGTGGGCTATTTGCTTGCTTCGGTGGTATCCCGCAAGGTGGCTATATTGGACAAGCATTATTTGAAGCTTAAGGTTCAAATGCAACATCCATCACTTAAAATAGACGGTTCAAAACACACGCTTAAAAATAGACGGTTAAAAAGTTACTCATGATAAACATCACCCAAAAAACCTTGCTAAATTTTGGCCTAGCAAGTTCGCTGCTCATCACCAGTCAAGGCTTACAAGCGCAGCAACCAACGCCTGCAAGTGCACAGATAGCGACGCAAGCCAGTCAACCAGCCAGCAAAAAGCTGAATTTAAGCCCTATTTTTATCAAGCTATCAGACGCGATGGCAGCGATTAAAGCCAAGGATACTTCAAAAGCCAAGGATACCCTTGCGCAAATTCAAACAGCCTTTGATGCCATTGATGCAACGGCAAAAAATTCCACACTTGGGCAACAGACAAGCCAAGCAATTGGGCAAGCCATCAGCAACCCCACAGAAGCCAATTTATCAGCCGTGTCAAATGCGTTATATGCCTTTGAAAAAGAACAAAATCCTGTAGATTACAGCGCGAAGCGAAAAGAGTTTGCCAAAAAAATGGTACCGGCGTATGACAATCTTAATCAAGTCATACAAGGTGCAGCAGCGACAGATGTCGAAGCGTTACGGGCGGCTTACAACCAGTTTAATGCAGTTTGGCTAGGTAATGAGCGGGTCGTACGCAATACCAGTATGGGGCACTACGGCAAAATCGAAACATCCATGGCGCTGATGCGAGTGGCGATTGAAACCCAACCCATCAATATGGCGCAAATCAAAACCCAATCTGCTGCGCTAAAAGACGCCATCGACAGTTATAACAAGGGTGACGTAGCCGCTGTACAAACCACACAAACTGTCACTCTGGCAGATAGTATCCAGCTACTGCGCGATGGTTTACAGGCGTTTAAAACAAACGATGAAGCGACTGGTCAAGCCAAGTTAGGCGAGTTTATTAGTATTTGGCCAATGGTGGAAGGCGATGTCAGCACGCGTAACCCCAGTTTATATAATCGGGTGGAAAGTCAAATTCCGCTAGCCATGGCGAAGGGGCAAGACCCTAAACAGCAGCAAACACTGCAATCGATTATCAATGAATTGGCGGCAATCAATCCAACAGCCCAATATACCGCGGTTGACTCGATGCTGATTCTGCTTCGAGAAGGGTTAGAAGCCTTATTGATTGTCATCTCGCTGTTATCGGCTTTAACCGCTGCCAAACAAGTCAAAGCCAAAAAATGGGTGTATGCTGGCGTGGCTTTTGGCTTACTTGCCAGTATCGCAGGCGCGATGGCATTACAGCTATTATTCCCTGCAGTGACTTCTGCCGCCAATCGTGAGATGTTTGAAGGGGTGATAGGCATCGTTGCGGTCATTATGATGATTGGCATTGGCGCGTGGCTGCATAGCAAATCATCCGTCCAATCATGGAACGCTTATATCAAGCGTCATATGGGACAAGCCATGACGGCAGGTAGCTTTGTGTCGTTATTTGGATTGAGCTTTTTATCCGTGTTTCGAGAAGGCGCAGAGACCATATTGTTTTATGTCGGTATATTACCCAATATCAGCATGAGTAATTTTTTAACCGGGATTGGTTTGGCGCTTGTAGCACTGGCAGCAGTGGCTTGGGTGATGCTAAAAACCTCAGTCAAATTACCGATTCCACAGTTGTTTAAAGTCTTAACTTGGGTGATTTACCTACTGGGCTTTAAGATTTTAGGCGTTAGTTTGCACGCGCTGCAATTGACAGGGTATCTGCCGATGACCGCCATGAGCGGCTTGCCAGCGATTGAATGGCTAGGATTTTACCCAACACTACAGACATTTTTGGCACAAATCGGCTATATTATTATCCTTATCGGTATCAATCTTTGGATGAAAAACCATCAACGTCAGCAAACGGCTGCATTGGCATAACCTTTAATCAAAGATAATTAACGCCATAAAAAAATGGGTAAAACTTGTTTACCCATTTGGTTGTAGCGCTTAGTTTATAACGCATAGCTTGTATAGCCATAGTTTATATAATAGTGTAGTCTAAACTAAGCTATAGACTACACTACGCCGTTTTTTCCATACGCTCGCGCTGCGATTGACCTTGCCATAAGCCTTCTAGGTCATAAAACGTGCGGGCTTGTGGCATCATCACATGCACCACCACAGCGCCCAAATCAATCAAGGTCCAATCACTGGTGCCTTGACCTTCCACACCAATCGGATTAAATCCTGCTTGCTTCGCTTTCATCGCGACATGGTCGGCAACCGCTTTAAGGTGGCGGGTAGATGTCCCTTCGGCAATCACGATACGCTCCATGACTTCAGTCATATCAGCAACATCGAGTACGGTAATGTTTTTGGCTTTTAAATCATCCAAGGCATCTTGAACGATGTCAAGGCAAGTGGTTAACTGTTGGTGGGCAGGGTGTTGATTGACTAAACTAGCAAATTGGGTATCGGTCATAAATGCGTGGGTTCCATGGATTGGGTCATAATGATTGGGTTATAAGGGTAGCTTAAAATAGGATCATGACAATCCTAAAAAAAGTGCGCTATTTTAACAAAAATCTAACGCACAGGTTATCAAAAAATGTAAATCAATATCAGGCTAAACGTGTGGGGCATATAACTGATGCTCAACAATATACCGATAAACTTGACTCGGTAGACTTAGCCGCGCTTGCTGCCGTTGCCGAGCTTCTGCGCTATAGATCCAAGCTCTTATATCACGACTGGCAATATCAGGCACGACAAACTTATCAATATAAATATGGTTAGTGGTTTGATTTATCAAGTCTTTTGGCGAATGAATGATAAAAGGCACTAGCCGATTATCAATATTTATATTAGGGGGTTTATCCGTATTGGCCAAAGCATTTTGGTTTAAGTTTTGGTGTAAAGTGTGGCTTAAATTGTGGCTAAGGCTGCCCAAGGCAGGACGGGGTAGCACCCATAGATTGGTCAGCGAAAGTAGCTCAAAGCCGCGATACCATTTATCAAGTTGTTCAACACTGTCTTGCCCAAGGACAAAAATCAGTAGGTCATTGGGGTAACGCTGTTTAAATTCACTCAAGGTATGAAAGCTATACACAGGCGGCTGACACTGCAGCTCAGTCTCATCAATCGACAAAAAAGGAAAATTGTCAATCGCAAGCGCAAGCATCTCAAGGCGCTGCTGGTTGGAAGTTGGCGGGGTTTTTAAGGGCGAACCTGCCGTGGGCAGTAATTTGGCGATGATATCAACGTTGGGGAAGGCGCGCATGAGCTCATGGTACACATGCGCAATCATCTGTAAATGCGCCAAATGTACCGGATCAAATGAGCCACCCAACCAGACACGAATACAGCGAGGCATTGTCATAACCACAAACCCAATATAAATTTAGGGTAAAGAAAACTAACATCCTTCATCATCACTACAGCATCTTACAGTTGGTTTGGCGGTTCATCGGTTGGTAAATTGCGCACAAAAATCACTTTGTGCAGAATTTTACCATAAAGCAATTTTTGGGCATAACAGATTGTGGCGCACTAGCCTAGTGGTGGAACAGTAGCCTTGCATTGCATTTAAGCTGATATCCTGTGTGACAGGCAATGGCGATAGACAACAAAAAGGTGAGTGTCAAACTCACCTTTTTTTAAACATAAAAGCTTAAAACTCACCGCTATCAGCTTGAACCGCTGTGAGCGCAATGGTATAGACAATATCTTCAACCAAGGCGCCACGCGACAAGTCATTCACAGGCTTGTTGAGACCTTGGAGCATAGGACCGACGCTCACCACGTTGGCAGAGCGCTGCACCGCTTTATAGGTGGTATTGCCAGTGTTCAAATCTGGGAAGATAAACACATTGGCTTGACCTGCCACCAGCGAGTTTGGCGCTTTTGATTTTGCCACGCTTGCCACACTGGCAGCGTCATATTGTAACGGCCCATCAATGAGCAAATCAGGCGCTTTGGCTTTGGCGATTTCGGTGGCTTGACGCACTTTATCCACGTCTGCGCCTTCACCTGATGAACCCGTCGAGTAACTAATCATGGCAACTTTGGGTTCGATACCAAACGCTTTGGCAGATTGGGCGGATTGTAGGGCGATTTCAGCCAGCTGCTCTGCGGTAGGGTCTGGGTTGATGGCACAGTCACCATACACCACCACTTGCTCAGGCAGTAGCATAAAGAAAATTGACGAAACCAGTGAATACTGCGGCGCTGTTTTAATTAACTGAAACGCAGGGCGGACAGTATTGGCAGTGGTATGTACGGCGCCAGATACCAGACCATCGACTTCACCCAAGTGCAGCATCATCGTACCCAGCACGACGGTGTCTTTGAGCTGTTCATGGGCTTGCAGTTCATCGAGTTTGCCTTTACGGCGCTCAACCATGGGTTTGACGTACTTGTCAATCAAGCTTTCTGGGTCAAGAATCTGCAGACCTTCAGGTAAGGTGAGCCCCAAGTTCTTGGCAACCTCTTCGACCTCACTGCGTTTGGCAAGTAAGATACAATGGGCAATACCACGATTTTGACAGATGACCGCCGCTTCAACGGTACGGGGCTCATTGCCTTCAGGCAGTACGATGGTTTTTTTGGCAGCTTGGGCTTTTTTGACCAAGGTATGACGAAAAGCCGAAGGCGAGAGTTTGCGGTTGTTGTTGCCTTGACTAAAAGTGGTTTTGATCCAGTCCAAATCCAAATGCGCGGCGACAAAATCGGTGACTTCACTGGCGCGAGTGGTATCATCTGCGGGGATTTCATGGCTGATGTGGTTAAGTTTGGTGACGGTATCAAAGCTGTCAGTGTCAACCAGCATCACAGGAATCCCCGTTTTTAGCGCGGGGCGACACAGATTGATAATTTTTTGGTTTGGCATGATACCACCTGTCAGAATAAGACCTGCTAGCGGTACACCATTCATGGTACTAAGCGCAGTAGCCAAAATCAAATCGTCACGGTCGCCTGCCGTCACCAGTAAGTTGCCACGGGTGAAAGAATCTTCAATATTGGCAACGGTACGCGCAACCAGTAAAGTATTGAGCACACGGCGGTTTTTGGCGTCACCTTCATTGAGCCATTTGGCATCAAGTTCACGAGCCACGTCCCAGGTACGGGGGACACTTAAGGTATTGCTAAAAGGCACCACGCCAATCAAGCGAAATTTATCGGAGTCAAAATAAGGGGAGTGGGATTTAATCGCCTGTAACTGCTCCGCTGCCAAATCAACTTTGGCTTTACCAGGGGCGACGGGTGCTTCGTCATAGTGGTTGTCCACGTTTTTGACGCGCATCAAAATCGTGCCTAACGTGCGCTCGCTTGCCATACCGCCAAAATCACGGGCAAAAATATCTAGCTTGTCTACCAAACTATCAGGGTTTGCAATATCGCCACTACTGACCAAGATGACTTTGGCATCTAGCGCGTTGACGATGGCTAAATTCACCAATTCCGCATAACTTGAATCATTGTCGGCAGCCAGACCTTCACAGACGATAACGTCATATTGCTCAGCCAATGTTTGGTGCTTGGCAACCACTTCTTCCATCAAGTCATCTAACTGACCATCCCCAATCACGCGCTCTAAGCGGCTACGGTCAATGGAGGGTGGCGGGTTTAAGTTAAAGGCATGTTTTGCAAGCACGCTTGAGCTGTCATCACTCTCATGATTGGCGGTGGTATTTTGGCTAAAAGGTTTTAAAAATCCTGCTTTTAGCCCGATATAATCGAGCGCACGGATAAAACCCAAACAAGCTGAGGTCAAGCCAATGCCGCTACTGGTAGGCACAAATAAAATAGTTTGCATGATAGTTCCTATTTGTTGTTTTATTCAAACTAAAAACCCTGATGAGGCATCAGGGTGAGAGGGTTTATAAACCTAAGA
>ERZ501021.44-NODE-44-length-24494-cov-3.760424_pt1 | contig 24494 bp, 19 predicted proteins | sample MGYA00248838_ERZ501021 | MGnify/ENA primary metagenome ERZ501021 (study PRJEB25958, sample SAMN03398553) | human skin metagenome | study: EMG produced TPA metagenomics assembly of the Human Skin Microbiome Metagenome (human skin metagenome) data set.
CATCATGCACGATGATGGTATTGAATTTCATTATGGATTGTTGCCACAACAAGTACGCAAAAACCAGGACGGCTCATTGAGCATTGAATTGTCAAACAATGAGACCTTGACGGTGGATTGTTTGATTTGGGCAACGGGTCGCGCACCTGCAACCGATACCATCAATCTTGATAAAGCGGGCGTTGAAGTCAATGAGCAAGGCTTTGTTAAAGTCGATGCCTATCAAAATACCAATGTCGAAGGTATCTATGCGGTGGGCGATATCATCGAACATGGTATTCAATTGACCCCAGTGGCGGTGGCAGCAGGTCGCAGACTATCTGAGCGCTTGTTTAACAACAAACCCAATGAGCATTTGGACTATAACCTAGTGCCGAGCGTGATTTTTAGCCATCCACCGATTGGTACTGTGGGGCTCAGTGAAGAAGAGGCAGTCAAAGGCTATGGCATCAATGCGGTTAAAGTCTATAAATCCAGTTTTACCCCGATGTATAGTGCAGTGACCAAGCACCGTGAGCCGTGTCACATGAAGCTGATTTGTGTGGGTGAGGAAGAAAAAGTGGTGGGCTTGCATGGCGTAGGTTTTGGCGTCGATGAGATGATTCAAGGTTTTGCCGTTGCTATCAAAATGGGTGCAACCAAACGTGACTTTGATGACACGGTGGCGATTCATCCGACTGGCTCAGAAGAGTTTGTCACCATGCGCTAAGCAGATTTTTAGGGTAAAAAAGCGGACTTAATCATAAGCCCGCTTTTTTTATAATTTTTTAATGACCGCTTATTGAAAAATCACATATCCACTTTGAGCCTATCCCAATACTGCTGATATAGCGCCATTATCTCATCGCCTACGTCTTCACGGAACATGGCATGTTTTAGCAAATCAGCTGGCGGATACACAATCGGATTGTTGGCAAGCTCAGGCGGCATTTCTTTTTTTGCCGCCTCATTGGGCGAGCCGTAGCCGATTTCTTCGCTAATCATGGCAGCGTATTTGGGTCGCAAGATAAAATCGATAAACTTATGGGCGTTATCGTTGTTTTTGGCATTTTTGGGGATGACCATGTTATCCATCCACATAATAGCGCCTTCTTTTGGATACACAAAGTCCAGCTCTGGCATCCCTTGGTCTTGCGCCATGATGACTTCACCGTTCCAAGCCAAGCCCAAGTAAGTTTCCCCTTCCATAAACGGCATGCGCGGTGCATCTGAATTAAAGGTGCGCACATTGGGCATCAGCTTGGTGAGCTTTTCATACGCTTGTTTGATGGCTTCAGGGTTTTTGGTACTGCCATTATAGCCAAGGGTCAATAGACTCATGGTGAACACGTCACGGATGTCATTCATCAGCATCACGCGCCCTTCGTACTCTGGCTTCCATAAGTCATTCCAGCTGCTCAAGCTTGCTTTAGCAATGCGTTTGGTATTGACTGCAATGCCTGATGAGCCCCACAGATAGGGAATACTAAACTTGTTTTCAGGGTCAAAAGGGGCATTGATAAAGGTTTTGCCGAGGTTGCCAAAATTGGTTAATTTGGCATGGTTGAGCGGCTCAAGCATCCCTTCTTTACGCATTTTGTCGACAAAATCCGTCCCTGGAAATGCCACATCATACTCACCACTGCCATTCATCAGTTTGAGCTTGGCATACATGGCTTCGTTAGAATCAAAGGTGCTATAAATAACGTCGATACCTGTCTCTGCGGTAAAATCTTTAAGCACTTGGTCAGAGATATACTCCGTCCAGTTATAGACATTGACGACCTTGCCACCTTGACTGGCAGTAGGCGCAGACGCCGCAGTGCTAGTCGCGGTTTCGCTCGCTTTTTGACAACCCGTTAGATTACTTGCCAGCCCCCCTGTTAAAACGGCACCGCCAATGCCTAAGCCATACCCTAAAAAACGTCTTCTATTGAGCATCCGAGATATCATATAAGTCTCCTTAACGTTTTTGGGTCGATGGTAGATTCATCGACTTTTTGGCAAGTAATAACTGCGAGATAATCAGACCCAGTAGCGAGATTGCTAGCAAGATTGTGCCTACGGCGTTGACTTCAGGCTTTACCCCAACACGCACCATCGAATAAATCTGTAATGGTAAAATCTCAAACTCAGGTCCTGTATTGAACGTAGATACCACCACATCATCAAGCGATAAGGTAAAGGCAAGTACCCAGCCCGCCAAAATCGCAGGCAAAATAATCGGTACAAGCACGGTACGAATCATGGTAAATTCATTGGCACCCAAATCACGCGCCGCTTCCAATACGCGGGTGTCGAGGCTAGATAGACGCGCAGTCACCGTAATCACCACAAAGGGCAGACAAAAGGTAATGTGCGCAATTAGCAACGTCACAAAACCCAGCTGTATCCCCACAATCAAAAATAACGCCAATAGCGAAATCGCCAAGACAATCTCAGGCGACATCATCAGCACAAATAGCAAGCTTTGTAGTATCGATTTACCTTTGAAGTCATAACGCTGTAACGCTAACGCCGTCAAACCGCCAATCGCCGTAGAAATCGTCGCAGCCACTACCGCCAATATGACCGAGTTGATGGCAGCTTGTACCATCGCGGCATTACTAAATAACTCGCTGTACCAATGGGTACTAAAACCGCCCCATTGATAGCCGACTTTTGAGGCATTAAACGAGAAGATTACCATCACCGCAATCGGCGAGAACATCAGCAGATATACGATGGTCAAATACAGGCGAGACAGCCATTTCATAGTATTAGACATAGCGTCCCCCTTATGCCACTTCGTTGTAGTCAGTTTTGCCAATGCGTTTGCTACTGGCTCGATACGCGATAATCAGCAATGCCATGGCAAGCGTCAATAGTACGGACGCCGCGGCACCAAATGGCCAGTCACGGGCATCCAAAAACTGCGATTTGATGATATTACCCACCAGCAAGTTGCGTGAACCGCCCAAGATATCCGCCACATAAAACATGCCCATGGCAGGCAACAGCACCAACAATACCCCTGAAATAATCCCTGGTGTAGTCAGCGGCAAAATCACGTGCCAAAAGGTTTGTAGCTTGTTAGCGCCCAAATCTTTGGATGCCAAAATATAATCGTCACGCAAATCCACAAATACCGCATACAGGGGCAGTACCATAAACGGAAACAGCAAATACACCAAACCGCCAATCACCGCTTTTTGGGTATATAAAATTTGCAGTGGCTCGTTGATAAGCCCAAGGTTAATCAGCATAGTACTGAGCAGACCATTGGCTGCCATAATGAGTTTCACCGCATACAGGCGCACCAATGAGTTGGTCCAAAACGGAATCACGAGCAGTAACATCAATAATGACTGCCATTTTTTATCGGCTTTACTGACTAGGTAGGCAAATGGATAACCGAGCAGCAAACAGATAATCGTCGTCATCCCTGCCATCGACAGCGAATGCAAAAACACTTTTAAATAAAGCGGATCAATCAATCGAATATAGTTGCCCATGGTGACCGGCAGTGTTAAAAACTTATCTTCATCCCGGGTCAAAAAACTGGCGGCAATCACCAAGATATTGGGAATCAGGGCAAAAATAATCAACCATGCCCAAATCACAAACAGGGTCGCACGCTGAAAGCCGCGCCCGCCTTGTTTTGTCATAACAGCGGCAGGCGCGGTAGCAGTCGAAACGCTAGCGGTCGAAGGTGAGGTAGTATTATTCATCTGGCAAAATCCACTCCCAACCATCGACCCAGTCAATACGCACTTCTTGACCCAGTTTATAGTTAAAATTCGGATCGTCTTCGTTAAAATACTCTGACGTTTTGACGATATTGCCGTTTTTTAATTGAATCACAGAATCTAATGTGCTGCCTTTATAAGCACTGTCTACCACGTTGCCGATTAAGCCTTCATGACCTTCATGGGTGTAGTACACGCGGATATCTTCAGGACGCAGCAGTAAGTTGACATTTTGACCGACTTGCACGTCAAATTTTGGACGGGGCAATTCACGAATCGGATGAAAGCCGTCATTTTGCTCGACCACTTCCACTTTGATGCTGGCTGGGTTGACCTCTAGCACTTTACCTTTAAACAAATTGGTCTCGCCAATAAAGCTTGCGGTAAATAAATTGGCAGGCGATTCATAGATGCCAATGGGCGTATCAATTTGCTGGAATACGCCGTTTTTCATGACGGCAATCCGGTCAGACATCGACAAGGCTTCTTGTTGGTCGTGGGTCACGAATACAAAAGTAATACCCAGTTCACGCTGCAAGCGTTTGAGTTCTGATTGCATTTGCTCACGTAGTTTGGCATCGAGCGCTGATAGAGGTTCATCAAGTAGCAGCATTTTTGGGCGATTCACCACGGCACGGGCGATGGCGATACGCTGCTGCTGACCCCCCGACAAATCTTGCGGACGACGATTGATAGTGTGGTCAAGTTGTACCATCGCCAGCGCTTCACGCACCCGCTGGTCGATTTCGGTTTTGGGCACGCCTTTAAGTTTTAGTCCATAGGCGATATTGTCGTACACATTCATGTGCGGAAACAGGGCATACTGCTGAAATACCGTATTAATCGGACGTTTTTCCGCAGGTAAGCCTGCAATATCAACCCCTTCTAACTGCAAACTACCGGCATTGGGTAGCTCAAATCCGCCAATCAAGCGTAGTAGGGTAGTTTTGCCACAGCCAGAAGGCCCCAGCAGCGTCAAAAACTCCCCGTCATAAATATCTAGATTGATATTTTGCAAAATTTGGGTATCGCCATAAGATTTGGATAAATGACGGATTTGTAGTAGTACCGGTTTTTGGTTGGTCGGCTGGGCGCTATCAGGCATAGCTGATGGTGCGTTTAGGGTGGTTTGTGGCGTTGATGCGGACGTTGATGCAGACATAGGCACAATCTCACGGCAAGGCTAAAATAGCGGGCTAAAATGGCATATTTATGATAGGGTCAAAGCGCAATCAGCATGACAACATAAATACAGAGTTTTTCGATAGTTTCACCTGTGAAAATACAGTTAAAAGTTGCGTTCAGTATAACGGCTAAAATTAAAAAATGTTACTGAAAATTCACCTGCTATTCATAAAATTTTAGTGGCTAATTTTAGTCGATAATAAGGGGTTGATTTGGCACAAATAAGCAACGTAACTTTTTACCAAAGCCATTAAAATAGCAAGCTTGAACGACTTTTATGTGATGATAATTTAGCCAGTGACCGATTGAACATTTACCTATTGAACATTTAAGAGACACTCCATGCCTAGCAAAAAAAAGCCTCAAAACCCAACCGCTCAAACAACAATCAGTCAAACAGGTGCAAACAATACGGCTTCTCAAACCACGGCTAACAAAATACCCTCAAAAAAACCAACCGCTAAAGAAACAGCCACCAAAAAAATAGCAACGGACACAGCAGCCGCGCTGCCCATCGCTATTGCTCTGCCCAAATCCTTACAGCATGCTCAGTGTGTGGATTTGACGCGCCATCGCTACCAAGGCAAGCTACTAACCCAAGCAGATAGTATTGCGCTTGGCAAACAGCAGCGTAAGGCGTATCCATTAAAAACCTTGGCTGCCATCAGCCAACGTCCGACTGCCATCGACGCGCTCAGTCTTTATCATTGGTCCAATCAAGGTCGGTTGGCAGCGTTATTACCCATACGAGCCAAGCGCATGAGTGTATCGCCGTTTACTTTTTTTCGTGGGATGCCCGCTTTGATGCTGTTTGACCAAGCATGGCAGGGGCAACATTCTGGGCTATTTCAGCAGATTTGCGGCGATTGTCATGTCAGTAATTTTGGTGGTTATGCCAGTCCTGAACGCAATTTATTATTTGGCATTAATGATTTTGATGAAACCATCGTTGCGCCATTTGAATGGGATTTGCAGCGACTGGTCGCCAGTATTTTAATCGCCAGTCAAAGTTTTAAGTATGTAGAATCGGTGGGCTATAAGGCGATAGAAAAACTGCTGACCAGTTACCTTGATGGATTAGAAGCGCATTGCAGCTTGTCACCGCTACAAGTGTGGTATGAAAAAATCGACACCCATAAAATATTGGCAAATACCGAAGACGTGACTGTTCGTAAACGCCGTCACGCCGATTTTGAAAAAGCCAAAAAAAATGATGCGGTAAAAATGCTGCCAAAATTGACTGAGCGTGATACTGTCACAGGGTTACGCGCGTTTAAAACGGACGGTGAATTGCAGCGACCACCACGCCGAGGACAGCCTTTTTTTAGCCGTACCGAGGCTTTTTTTGACGCTTATCGAGATACCCTAAAGTCAGATAGACAGGTGTTGTTTGACCGGTACGATTTTACCGATGTGGCGCTCAAAGTAGTTGGGGTGGGGAGTGTCGGTACCGTGTGTGCGGTGGCATTATTCCAAGATGCCGACCATGAGCCGCTGATATTGCAAATGAAGCAAGCCAAAGCGTCTATCTTGACACCCTTACTGGCAAAACAATTTAGCCATCAAGGCAAGCGCGTGGTTGAGGGGCAGCAATTGATGCAGGCATCGAGTGATATTTTCTTGGGCTATGCATCGCTCGATAACTTTGAGATGGATTTTTATGTCAGGCAGCTGCGGGACATGAAGTATTCGGCGTCTCTTGAGAGCATGACGGCTGCCCATTTTTACGAATATATTGAAAGCTGTGGCCATGCCTTGGCGCATGCGCATACCAAAGCGGGCAATGCCGATACGCTTATGGGCTATCTGGGCAACGGTAGTGAAATCATCCCTGTCATGCAAGCGTATGCCGAGCAAACTGCCGCTCGCAATGCCCAAGATTATGCGCAATTTATGAACCAAATAGCCGATGGGCATATTGCTGTGGCAGGCGATGAGGTATTATAGTAGCTATAAAACCATCTTAAAAAAATTTTGAGTTTTAAAAAGTTTGAATTGATAAAAAATATCGCGTTTTATATCATCATACAGTTCGTTATTGTCCCTAGGTGAAAGGAGAAAACCAAATGCCAAACAGTCACTTACCGCGTCCCGAAACTGCCGAGCAAGCGCTCGAGATGCTCAAACAAGGCAACGCACGATTCGTAGAGAATGTGCAAAACCCCCAATCAACCTTGCTAGCGTCTAATGCGCTCACCCATGTGCATGAACCGTTTGCGATTATTTTGGGTTGTTCTGATGCGCGCGTGCCCGCTGAGATTGTCTTTGATCAAGGTTTGGGTGATTTATTCGTCATTCGTGTAGCAGGTAACGTAGTCGCGCCGTCTCAGATTGGCTCGGTTGAGTTTGCCGCTGAGAAATTCGGTACCAAGTTAGTCGTGGTGTTGGGTCATTCACATTGCGGCGCGGTGACGGCTTGTGTGGAGACACTGATCAATCCTGATCAGCAGTTTTCGCCCAATTTACGTTCGATTGTTGACCGTATCCGTCCCAGTGTTTACAACTTGCATGAAATCTATACCGCCAATGGACAAGACATTGACGCGCAAGAGTTGATTAATCGGGGTATTAAAGCCAACGTGCGTATGTCAGTCACCCAGCTCAAACACGGCTCTCGTATTCTTGAAGATGCGGTTAATAATGGTAGCTTAATTATTGTTGGGGCGGTGTATGATTTGGACACGGGTAAAGTGACCTTTATTGAGTAGCGACATAGTGAATAGCGAATAGTAAATAGTAAATAGCGAATTGAGCAACTTACCTAAGCGTAATGTTATTAGCCATGATGTTATGAACCATGATGTTATTAGCAATGAGGGCTATATTTTTACCCAAAAGTTAATTAAAATTAAACAGTATTGAATTTTTGGCAAACTGTCGCTATTAATGAAGTTTAGTCAACGTCTTTTTCTTTTAAGGTTTTTTCTTTTAGAGGCATATTACAATAAGGATCACTATGTCAAACTTGTCCGCTACCAATGGGTTTATCTTTAATCACACCATGCTTAGGGTGAAAGACCCGCAAGTGTCTTTGGCTTTTTATCAAGATGTATTAGGCATGACGCTACTACAAACCAAACGCTATCCACAAGCGGAATTTGATTTGTATTTTTTGGCAAAGCTCACCGATGAACAGGTGGCAAATTTGCCGACCGATACTGCCGCTTTAGCCGCATTTACCTTTAGTCAGCCAGGGGTGCTAGAATTGACCCATAATTATGGCACTGAGTCTGATGCAGAGTTTCATTATCACAGTGGCAACAGCGAACCACAAGGATTTGGGCATATTTGTTTTGCCGTGCCAAATCTGCAAGAAGCGGTTGCTTGGTTTGAGCAACATCAAGTCACCTTCAAAAAACGCCCTGAAGAAGGTACGATGAAAGATATTGCCTTCATCTTGGATCCAGATGGCTACTGGATAGAAATCGTACAACCAAACTTAATGGGTTAATCGCCCATTAAAAAAAGGGCAATTGTGATTGCCCTTTTTTATTGTATTTTATTAAGATTGTGTCTTATTAAGCCTTGAGGTTCAGCCAATCTCTGGGTTTTAGATAAAAATCCGTGAGTTCAAATTCGGGCGTTCCTGCGAGAGGCTCATAACGATATTCCCAGCCGGTGAGCGGCGGCAGACTGACCAAAATCGACTCAATGCGCCCGTTTGATTGCAAGCCAAACAAAGTACCGCGGTCATACACCAGATTGTATTCGACATAGCGACCGCGACGGTACAACTGAAAATTACGCTGCGGCTCGGTATAGCGCGTGTGTTTGCGTTTCTCAAAAATTGGGATAATACCTTCAAGATAGCCATTGCCTACCGCCTGCATAAACGCAAAGCACTTATCAAAATCCCAACCCATGCTAAGCGTGTTCAAATCATCATAAAACAAGCCGCCGATGCCACGTTGTTCGTTACGATGCTTTAAATAAAAATACTCATCGCACCACGTCTTAAACTTGGGATAAACGTCTGCCCCAAACGGCGCGCACAAATCATGACACACTTGGTGCCAATGCACGCAGTCTTCCATCACAGGATAAAACGGCGTCAAATCAAAGCCCCCACCAAACCACCAAATCGGCTCGTAGCCTTCTTTTTCGGCGATAAACATGCGCACGTTGGCATGACTGGTTGGCACGTTGGGATTGGTCGGATGAATCACCAGCGAGACACCGAGTGCTTGCGCTTGGCGACCGGCAAGTTCAGGGTGGCGAGCGGTGGCAGTGGCTGGCAGATGGTTGATAACAATGTGGCTAAACATCACCCCGCCTTTTTCGATCACTTTGCCGCCTTGGAGTACATTGGAGCGACCACCGCCCAAATTTTGATGGGTGCCTTGCTCAGTGGGTCTCTCCCAAACATCAGCGACAAATTTGGCATTGCTGGCACCTTCAGCGTATAGATTAAAGCCGCCAGTGGCTTCTTGGTGTTCTAGCGCTTGGCAAATACGGTCTTGTAAATCAAGTAAATAAGCGCGAACGGCTTGAACATTGGGTGAGGAGAGCAGCATAGACATAGCAATAGTTCTTTTAAAAATTTTTAGCGATTAAATTTTAGTGGTTGATTTTTAATAATCATTGTAACACATAATCGCGTGGGTAAAATTTAGCGTATTGGGCGTATTGACTGATGATACGCATAAATATTTACATAAAACCCTTAAAAAAATCGTCACAGCCGCTATCCAAACGGTCAGAAAACTCATAAAATGCCATGACGTCTTGATAAAATTAAGTTGAGATTTTATAAACTGATTAGCCCAGTGATACTGATTAACCTAGTGATATAGTTATTGGGATCATATAGTTATCGGACTATCAAGTTATCAGATGGATGATTACATTAACCGTTTTTGGAGAAAACTATGAATAAATTATTAATCGCATTAGTGACGGTCATCAGCCTTGTGGGTTGTGGCAAAAAAGAAGAAGCCAAAACTGAAACCACCACCACGACGACAACGACCACCACAACAGCGTCTGCACCCGATAATACAGCAACTGCAACGGCAAATACAGCGACTGCTACTGCGTCACCGGCAAAATAATATTAGCGAAAACATGATTGATAAAACCGCTAAGCCACTTAGCGGTTTTTTTTATGCTTTTTTTTATGCCATGGCAGATTTATCAGCTTAAGGGTTTAGCAGGTTTAGCCTGATTTCTGTGTACCAATTCAGCATAGATCAAGTCAGCATAGATTTAATGAATAATCGCTAAAATTTTGCTAAAATAAGCGCCTTTTTTTGATACCTACACTCTAGCAACATGCGGTTAAAACAGCTCAAACTGGCAGGCTTTAAATCCTTTGCCAATCCTACAACGTTTCATTTCCCCAAAACCATCACCGCGATTGTCGGACCCAACGGCTGCGGCAAATCCAATGTGATTGATGCCATCCGCTGGGTGCTGGGCGAATCCTCCGCCAAGCAGCTTCGCGGCGGCGCGATGAGTGATGTTATTTTTGCAGGCACAGAAGACAAGTCCGCCAAAAGCTTGGCAAGCGTAGAATTGGTATTTGAACATACCCGCGGCGAAGATGGTAGCAGCGGCATCCACCACGCGCTCAATCTGTATCAAGAATTATCGGTACGTCGGCAAATCAATAAAGAAGGCAAATCCGATTACTTTATCAATGGCACCAAAGTACGTCGCCGCGATGTGGTCGATATTTTTTTGGGCACAGGTCTTGGCGCGCGCTCGTATGCGGTGATTGAGCAAGGTATGATAGGGCGCATCATTGATGCCAATGCGTTGCAGCTACGAGAGTTTATTGAAGAGGCATCGGGCGTGTCGCGCTACCAAAGCCGGCGTGATGACACCCAAAAACAGCTCGATACCGCAAGCGATAATTTAGCGCGGCTGCATGATATGGTCAGCGAACTGACCAGCCAACAAAAACGCCTAGAAAAACAAGCCAAAACGGCACAACAAGCCCAGCAATGGCAACAAGCGCAGCAAGCGATCAGTGAGCAGCTACTCATTGATGACTATGGGCGGGCATGGCAAAAACAGCAAACACTCGCGGCAGATTTTCAAGCGATGCGTGAGCGGGTGGATGCTCAGCAAGTATTGATTGAAGGATTAATCGAGCAGCAGCAACTTGCCCAGCAGGCTCTGACTGAGCAACAGCAGACTCTACAAATCCAGCAAAATCTTGCTAAGGATTATTGGCAGCAGCAGCATGAAACGCAAAGTCTACTGAAACAAGCTGAACAAGCCCTTGCCAATGAACAACAACGCCTGAATGTCCTCAATGTTGAGCTGGGGCGTTTTGCAGCGTATCAACAAGAGTTGCAAGCACAAAAACAGCAAGCACAAATGCGTATTGAAGGCTTACCTGCAAAGCTTGAACAGCTCACCGCACAGTTGCGCCAATTGCGTGAGGAGCAAGATGATTGCAAACAGCAGCGTGAGCAAATTGCGAAAAATTTAGTGGCATTAAATAAGCAAAAGCAAGACGTAGAAAAAAATCTTGCCGTCAGTGAAAACGCCCTCAAACACCATGCCAGCCAACAACAGCGCCAACAACAACGCCAAAGCGAACATGACAAAGCCGTATTGGCATGGCAGACTGCTAAGGCCACATTTGACCAGCAATTTGCAGCGTTTGATGACAACGAGCTAGACATGCAAATGACGAAACTCAGTGATGAGATTGAACGTCTTGAAGCCAATATCATCGCCCGTCAAGAGTCTATCGCTGACCAAGCCGATGAAGTTGACAGCTTAACCCGTCAGCATCGCCAAGCTGAGCAGCAGTACCAAGCGTGGCAAACCGAGCACGCGACACTACAAAATTTGCTAGCACAACAAGAAACTGCCCTTGCCCAAGTTATCCACCAGTCACCCAATCAAGAAAATAATAGCAGTTTGCCAAAACTTATCAGTCAACTGCAATTGACCGAAACAGGTAAGGGGTATGCCAATGTTTTTGATACCCTAGTTACGGTATTTGCCAAATGGTCTATCGCGGCTGACCAAGATTTTGCCCAAATCATCCATGACCATGCGGTGTTTATTGATAATCAATCCACTTTACCTAGCCCATCGAATAATCACACAGCGAACAGCCATCTAATAGAAGGTTGTTTGCCACTGTCTGCTTTGATTGCGGCGCCCAATCTGGCTATTTTTCAGCAGGTTTGGATCAGTGCGACGCCACTTGACTGGGCAGATGTGCAGGATAAAGGGCTGCTCGATAACTTACCAACGGGCGATTGGTTGTTGGTGCAGACATCAGCGCAACAACTGATACTCTGTAATTATCAGCTGCTGATTAACCTAAGCCATTTGTTGCAAGCTGAGGGTCAGCAGGTTATCAGTTTTAGCCAGCAGTTGATGAATGAAGCCCGTATTGAAGAGCTCGATGAACACTTGGCGCAGCAACAACCGCAACTGCAGCGTCTAGCCGATCGCTTGCAACAAGCGAGAGTTAGTCTGCAAGAATGGCAAGCGCAAGACCGAACTGCGCGTAATCAACTGCTAAGCCTAACCCAGCAACAACAGCAATGCCAGCAACAAAAACTACAACAGCAGTATCGCTATCAATCCGCACTCGATAAACTTACGCAAGATAAAAAACGCCTCGACAGTGACAGCGAGCGTCTACAACAAGAGGGGCTAGGTTTTGCGGACAAATTGCAGCAAGAGCAACAGCGGGTTTATGAGCTAAGCAACACGCTTTCGCATTTACAACCGCAATTACAGCAGCAAATCAGCGAGCGCCAGTTACTTGATGAGCGCTTAAACCAGTTTGCCAGTCAGCAGCGCGAGCTAGAACAACAACAAAATCGCATCACCCAAACACTGGCAACCGGACAATTGCAAATCACCGCAAGTGAGCAGCAACTTGCCAAAGCTTGCCAAGACCAAGCAAGATTCACCAGTGAGCAGCAGCTGCTGAGTCATAAAATTAGCGAGCAGCAGGCACGCTTGCCCCAGCTACAACAGCAACTCACGGTGGACTCGACGCAACTGCAAACCGCCAATGACAGCGTTACGCAATTGACAATCACCTTGAAAACCATGGAAACCGAGCTACATCAAGCGCAATTGGGTGTGCAAGAGTCTCAGCAGCAGTTAAGCCAACTACAACAGCAATATCACACCACCGACACCGCATGGGCACTAGCCAAGCAAAACGTCGCATTGATTGGTGAGCAATTGACTGGTCGCAAAATCGCCGTGCCAAAAACTGACAATATTGAGTTAATCGGTAGCAGCAAACGCGAGCAACTACAACGACAACTCGAGCAGTTAGCATCACAGGTGCTTAATCTTGGGGCAGTCAATCATGCCGCGGTGGCTGAGCTCGGTGAAGTGAACAGCCGCTTGGCGCCCCTTGCTGAGCAAATCTCGGATTTGACCGCAAGCATTGACAAATTGCAACTTGCTATCCAGCAGATTGACAGTCAGACCAAACAGCTTTTTATGGATATGTTGACCCAAGTCAATATCGAGCTTAACAAGCTATTTACCCAAGTGTTTGGCGGCGGGCAAGCGCAGCTGGTGTTATCAGACCATACCCATGACAAAGATGGCAGCGGCAAAGGCTGGCAGTCAGGGCTAGAGCTTATGGCGCAGCCGAAAGGCAAAAAGAATAGCCGGCTAGCGCTGTTATCGGGAGGGGAGAAGACCTTAACGGCGCTAAGTTTAATCTTTGCTATTTTTAAACAGCAGCCCGCGCCATTTTGTGTGCTCGATGAAGTCGATGCGCCGCTCGATGATGCCAATGTCGCGCGCTTTACCCGCTTAATTGAGCAGCTTGCCAAAGACGTACAGTTTGTTTTTATCAGTCATAACAAACTTGCCATGCAAATTGCCGATGAGCTCAAAGGTGTGACCATGCCAACGGCGGGGGTGTCCAAGCTGGTCAGTGTGGATATGACTGAGGTGGAAGCTTATTTGGCATAAGCGATTTTCACCTGTCAAATACGCAAAAAGTCAAGCCTTGTCACGGTTTTTTCTAGCTGATTTTATGAAGTCATGATAGTATAACGGCAAAAATACCGATGTAAAAATTTTTACACTACAAACAGGGTCGTTATCGTCTTTCTCAAAGGTCGTTGTTTATGTCTATCACTCAGCTTATTCTTATCATTCTTGCGGTTGTTGCTATCGTTTGGGGTATTTACACGCTACTAAAATCCATTCGTCAAAAAAACCAAGATGTATTAGCGACTGACGCGATTGAACATGACAAAGATGGTCTACCTATTATTCCACGCCATCAGCGCCCTGAGCCCGAAGAAAGCCAGTTATTCAAAGCGGAAATTACATCCGACAATCCTAAAGGCGAAGTAAAGCTAAGCGCGGACGATACCGAGTTGCACCTAGATAACTATCCAGCCAATGGCGGTTTTGCCAATGCCAATGCCAATGCCAATGCTAATGTCACTAAATCTGCCAATGACAAATTATTGGCAGAAACCAATACATTTGTGGAAAACGAAAACGACGCTTTTAGCATGCTTGCCAATGCCACAGAGACTATCACCCCTGTTGTGCATACTTTCGATGAAAATCAGCTAAAAAATGACAGCTTTACTGATAACAGCCCAATTTTGGACACCCATATCCAAGCGCAAATTGACGAAGAACAAAACAGCCCACTCAACAACGCGATTCAAAATATCAACATCAGTATTTTTCCTAATCAGCAGTTTGTCGACATTAAAGGCGATTATCTGTTAGAGCTGATTGACAAGTATGGCTTGAAGTTTGGTGCGATGAATATGTTCCATCGCTACGAAAACAAAGACGGGACAGGCTTATTGTGGTTTAGTCTGATGATGATTGATAATGAAGGTATTTCACCTTTCGATCTCAATCGACTACCGACGCAAACCATGAAAGGCTTGGTATTATTTTTATCATTACCACACCCACGCCCTGTTCAAGGCTTTGATAGCATGATGAGTATTGCAGGATTGCTTGCCAATGACCTAAATGCCACGGTATATGACGACACAGGCGAGCCGATTAACAAAGAAAACACCCAAGCCATGCGCGAGCTTGCCATTAATTTTGGTCGATAGATTTTATTAAAATGAAACAAGGTACTCCTCGTGAGTGCCTTTTTTTATGGTTAAAAGTTTTATTGTTTTGACTGACCTTGTGACGGAAAAAATTGACCAAGTAAGCCATCACTTTGTTGTAAAATATCCGTTATCTTTTTTAAATCATCATGATTATGAACACAGCCGCCATTACTGCGCAAATGCGCAAACTCATTGCACAGCTAAAACAACATAACCACGCTTACTACGTCCTAGATAATCCGCTGTTAGAAGATAGCGAATACGACCAACTTCGCCAAGAACTGGTGGCACTAGAAACCGCGCATCCTGAATTGGTACAAAGCGACAGCCCTACCAACCAAGTAGGCGACAAGCCGTTGCCGTTTTTTACCCAAGTCACCCACCAAATACCCATGCTGTCACTGGGTAATTTATTTACTTTTGATGATTTACAGAACTTTATGCGACGGGTCAATGACCGTTTGGCAGTCAATCAGCAAAACCCCGAATATGAAGTCGAGCTCAAACTTGACGGGCTTGCGGTTTCACTGTTGTACCAAAACGGGCAATTTATCCAAGCGGTCACGCGCGGCGATGGTCAAACGGGCGAAGATATTACCCAAAACGTGCGTACTATTCGAAATCTACCGCTGCAGTTGCCGATTGATATACCGCGCTTAGAAGTGCGCGGCGAAGTACTCATGCCCAAAGCGGGGTTTGCAAGGCTCAACCGTGATGCCCAAGCAAAAGGGGAGAAAACCTTTGCCAATCCGCGTAACGCTGCCGCAGGAAGTTTGCGCCAACTTGACCCAAATATCGCCAAAAGTCGTCCGCTGGCGTTTTATGCCTATTCCGTCAATCAAGGCTTGCCCGCTGAGATTACCACCCAATCCGATGCGCTATTTTGGCTAAAAGCGTTGGGCTTTAGCATCAGCGATATCAAAATCGTGCAAACAGCCGCGCAGCTACAAGCGTATTATCAAGCGGTGATTGAAAAACGCAGTCGCTTACCCTTTGAAATTGATGGCACGGTGATTAAGGTCAATAGTTTAGCCTTACAAGAGCAACTAGGCACTTTAAGCCGTGAACCACGCTGGGCAACCGCCTATAAATTCCCTGCCGAAACTGTGATGACGCGTCTAAATGCGATTGAATGGCAAGTAGGGCGCACAGGTCAGTTGACGCCTGTGGGCAAACTTGAACCTGTCAATGTCGGTGGCGTCACTGTGAGCAATGTGACCCTGCATAATATCGGTGAAATTCAGCGTTTAGATATTCGAGCAGGGGACATGGTCAGCGTACACCGTGCCGGTGATGTCATACCCAAAGTTACGCGCGTTTGGACGGACGAGCGCCCCGCCAATGCCCAAGTGGTGAGCCTGCCGACGCATTGCCCGGTGTGTGATTCACCCGTTATCATGCCAGAAGGTGAAGCGCTGGCACGATGCACCGGCGGGCTATTTTGCCCAGCCCAGCAACAAGAAGCACTGATTCATTTTGTCAGTCGTAAAGCGATGGATATCGACGGGCTTGGTGAGCGCTGGTTGATTAACTTTTTTGAGCAAGGTATTGTTAAAAATGTCGCAGATATTTATGCGCTTAACAATCACCGCGATGCGCTCATCAACCTTGAAAAATTGGGGGAAAAATCTGTCGAAAATATGCTGGCTGCCATTGAAAAAAGTAAAGATACGACCTTACCGCGGTTTATCTTTGCTTTGGGTATTGGTGGCGTAGGCGAGAGCACGGCGATGAATTTAGCCATGCAATTTGGCGACTTGCAGCCGCTCATGGCAGCGAGTATTGAAGCCTTACAAAAAACCCCCGATGTCGGTGAAAAAACCGCAGACTCGATTTTTGAGTTTTTTCGTGCCGAGCACAATATCGAAGTCATTAATCGACTATTACAAGCGGGTATTCATTGGCAGCCTGTCAGCCAAGTGCCTGAAGGTAATCAGCCGCTTAAAGGTCAAAGTTGGGTCATTACAGGCACGCTTGAAGGCATGGGACGTGATGAAGCCAAGGCCAAACTGCAATCATTAGGGGCAAAAGTCTCAGGCAGTGTTTCTGCCAAGACCACCGCACTGCTCGCAGGCGAAAAAGCGGGCAGTAAACTTGCCAATGCTGAAAAACTGGGGGTAAAAGTAGTCACTGAAGCGCAATTCACCGATTTATTGAACACGTATCATGCCTAATATATGCTTGATATTGTAGAAAAAGTTAACGCAACCTTGAGTAAGCTATTTGTTGCCCAAACTATATAGCAAGGTTACTTACAAAACACGTATAAATCAGTCTTTATTCATAACAATAGGGTGAAAAATTTACGCTAATATAACTTCCGTAAGTTGCTAAAAGCACCTGACATTTTTGCAAATGGAAACCCTACTGGAGAAAAGTATGAAATCACTTAAAACACTTGCGGTACTTGCGACACTTGTTGGTTCAACAGCATTGACAGCGTGTGCAACCACTGATGCCTATGGCAACCGCGTCACTACCCAAGGCTCTTCTCGCGCGGCGACGCAAGGCGCGGTAGCGGGTGCAGCATTAGGTGCACTGGCAAAATCAGATGGCAACCGTAACGACATCGGTAAAGCTGCGGCAATCGGTGCAGCAGCGGGCGGGGCAACAGGCTATGTATTAAGTACATCACCTAACTACCCATACCAAAAATAAGCTATACTAAAAGTCATAGCCTATCTCGACAGCATCCGACAGCGATGCTGTCAAAAGCCAAACCTTTAATGGTTTGGCTTTTTTCTTTGCTAAACGTTAGGCAAGCTATTTGATACAATCAAAGATAAGTTCAACTAGGTGATTTTTATTTTTCTAACCTAAACTGCTAGCCTAAATCATAGCGTTACAAAATCAAGGGTATAAAAAAGCCCTTATCAATTCGATAAGGGCTTTGGATATGGTGGATCGTCCGCGACTCGAACGCGGGACCAATGGATTAAAAGTCCACTGCTCTACCAACTGAGCTAACGATCCAAAACTTTTAAGGCAATACAAAACGATTTTCACGTTTTTATTTTGGCTATTGCCGTTAAGTGAGTGCATATTATACGCATTAAATCCTGGTTTGCAAGCCTTTTTGCACAATTTTTTCAACCAAAGATTTGCATCAAGATAGCGGCTTAAATTCATCGACTTATCATACCTTTAACTTATCTAGCCTTGATTAAATAAATCTTGATTGGCTAGACGTGGATTAACTAGGTATTAATTAACTAGGTGATAAAACTTTTATTCACCACCTGATAAGGCATCAACAGGATTGAGTCTGGCGGCATTGCGCGCCGGAATAAACCCAAAAACCACACCAATGAGAGTGGAACACACCACAGCCGCTACAATGGAGGTGGTTGAATACACCACTTGGAAATTACCCCCTGCAAATTTGTTAATTAAAGCGCCGATACCAAACGCTAGGCTAATACCTAAAATCCCGCCCAAGATACATACCAAAATCGCTTCTATCAAAAACTGCTGCATGATATCAGATTGTCTTGCGCCCACTGCCATACGCACACCAATTTCACTGGTGCGCTCGGTGACTGAGACGAGCATGATATTCATGACGCCAATACCCCCCACAATCAAAGAAATAATGGCTATCGATGAAATCAGTAATGTCATCGTGCCTGTGGTGGATTCAATCGTCTGACGGATTGAATCAGAGTTTTGAATACGAAAGTCATCGGTGCCGTGTCGCTGCTCTATCAAATCAGAAACAGCTTGCTCAGCGGCACTAGACGAGATAGTATTTTTTAGTAGCACAATAAAACTATCTACATGACTGGTGCCAACCATTCTACGCATCACAGTGGTATAAGGCATATACAGGGTAGGGGTGTCTGAACTTGGACCAAAAGCTTGCTCAGACGGCTGCAATACACCGATGACGCGAGCGGGCACACTACCCACCAACATCACTTCACCAATGGGGTCGCTGACATTGGCAAAAAAGGCGGTTTTTGCATTATTATCAATAATTACATCTTGGGTCATCGAGGTGATACTATTGTCATTAAAGGTTTGCCCAAGCGCGAGTTTTTCGCCTTTCACCGTTAGATAATCTTTGCCCACGCCACTGACATTCACAGAAGCTTCTGTTTCACGGTAACGGGCGGTGGCGCTATTGCTGCTGACTTGTGGACTGACGCTTTGCACATAAGGTTGTTCTGCGACAGCATTGGCATCGGCATCTGTTAAATTATTATCATGGTATTTACGGCGAGGGTCACCAAATTTATAGCCATCTCGTACGGTTAAAGTATTGGTGCCTAAGGAGCTGATATCATTGAGAATTTTTTGTTGAGAGCCTTGCCCTAGACCCACTACCGATACCACAGAGGCAATACCAATGATAATACCTAGCATGGTTAACAATGTCCGCATTTTATGCGCTTTCATTGCCAAAACAGACATCTTAAAGGCTTCAGATAAGCGGTCTAAAAACGCGGTCACACCAGATTTTTTGGCAAAATTTAGGTGTTGAACCTCCGTGGTTTTATCAAATCTATTGTCGGTATAATAATCTTTAAGAATCTGTCCGTCTTTGATTTCGATCACGCGTTCGGCTTGGGCAGCGATAGAAGGATCGTGGGTCACCATAATGATGGTATGACCTTGGCTATTTAGATTTCTCAAAATTGCCATCACATCTTTACCCGATTGGCTATCTAATGCCCCAGTCGGTTCATCAGCCAGGATAATGTCGCCACCATTCATTAACGCACGAGCAATAGATACACGCTGTTGTTGACCACCGGAGAGTTGGCTTGGGCGATTTTGGGTTTTTGCCGCAAGCCCTAAGTCGTCTAATAATTGAGTGGCGCGCGCTTCACGTTGCCGCACCGGCATCCCTGCATACACAGCGGGGACGGCGACATTGTCTTGGGCATTGATGTCACCGAGTAAATGATAGCGCTGAAAAATAAAGCCAAAATGCTCACGGCGAAGCTCGGCAAGTTCGTCTGCGCTGAGTTTGTCCACCGCTTTGCCATAGATGTGGTAACTGCCCGCAGTCGCCTGATCTAGGCAGCCTAAGATATTCATTAAGGTGGATTTACCCGAGCCTGATTGACCGATAATTGCGACCATTTCACCTTCATAAATGGTCAAGTCAATCCCATGTAAAACCCGAATTTTTTCATCACCTGCAGGGAATTCGCGGATTAAATCCTTCACTTCCATAATAGGTTGTTTGGTATCTTGCGTTATCATCAGCCGTGTGTCTCACAGTTAGCATGCGTCATAGGGTTAGCATGCGTCATAGGTTACAATCAACGTTTACAATCTAGGGTTATCATCTACCGATGACTACATCATCGGTGGACCACCCTTATTTTTAGACGATGAACTTGATTTACTCACCGTTGCTTGACCCACAACCACCTTATCACCTTGGTTGACGCCGCTAAGAATTTGGGTGGTAATACGATTGGTGACACCTGTTTTGACCGCTTGTTTTTTGGTAGTACCATCGGCTTGTACGACTTCAACATAACTGCCCATTTTTGGGTCAGTTTTGATTGCCGCAGCGGGTACGCTAAGCACATTACTGACTTTATTTTCAACAATATAGACTTGCGCTGTCATGTTGATACGTAGCGCGCCATCGGGATTGGGGACAGTAAAATAACCAATGTAATAAATCGCTGAATCCGTTGACGTCGATGAATCACTGGCGGTAGTACCATCGGGCGCAGGTCCAATGGTCGACAGTGTGGCTTGGTATTTCTTATCTGGGCGTCCAATGATATTGAAATAAACAGGCAACCCTACTTTGAGGTTAACGACATCGGCTTCTGATATTTTGGCTTTCACGCGCACACTGCTCAAATCTGCCAATGTCACAATGGTGGGGGCTGATTGATTGGCGTTCACTGTTTGCCCTTGTTTGGTGGTGATAGAAATCACCGTGCCTGACATCGGGGCAACAATTTGGCTATATCCAAGATTTTTTTCAGCCGTATTGACGTCCGTTTGCGATTTTTTTATGGTTTGTTGTGCACTAACAATATCGGCTTGCGATGAGGCAATATTTGCTTGAGCGGTCGCAATCGCTTGTTGGGCGCTGTCTACATTGGCTTGGGCTGTTTTGACAGCGGTATCCGCTTGCTCCAGCTCTTGTTTGGAGATGGCATTCATGGCAAGCAAGGATTTTAGGCGATTGTATTCTGTTTGCGATTGTTGCAAGGTTGCTATTTTACCTTTCAAGTCGGCTCGCGCTGTGGCAAGCGCGGCTTGTTTGGTCTGATAGGCGGACTTGGTACTTTCCAAATTCGCTTTGCTTTGCTGTAAGGTAGCCTGCTGCGTGGTTAAGGTATTTTGCAGGGTAACTGGGTCAATTTGAGCAATAACATCGCCTTTTTTGACCGTATCACCCACCTCGACATACAATTTTGTCACTTCCCCTGACACCTGAGCGCCCACATCCACTTGTTTAATGCCTTCAATTTTGCCCGTGGACATCACACTGTTCTCAATATCGCTACGTTCGACATTGGCGGTGATGTAATCGGGTTTTTGGGGTTTGGGTTTAAAGTACCAATAAGCTAACGCTGCCAGCGAAATAACGATCAAACTTAAGATTGCCCATTTGAGCCATTTTTTTTGGGTAGCGGTCATCGTGCCAAGCCTTATCAAGGGATAAACAATTGAAAAAAATTAAATAAATACAGCTTTGTAACAGGGAGTATTAAAAGCTAAATGAGAATAAATTGCAATAAAAACAGGTAAGCCGAAAGGATTTTTAATTATAACCACATAATCTTGCTGGATTATAAAATAAATGTTATGAGTAAGAAAAACGCATTAAAAATTTGAGTGTAGTGGATTGTATGGTGTTTTGATGGTCGGGTTGTTTGAAGGGTTGCAAAGATTGCAAAGGTTGCGGAGCATTTTTAAAAGCAACTTTAAAAGTAACTTTTAAAGCAACTAATGAAATAATGGTTGACCCGCTAGGCGAAAAGCGAGTTGGTAGAGCAGCTCCCAAGCAGGTTGTTGCACCAGACCTTTGATGGCTTGGTCGGCTTGGTACAGTGCATCCGACCAGTTTCGGGTAGCGTCATGGGAATGACGATGCAGGGCTTTACTATACAGCTGTTGCTTGCTTTGCCAAATGCCGAGGCTTTGATAGCTTGCCCCTGATTGCAAGCTTAAAATATTGCGCATATCTTTGGCTATCATCCATAACACCAAACTCTCTGGTTCTTCGCTGGCTTTGAGTTGCTGCAAGATTTTTGCAACCTGCGCGGTATCACCTGCCAACATGGCATCCGATAAATCAAAGGTGGTAAACATAGATTGACTCACCAACCCATCAAACAGCTGAGGCTCATCGATGGTCACAAAATGGGTAGGGGGATTCGCATCTGTTGTAGCATAGAGATAGGAGAGTCGCCACAGACTTTGGTAAGCCGCTAGCAAATTATGCTGAGTTTGTGCCATTAGCATTTGCCAAGCGGGTTTGGTGAGTTCGAGCCCAAAGTCTTGCGCGTGTTGCTGTAGCAGTTGTTCGCGTTGCTGTTCTTGATAAAGATGACATTCGATGACCTGACCAAATTTATCGCAAAGCGAAAAAAACGCACTGCTTTGGCTTTTCTTATCGTATTTATCACTGATAATGACTAAGCAATTGCTTGGATTGCTCGTCGCAAATTGCGCTAATTCTGCTAACGCCTCTTTATCGGGTTTATGATTACCGTGAACGATAATGGCTTTGTTGTCGTCAAACAGTGACAGACTGTTCAGCTCTGCCAAAACCGCTTGCCATGATTTGGCGCTGGTAATATCCATGCGCGAAATTGCCATATTATGCTGCCGCCAATTGGGCGACATTTTTTCAATCAGCCACTGTGACAACAACTCTTCATCGCCATGCATTAGCCACACCCCAGTGGCGGGGTCTTGCCTATTTTTGAGATGTTGAAAGGCATTTAAAAAATTGTACTGCATCAGCGTGTTATCAATTAGGTGTCAATTAGGTATCAATTAGGTTAGGGGGTAGTTGTGGTCGGCACTTTGGTGATTTTTGGAAGGCTCAGTGCGACATATTGGTCAGCAATACGCTGCGCCAGGTTGTCATACAACCATACTTTAATTTGCTCTGCTTGGGGATTGTCAGTGGCTACCACGCCTTGGTCATACTGATAGCTGCGCTGTACTTGAATAGTATTGGTCAGCGTGCGAGGTTGACCATTTTCAATGGCGCGATAGCTCACCTCTGCGCTTAGCACCATGCGAATTTCGGTCAAAATACCGCGTAGCTGGTAGTTTTGCAGGCGAATGTTTTTGACTTCAATACTGGCAGGCAAGGCGTCATTTGATTGGTTGGTTGCATTTTTATCAATCACCCTATCTTGAGTGTTAATGCTTAGTTGGTCGAGTTGTTTTTTTAACGCATTTTTAACCGCATAGGCTTCAGGCGTGTTGTTAAAAATCAGCTCAGTGGTTGGGATATTCTGTGACATAGGCGCATCATACCCGCGTAGATGAAAACCACAGGCAGGTAGCTGCGTCAGTAACACACTGCTTAGGAGGATACGAAGAAATGGCTGATTCATATAGTTACCTGTCTGTTAGTTACCCATCTATGATTGTCGGTATTGCTTGTGATAACACTTTATTATGAAGCTTCAAGTTATTATAAAGCTTTAAGGTCAAAAAGGGCTTAGGTTGCCAATAAGCCCTTATAATCAATTAGGCTTTTACCACAATATTAACCAGTTTATTGGGCACCACGATTTCTTTGACGATATCGCCGGTGATGAATTTAGCGACGCTGTCGAGTTGTTTCGCTTCGGCTTTTAACCAATCGCTGTCACTGTTTGGCGCCACATCCATTTGACCACGGATTTTGCCGTTGACTTGCACCACCATGGTAATAGTGTCTTGTACCAAGGCTGAAGTATCAACGGTGGGATAGGTTAGTGTCATCACATCAATCCCTAACTGCTCAAGTAGGACTTCTGCCATGTGCGGCGCGTACATGGTGAGCAAGGTCAATAATGTTATAAGTGCTTCATTGGCTACCGCCAAATCTCTGTCTGAATGAATGTCAAACGCGGTGAGTTCGTTCGACAATTCCATTAAAAATGACACAGGCGTATTGAGCGCCAAGTTTTTGCCAAACGCGTCATCTAATTTGCCGATCGTATCATGTGTTTTACGGCGTAGATTTTTAGCGGCTTTACTAAGCGACTGGGCGTCACTCACCGATAGCGTTGCTGCGGTTAAAGATTGTTGTGCCAATGTTTCGGCATGCTCGATGGTATAACGCCATACTTTTTTCAAAAAGTTATACGGACCTTTTAGTCCATCGTCAATCCATTCAAGCGTCTGGTCGACAGGCGCGGTAAACATGGTGTAAAGTCGAACCGTATCTGCGCCATATTGATCAATGGTCGCTTGTGGGTCGACACCATTGTTTTTTGACTTCGACATTTTTTCGATTTTGCCAATTTTGACAGGCTGACCATCGGCTTTTAAGGTCGCTTCGATGGGCTGACCTTTGTCGTTGTAGCGGATATCAACTTCTTCTGGAAAGTAATAGGATTTGCTACCA
>ERZ501021.48-NODE-48-length-22786-cov-3.837931_pt1 | contig 22786 bp, 19 predicted proteins | sample MGYA00248838_ERZ501021 | MGnify/ENA primary metagenome ERZ501021 (study PRJEB25958, sample SAMN03398553) | human skin metagenome | study: EMG produced TPA metagenomics assembly of the Human Skin Microbiome Metagenome (human skin metagenome) data set.
CCTACACGACGCTCTTCCGATCTTGGGTTTAAAAGGCAGTGAGGTGGGTTTAACAGGATTTTTGTCCGTTTTAGGGTTAGCTGATTTGTCGGCTTTTGGGGGGTTGTCTTGGGCATCATCGGCTGCAGCTAGTTGGTTCATGGTTTGCAGCGCTGCTAATACAACATTCGCAAATTGGATGTTTGAGGCATCAATATCCTGTCCATCTATGTGGTGCCAGCTTGATTGTAACCCCATCAGTCTGCTGCTAAAGCGTTTGAAACGTTTCACGTCTTTTTTTCGAAACCAATCTAAATGGTACAACTGCTCAGGGTCAGGCTCTTCATCGGTCAAGCGTTTTTTTAGCGTTTTATTATCGACCCAAAACAAGCACTTGACGATATCGGTGTTGTTATTGACCAAATCTTGTTCAAACGCCTCAATGTCTTCAATCATTTGCTGTAAGCGCTGTTCATCTATATCATCGCCACAGTCAAACACATAACGAATCAAGTCAGCGTACCAGTTGCCAAAATACACCGCAATCTCACCCTTTCTAGGCAGTTGCCATGTGTGACGTTGCCAAATAGGTTGGTAGCGGCTAGGATGCTGTCCCATGGTGGCGTGAACCTTGATATAGCGTGCGTCCATCCATTCGGTTAGCGCTTTGACCGCTTCGCCTTTGCCCGAATTTTCCATACCATTCACCAAGATTAGTAGCCCGCGCGAGTTTTTGCCAGCCCGTTGCTCGCGTAGGGTGGTTTGCGCGGTAATCAGGTCAAAACTTAATTGGTCTTCAAGCGTTAAAGATGAGGTGTTTTTTTCAAGTTTGGTTACTTTATCGGTGGGTTTAGAAGCGGCTATATCGTTGTTTTTGGAATTGCTGGTGCTGTGTATTGCCATGTGTCCTGCTTAGGGGAATACCCGAAATGATAGGGATGAAGTTTTTATTTTTCTAAAAGATAGCAGTTAAAGCACAGTTGAACAATTTACGATTTGTATTTTTGCTGGATTTACATTAAGGTAATGCGGCACAAAACTTCATTTTACTGTGGGTTTATACAATGGATAAACTGCAGTTTCTCTGTTTTGAATTTAAAAATTTTGCAAAAAAATCGAGGCCCTATGAGCAGCTTAAGCCAATTAGAACAAGATTTAAAACAATTTCGCGCCCTTCCATACCACAGCGATACCCAGTTAGCGCAAAAACTCAGTGAAGTACAAGCCTGGCAACGCGGTCGTATTCATAAAACCCACCAAGCTTTATTTGCCAGCGCCAACAACCAAGCCATGGGGGAATTTTTAATTGACCAACTGTATGGCGGCGAAAAATTCAACGTACTCGCTGAACAGCTAGAGCGCATGGTGCAAAAGGCTGAAAAACTAGAAAAATTTATCCCTGCCAATGCCGTGAGCACAGGCGCAGCCGGTATCATCGAAGCGATTAACGCCATTAAGCTTGATCTGCAGCTTGCTCAGTATTTACAAGAAAATCATTTATCCGTGGATGAGCCATCCATGATTAAAGCCTATCGGTCTGTCAATGCAGAGTCGGCAAGACGCCAGCAGATTGCTGACCTCAAACAAATGTGCTATCGCACAGACAAATATCTTAAATCATTTATCTTACAAAAAGCATTTTCACTCGCCAAAGGCACAGCGTACAAAAAAGGCTTTCAGCCGTTATATGACTTTATCGCTGAAGGTTTTGCTGCCATCAAACCGATTAAAAGTATTGGCGCATTTATCGAGCCATTTTGTGAAAAAGAGTTGCAAATCATTACCAATGTGCATGCTGGCAAAGAACATCCTTTTGATGTTTAATGATAAAATAGAAAAAAATTTGCACCAACTTTGCGCTTTTAACTTTGCCAATTTTTGATTGGCGATGACCTCACTAGGAAACCACATGAACGACAATAACCATAATTCAATCCAAGACAGCTTGGTAAAAGACAGCCTCCAAGCCAATGACAAACTCAATAGCCAAGTACAACAGTCACTGACAGCTGACACCACCATCAACCGTCAATTTACTGGCACAGCTGATTTGCCAGAATCCGTGCCCCAAGGTCAGCAGCTCACTCGCCCTGCAACCGCTACCCCAAATGACGCTATCCCCAATGAGTCGTCAGCGCAATCCCATAGCGGTTTTGATAAATCAGCTATCTACAATCCGCATACCGAAGCCACTGATGGCAATGAAGAGACCCATTTTGGCTACAAAACCGTGAAAAAAGCTGAAAAACAAGAAAAAGTAGCAGAAGTGTTTACCTCTGTTGCCAAAAAATACGACATCATGAATGATTTAATGTCACTCGGTATTCATCGTCTATGGAAACGCTATGCCATCAGCCTAACGGGCGTGCGTGCAGGTCAACGGGTGCTAGATATCGCAGGCGGCACAGGTGACTTGGCAAAAGCCTTTAGTAAAGAGGTCGGTCGCACAGGTCATGTGGTATTGTCCGATATCAATGAAGCGATGCTAGAGGTCGGTCGTGAGCGTCTGCTCAATGCAGGCTGTAGTAATGTCGACTTTGTACTCGCCAATGCTGAGACGCTGGCGCCATTTGATGATGAAAGTTTTGATTTGGTGACAATTAGCTTTGGGCTACGCAACGTCACTGACAAAGACGCGGCACTGCGCTCAATGTATCGGGTGCTCAAAAAAGGCGGACGTCTGCTGATTTTAGAATTTTCAAAACCTGTGTTTGAGCCATTTGGTAAAGTCTATGATTTGTATTCGTTTACCGCATTGCCACTCATGGGTAAATTGGTGGCGAATGATAGCGAAAGCTATCAGTATTTGGCAGAGTCTATCCGTATGCACCCAGACCAACGCACCCTAAAAGGCATGATGGAAGACGCAGGCTTTGTCAATTGTGACTATAACAACTTAACAGGCGGTATCGTGGCGGTACATCGTGGGTTTAAAAAGTAACTGATGGCGAAAAATATAATAGCTCACTGAAATTTATATACTAAAAGAGAATCAGATGTTTACTGTATTACTACTCGCAGGCATTGAAAAAGTGGTTAATCTAGCGATTGCCACTGACCCCATCACCCAAGCAGGGCTACAACCGTTATCGGGTAAAGTTTTGCGCCTAGTGATGGCAGAGCCAGCCATTGAATTTGATACGATTTTTAATGATGACCATATCCGCTTTGAACCTGTGACGGTTGATGTTTTTGAACCTAAGGGTAGCGCTGTGGTTAGCAAACCTGATTGTATTGTCAAGGTAGACAACCCTGTGCATTTGCTCAATTTGATGGGTGAACCACAAGGCAATCTGCCGATTGAGGGCGATTATAAAGTGCTGATGCAAGTCAAACAATTAGTCGCTGGGTTTGACCCTGATATCATTGGTAAACTGCAACCTCTGATTGGTCTGCCGATGGCAAGTCAACTGTCTAATCTATTAGCCAACCTAAAAGGCACAATCGCTGCACCTGCCAAAGAGATGTTTGCCGATATTGCCAATATCAGAGAGTGGAAAACCAACGATGCAAGTACTGATGCCAATACAGGCAATGAATTAAAGCAACAGCTACTAAAACTGCGGGCGGATATTGAACGTGAACAAGCCAGACTCGATGCCATCAAGCAACAGCAAGCGGCCTTATTGAGAAAGTAGATTGCAAAAGTAGATTGCAAAAGTAAATTTATTGCAAAATTCGCTTTTGCACAATCAAAATGACGGGTTATATCCCCGTCTTTTTTTAACCATTAAAAAATTGCTTATATCATGCTAGAATTCCCACCATTGATAAGCTTTCTAACGAGTTGCCAACGTGTTACTAAATCATCGCAAACGTCTTTTACAACTGTGGCGCATTGCCGCTCATTATCGTGTTGATACGCATCTGCCTATTGAAGAGACGCCGCAGCTTGAGCCCATTGCCAAACTTATCCGTATGCACCCTGCCAGCTATTTTCAAAAACCGCATCCAGACGGGGTTAGGCTGGCGCTTGAAGAGATGGGCACGCTGTTTTTAAAATTAGGGCAGCTGCTTTCCACCCGTCGTGATTTGGTCACCCCTGAAATTATTGAGCAGTTGGTGCACCTGCAAGACAGGGTAAAACCCTTTAGTGTCGATACGGTTATCGAGCAAATTGAACAATCGACAAAAAAAGGCGGTTTGGGGCAACCTATCAATCAGCTATTTGCTAGATTTGATGGCACACCGTTAGCGGCGGCATCCATCGCCCAAGTACACACCGCACGCCTGCATGATGGGCGTGAAGTGGTAGTAAAAATAGTTCGCCCAACCATCCGTGAACAGATTATTGAAGATTTTGAATTATTGCGCGATTTGGCAGGGTGGGCATCGGCACGGATTGAAGCGGCGCGTGCGGTACATATTATCGATATCGTTGAAGATTATCGGCAAGTCTTGCTCAATGAGCTTGATTTAACCCTTGAAGCTGCCAATACCACCCAAATGCGTAACAACTTTTTGGGTTCATCGATGATGTATGTGCCTGAAGTGTATCAAGCGAGCAAAAACATCATGATTATGGAGCGCATTGTTGGGGTGCCGATTTCGCAAACCCAAGTATTTGATGCGCTTGGATATGATAGGGCGGCACTTGCGGCAAAAGGATTAACGATTTTTTTCACCCAAGTATTTCGGGATAATTTCTTCCATGCCGATATGCACCCAGGCAATGTGTTTGTTGAAACGCTGCCAGCCGATACCCCAAATCCCAATCCCCGCTACATCGCCCTTGATTGCTCAATCGTGGGCGAGCTATCTAAAGCTGACCAAATGATTGTGGCGAGGCTTTTATTATCGGTGATGAACAATAACTTTACCGGTCTAGTGGATATTATCGCGCGGGCAGGCTGGATTCCACCCAATACCGATAAATACGCCCTCATGCGCGATATGCGCCGCACCGTGTCACCGATGATTAGTAAGCCAATCAACGACATTGATTTTGCAGGCGTGCTAATGTCGGTGCTTGATATTGCGCGTCGCTATCATTTAGATATACCGCCGCAGTTGATGCTACTGCTTAAAACGCTAGTGCATGTGGAAGGTTTAGGACGGGATTTATACCCTGAGCTTGATATCTGGTCGCTCGCCAAACCGATTTTGACAGGCTGGGTGAAGCAGCAATTTGACCCGATGCAAAAAATTGGCGAGCTACGCAAGCAATTACCTGAACTGTTACTGAGTCTCAATGATATGCCACAGTTGCTGGATAACAGTTTGCAAAGTCTGTCAAATCTGGGAGGTCACCAAGATCAGCAGCTGCGTGAAATACAGCAAATTCGCTCAGATATGCTCAAAAGTCGTCAGCAGGATTGGCTTGCGCTGCTTGGGTTTGTGGGGTCGTTGTTTATCGCGCAAATGATTGCCAGTCATGCCGTCTGGCAGGTGAGTAGCTGGCTTGCGCCGATTTTTTATGTGATTGCCGTGCTGTTTGTATTGTGGCGGTTATTAAATTAGCGAGTTAAGCATGCTTCATATAATGATCGGCTAGCAGTTTGACAATCGTAGGGATAAAGGGTTTTGCCAAATCATGTCCCATGTCTTTAATCAAATGAAACTCACTGTGCGCAATCGCTTTGGCAATCGCCCGACCATGCGCCGATGGCACCAGCCCATCTTTTTCCCCATGAATGATAATGGTTGGCTGTTTGATTTTTTGGTCGAATTTAACAATAGAGCCAGTGGCTAATATTGCTTGCAGCTGCTGAAGCGCGCCACGTGGGTGATAACTACGTTCAAACCGCAAACGAATGAGTCGTTCTACTTCCTCTTCATCCACATGATTGGGTGAGCCGATACGCTGCATACACCACACGCCGTATGCGACCACGTCATCAATTTGGGTGGTTTTGGGATGTGACAGTAGGGTTTGCAGCTGCTTTGGCTTGGTGGGTGGTAAAAATGGCTTGTTGTTACTGGTAAACATGAGACCCAGTGTCGACACGCGTTTTGGGTATTTGGCAGCCAAAATTTGCGCAATCATCCCGCCCATGGATGCCCCCACCACATACACATTTTTCAGCGCTAATTTATCAAGCAAGCGGCGGGTATCTTCGACCATATCAAATAAGTTATACGCCACAGGAAAATGACGGTTCGTCAAACCCACTTGCATACGCAGCATCATTTTGACATTGTTGATGGGAAAACGGGGGAAGGGTCGGGCGATTTTTGAGGATAGCCCGATATCACGATTGTCAAAACGAATCACAAAAAAGCCTGCGTCAATCAAGCCTTTGACAAAACTATCTGGCCAAAACACCAACTGCGAGCCTAAGCCCATAATCAGTAGCAAGGGCGGATGATCAGGATTGCCACCAACTTCAACACACAGTTGTAATTCATCACCGATATCAATTATGGCACTTTGCATAAAGTCCGTAATCACTGAGGGTTCAAAATTAAATTTGGCTAAATCCATAATTTATTCCAAAAATATCAATCTGCTAGTGGGATGTTGAAAGAACTTGCCGCATTAGATGACCCGTTGCACGAGTGTGGCAACTAAGATAGTTACTAAGACAGCCAATCCGCCACTTGCTTGGTTAACGTTAAGCGCTGTTTTGCTGCTTCTTTACCGGCTAATACAAATCCTAAAATGCTATTAGAGTCATCTTTTGGATGGGCGGTCATGACCATGCCATCAGTCGTTGGGGTCGTTTGCCAATACAGTTGATCGTCACTGTACTGCCCTGATACGGGTAATACCACCAAAGGTAAACTAGGTGTTTTGATAGCCACTGGCATGGCAGGATACGCCACTTTGGTCGGCGCCATGTTAGGGTCAGCCAGGGTTTTTGCCAAGGCTTTGGCTTGGTTCATCAATGGCATGACATAGGGCATATAGCTGCCCATCACGTTGGCACAATCGCCAATGGCATAAATATGCTTGGCTGATGTGGCTAGGTACGCATCGACCTTGATGCCTTGCTGCACGGTTCTTGGTAAATGGGTTATTGTAGGATTGATGTGCTGTGACGATGCTATGGCAATGTTCGCTGATGCGGCAAGGTCAGTATTAGCCACCAAACCAATCGCTATCAAAACAATATCCGCCTCAAAGGTTTGTGATTGCTTATCCCTGTCAAATGAGATGGTCACGGTTGCATTATCGCTTGTATTAATATTTGTAGTAATATTTTTATTAACGTTTGTCGTGATACTGGTGATATCAGTGCCTAAATAAAATGTCACCCCTGACTGAGTCAAAGCGTCTTGTAGCATGATACCTGCTTGGCTAGGTAGCTGCTGAGCCAGTGGGCGTGCCGCTTTATCGAAGAGAGCTACTGTGATGTCAGCGGTCTGGTTAGCTGTATTTTGACCAATCAAATCATTGGCAAATTCACAACCAATCAACCCTGCACCAATAATCGCTACCTTAACCGGCGCTGATTTTTGAGATTTTAGGGTGTTTAGGCGCTGCTGAAAGCTTTTGTACTCATCTAAATGATTGACGGCAAAAATGGTTTGGTGATTGACCGCTAGATTGGGTAACAGTCTAGAATGCGCGCCTGTCGCCAATACCAAATCTCGATAAGCAAGCGTTGTTTGAGACGCTTCATTGACTAACGAGCGAACCACAATGACTTGTTCATCGGTATTAATATCAGTGACTTGATGAAAATTTAATAGGGTCAGGTTTAATGTTTCTGCCATTTTTGCCGCGCTCGCATTGGCGATGGTATCGGCAAGTTTGTTTTGCGCATAGGCATTTGACAAGGTTGGCTTAGCATAGCTATCACCACTGTCTTGACACACCATGACGATAGGCAAGCTAGTCGTTAGCTTTCTGAGCTCACGCGCTAGCGTATAGCCCGCCATCCCTGAACCAATAATGATTACAGGTTGTGGTTGTGTATTTGACAGTTGCGCAATAGGCGCATCATTTGAACTGATACTGTCTAAGCTTACACTATTGTCACTGGCACTATCGACACTCGCACTATCGACATTGTTAGTTGATTGCATGATAAAACCCTATTATATTTATTATAGTTCAATCATTTCAAAGTCCACTTTACCAACCCCACATTCAGGGCAAGTCCAATCTTCGGGAATATCTTCCCAGCGTGTACCCGGAAGGATGCCTTCTTCTGGGCAGCCCAGTGCCTCATCATACACCCAACCACACACGATACATTGATATTTTTTCATTGATAACTTTCCCTATGTTAGTGGTAACTTTTGCTATTGAAGATAAGGATAAAAATTGCAATTACAATGCCGAGCAGTATGTTAACCATGCAAAACTTACGCAATCACCTAAAAATTTAACTTGCGATAGTTTACAAGTATGCACTGAAACAAGCAAGCCAATGACAGGCAACATTCAATCCCATATCGCAAATCTTTAAATCAGTTCGCCCAAGCCTAGCCTATTAATCATGGCTAAAATAAAGGCATAATGCTGTCCGTGACCTTGATTGGCTCAGCAGGAAAAAATTGCTAGAATGAGGGACGCTTTAGCAATTTTTACTTAATTTTTACTTAACACTTAATTTTTACTTAACACTTATTTTTTCTGAACTCGGTCAATCCTATGCAATCGACTATCACCCCTGATTCACCACACCCATTTTGGCAAATCATCAGAGTGGTACCTGATTTTCCCAAACAAGGCATTGCGTTTTATGATATCACGCCATTATTGCGCGCTCACGTCAATGCGGTAATCGATGCGTTACTGGCAGCGATACCACAGCCAGTATTTGAGGCGGTTGATTGCTTTGGCGCCATTGAAGCGCGGGGGTTTATTTTTGCTAGTCTGTTGGCGGGTCGAACAGGCAAAGGCATGGTATTGGTACGCAAAGAAGGCAAGCTGCCACCGCCTGTGGCGAATAAAAGCTATGCGCTAGAGTATGGTAGTGATACTTTAGAGATGCAGGCGGGACTTGCGCCGGCGAATGTGTTGTTGGTGGACGATATATTGGCGACAGGCGGTACTTTGAGCGCTGCGGTGGAACTTTGTGAATCCGCAGGACATCAAGTATTAGGCGCACTTGTACTGCTTGATTTGGTGAATTTGCATCAACCGCTTGCTATACCACTTTATACCGTGTTGCAAGCTAAAGGCTAATGGGGTGGCATGGGGCTAATCATGATTAAAGGACATGATTAGCCGCTAACAAAAATTTAATGAACCAAGCTTTATCCATCAAAGTTTTAATGAATAAAGCTTTAATTAACAACACCTAGTTAACCAAGCCTCTCAAGGTTTGCTCTAACGCTTCTCGAGCTTGGATAAAGCCTTCAATACCAGCAGATAATAATTCTTGGCTGATAGGATCAAGCGCATGTTGTTCGGCAAATTGTGTCTCATCGAGGGTTTCCTTTTTGAGGTCAATAAATTTCATGTCTGGGAATAGCTGACGCTCGACTTTGACGTCCATCGTGGCAAGTTGGTCTAGCAAATCAGGCGCAATCGTTAATAAATCACAACCTGCCAATGCCAATATTTGCTCAATGCTGCGAAAACTCGCGCCCATGATTTGGGTGGTGTAGCCATGCTGTTTGAAGTAATGATAGATAGTTTTGACTGAGCTCACGCCTTTATCACGGCTGATTTCGATGCTATCGAGTCCTTCGTCTTTTTTCTGCCAATCCAAAATCCGTCCGACAAATGGCGAAATCAAGGTAACATCGGCATCGGCACAGGCTTTGGCTTGGTGCAAGCCAAATAGCAGCGTCACATTACAATGGATACCTTGTTGCTCTAGCGCTTTGGCAGCTTGGATGCCTTCCCACGTGCCAGCGATTTTGATGAGTACGCGTTTTTTATCAATCCCGGCGGCTTCATAGGCTTTGATAAATTGCTGCGCTTTGACAATTGTGCCATCGGTATCATAAGACAACCTTGCATCCACTTCAGTGGAAACACGACCATCAATCAGTTTTAAAATTTCGGTGCCGATATAAATGGTGAGCTCATCAATCACCGCATCGATATCATTGGGGTGTTTTTTTAATGTCTCAATTAAAATAGGCTGCATTTGTGGCGCTGACAATGCCTTGGTAATCAAGCTTGGGTTGGTGGTCGCATCGACTGGTTTTAAGCGGGCAATCGCTTGCAAATCCCCAGTATCTGCCACAATGGTTGTCATCATTTTTAGTTGGTTTAAGCTGCTCGTCATGTACTTTCCTAAATGTCAAATTGCTGCATGTCTCTGATAACCTATCAGGGACAAAATGGTATGGTTTCATTCAATGTTGTTTAACCTATGTCAAAAGCTATCACAAACATTGTGACAATCGCTAGTTTTTTTTCTATTTTGCAAGTATTTGTTAAGCATCAAGCAGAAAAATCCAATTTTTTTTAGGGTATGCCAAAAATATTGTGTCTATATCACTATTTGTGATGAAAAAGCGCCGAGCGAAACTCGATTAACAGGCGTGATTTGTGCTAGTATTAGGCAATTTCTGCTATAAAGCCATTTGGTAACTTTGTATATTTCAAGGTATATTTCAAGCTAGGCTGCCTGTGATTTATGACCCTCAATCCTATCGCGCAGGTCAGTGTTAACTGTTGAGTTGTAATTTTATGAATGAACAAACGATGAGCAATGATGAATTAGTTGGACTTCGCCAAAAAATCGATGAAGTGGATGAAAAAATCCAGCGATTAATCAACGAGCGAGCAGGCTATGCGGTGCAAGTAGCCAAAGCCAAAAAGACGCAAGAGGACAATCCGATTTTTTATCGCCCAGAGCGAGAAGCGCAGGTACTAAAAAAAGTGATGGCGCGTAATGAGGGTCCACTCCCTGCCGATAAAATGGCACGTTTATTCCGCGAAATCATGTCAGTGTGTTTAGACTTAGAAGCCCCACAAAAAATTGCTTATCTGGGTCCTGCAGGCACCTTTACCCACATGGCAGCGCTGAAGCATTTTGGTAAAGCCGCCACGACAGTGCCGCTATCGACCATTGCTGATGTGTTTCGTGAAGTGGAAGCCGGCTCTGCGATGTATGGCGTCGTCCCTGTGGAAAATTCGTCAGAAGGCGTGGTCAATCATACCCTTGATGGCTTCTTATCCTCCGATCTGAAAATCATTGGTGAGGTAGAATTACCGGTGCATCATCAGTTTTTGGTGGGTGAGCATACCAAAGTGGGCGCAATTTCAAAAATTTATGCCCACAGCCAAGCGCTTGCCCAATGCCGCCAATGGCTAGATACCCATTATCCCAATGTCGAGCGTGTCGCAGTCTCTAGCAATGGTGAAGCGGCGCGGCGTATCAAAAATGAGTGGCACTCAGCCGCCATTGCAGGGGAAGTGGCAGCAAGCGAATATAATTTGCACAAACTATTTGAAAATATCGAAGATACCCCGTCCAATACCACACGTTTCTTAATCATTGGCCGCGAAGCAGTAGCGCCGTCAGGTCAAGATAAAACCTCGATTTTAGTGGCAGCCAAAGATCAGGCGGGCGCGCTGATTCAAATATTGCAGCCACTCGCAAAACATGGGGTGTCGATGACCAGTATCGAAACCCGCCCAGAGCGTCCAAACAAATGGGCTTATGTGTTCTTTATTGATATGCTCGGTCATATTGACGATGCCAATATGCAAGCCGCCCTCGCTGAGATTCGCCCGCAAGTCAAAGATTTACGGGTATTAGGCGCTTATCCAAAAGCGGTGATTTAACCGTTTTTGGCAATAAAATTTTATCAGTATCAATCATCAACTAAAGGTTTTGATATGACGATCCAATCGGTCAATCACAGTATTGAGCAGTTAAAAGCTTATGAAATGGATAAATCCAATGAAGAGCTGACCCGTGAGTATGGCTTGGGTGACATCGTTAAATTGGCGAGCAATGAAAACCCAACGGGCTGCTCGCCACACGTGACCTTGGCAATCACGTCAAAACTGGGCGAATTATCGCGTTATCCCGATGGCGCAGGGCAGGGGCTTAAACAAGCCTTAGCTGATTTTTTGGGCTGCGAAACAAAACAAATTGTGTTGGGTAATGGCTCTAATGAATTACTCAATAACATTACCGCAAGCTTTGCCGATGGCGATGATGTGATTGTGTATTCTCAATACGCGTTTTCGGATTACGAGTTGGCGTCTTTGGGTATTAGTGAGCGAACCCAACAAGTCGCTGCCAAAAATTTTGCTCATGATTTGCCTGCGATGCTTGAGACGGTCAATCAAACTGCCAATTGTAAAATGGTGATTATCACCAATCCCAACAACCCCACAGGCACCGTGCTCGCCAAAGATGACCTGATTAAATTCATCAAAAAAGTGCCATCGGAGGTGTTGGTGGTGATTGATGAAGCTTACATCGAATTTGTGCCAACGCTCAGCTGTGTAGATTTGACCCAAGAGTATGACAATGTCATTGTGCTACGTAGCTTTTCCAAAGCTTATGGACTGGCAGCCTTGCGCATTGGTTATGCCGTAAGCAGCGCAAGCATTGCCGAGATTTTAAATTATACGCGCCAGTCGTTTAATACCAGTACGTTGGCGCATGCCGCCGCCACAGCAGCGATTAAAGACCAACATTTTATTAACCAATATTTGGCGTTTAACCATGAGCAAAAACAAGCCCTGTATGATGGCTTGGATAGCTTAGGTGTCGTCTATGTCAAATCAGCGACCAACTTTGTGATGGTCAATGTCGGCGATGGCATGGACATCTACCAAACTTTGATTGAGCAAGGTGTGGTAGTGCGGCCGATGGTTGGCTACGGTCTGCCAGCCTGGATACGCGTGAGTGTGGGTTTGCCTGAAGAAATTAACCGTTTTTTAGATACGTTGGCGCAGGTATTGAGCTGAGCCGATGTTAGAAAAAAGGTTAGAAAAAAAGTTAGAAAAAAATCGTGAAGTATTTTGGCATTTTTTAGCGTTATTTGTGGTCATCGTTTGGGGAACAACATTAGCAAGCACCAAGGTGCTGCTGGCGGATATGTCACCCATTCAGATTTTGCTGTATCGGTCGGTATTTGCCTATGGGTTATTGTTTGCCATGTCACCTAGACTGCAAACCTTTAGTAGTGTAAAAAACGAAGTGTTGTATTTCTTGTCGGGGCTGTGCGGTATCACCTTGTATTTTTTGCTAGAAAATACCGCATTGCTATATACCTATAGCAGTAACGCGGCGCTGTTAGTCACAGCATCACCTTTGTTTACGGTGCTGATTGCCAGTTTTATCATTAAAACGCATGCCTTTAGCAAGTTGCTGTTGATTGCCTGTGTGATGGCGTTGGTTGGCGTGGCGTTGGTACTGGCGAATCAGCCGATGAGTTTAACCAATGGCATGCTGGGTAATATTTTGGCGATATTAAGTGGGTTGGCGTGGTCGTTGTTTGGGTTTGCTAACAGTGCCATTAAAGATGAACTGAACCCGATGGTACGCATGCGTAAAGTGTTTTTGTATGGCATAATCACCGCGTCGCTGTATATGCTGGTGACGGGTGAAGCCTTTATCAACCTGCACGCGTTTACGCCCATCAATCTGGCAAATTTGCTGTTTTTAGGTGGTATCGCTTCCGCCTTGTGTTTTGTGTTGTGGACCAATGCCAATAAGCATTTGGGCGTGGTGAAAACCTCGCTGTATATTTATTTTATTCCGCTCATTGCGGTATTGTTGGGTGTGGTTTTATTGGGCGAAACAATAACTATCAGCACTATGTTGGGTGGGATTTTGATTGCGCTCGCAGTCTTTTTAGCAAATTATAAAAAATCGGTAAGTTAAATGTTTGAAAAAGTGTGTTTTATTGGGCTAGGGCTCATCGGCGCAAGTTTGGCACAAGCCATGCGTGATAAAAAATTGGCCAAATCAATTGTGGCGGTCAGCCGTTCACAATCAACCATTGACAAAGGTATCAACTACGGACTGCTTGATGCAGGATTTGATGATGCTGCCCTTGCGGTGCAAGGGGCAGATTTGGTGGTAATAGCCACGCCGGTGCAGGCGGTCAAAAAAATTTTTGAACAAATCAAACCCATCATTACCGATAAAACCATTATCATGGATGTGGGCAGTACCAAAGGCAATATCATTGCAGACGCCAGCGCGGTATTTGGTGAGGATATGCCCAAAGGTTTTGTGCCTGCCCATCCGATTGCAGGGGCAGAAAAATCAGGGATTGATGCGCGTAATGCCAAACTATTTGATAACCATAAAATCATCCTAACCCCGCTAGATACCACTAGCAAACAAGCCGTTAAAAAAGTGATTGCACTATGGGCGCAGACTGGCGCAGAAGTGGTAACCATGTCAGCGGATTATCATGATAAGGTGCTCGCGCGTACCAGTCATTTACCCCACTTGCTCGCCTACAATCTAGTTGCTCAACTAGCCAAGCACAACGACAATATGGATATTTTTCGTTTCGCGGCGGGTGGCTTTCGGGATTTTACCCGTATCGCCGCCAGCGACCCAACCATGTGGCATGATATTTTTTATGCCAATAAAACCGCGCTCCTCGATGCCATTGATGAATTTAGTGAGCAATTAAGCCAGTTGAAAGCAATTATTGAAACCAATGATTCTGAGCGGATGCTGGGTATATTGACCCAAGCCCAAGCCGCTCGACAACATTTTGGACATATGTTAAATAAAACGCCTTATTTGGAAAAACAAGCCATGAAGCAAACTTACGTTATCGCCCCAGCCCAACAATTTGAAGGCAGTCACACCGTCGCAGGTGACAAGTCTATTTCTCACCGTTCGATTATGTTTGGTTCGTTAGCCAAAGGTACCACCACGGTGACAGGGTTTTTGGAAGGTGAAGACGCACTCGCTACTTTGCAGGCCTTTCGCGATATGGGCGTAGTGATTGAAGGTCCTAATCAGGGCAGGGTAGTGATTCATGGGGTTGGATTACATGGGTTAAAACCTTCGCATGATCCATTATACATGGGTAATTCAGGCACCAGTATGCGCTTGTTATCAGGTATTTTATCAGCACAAAAATTTGATTCGGTGATGACGGGCGACCCGAGTTTATCCAAACGTCCCATGGAACGGGTCGCCAAGCCTCTGCGGGAGATGGGTGCCAAAATCCAAACCACGGGCGAAAAAGGCACGCCGCCGATTAGCATCACCGGTAATCAAACTTTAACAGGTATCCGCTATGAAATGCCGATGGCATCAGCGCAGGTGAAATCGTGTTTGCTGCTAGCAGGGCTATGGGCACAAGGCACTACCACGGTGATTGAGCCAGAAGTGACGCGCGATCACACGGAGCGCATGCTGACGGCATTTGGTTATCCTGTAACAGTGACAAAAGTGCACAATGGCAATCAAATTAGTGTGACAGGGGGCGGCGAATTAACGGCATGTGATATCGCAGTGCCTGCTGATATTTCATCCGCGGCATTTTTTATGGTCGCAGGTGCCATCGCCCAACAAGGCAATGTGACCATCAACAAAGTGGGCATCAATCCCACGCGCACCGGCGTGATTGATATCTTAAAGCTGATGGGCGCTGATTTGACATTGACCAATGAAACCACCGTTGGCGGTGAGCCAGTTGCCGATATCGTGGTGAAATCTTCAAAATTGCAAGGTATTGAGATTCCTGAGCACTTGGTGCCGCTCGCCATTGATGAATTCCCTGTGCTGTTTGTGGCAGCAAGTTGTGCCACGGGTAAAACCGTGCTACATGGCGCAGCTGAACTGCGCGTTAAAGAATCTGACCGTATTCAAGTCATGGCAGATGGGCTAAAAACCTTAGGAATTGCCTGTACCGTACTCGATGATGGCATTGAAATTGAAGGTCGCGGTGATGTGGCACAGGTGTTTGGCGGTGGTGAGATTGAATGTCACCATGACCATCGCATTGCCATGAGTTTTACTGTGGCAAGTTTGCGCGCAAGCGATACGATTACCATTCATGGTACTGAAACGGTCAATACCAGCTTCCCTAACTTTGCTGAACTGGTCAATAGTGCAGGATTGCAAGTTAAAGTGGTGACTGACTAAACCCTAGGTGAGCTAAACTTGTATCACTGTCGCAAGTCTTTACATGGATGACATGAAAACTAAGATAGACTATGACTTTCTTAGTTTTTACTTTTTTACAAAAAATAAAATTTATCGTTGTGTTAATGAAAAATCAAATCCCCGAAAATCAAATCTCCCAAAGTCAAACCATTGATATCATCAATAGTGACATTCCGACCCGTGCCGTTGATATTACTGACCATGAAAAACCAACCATAGTGACCACCCCCAAAGGGGTATTGACCGCACTGGCTGCTTTTTTAATTTGGGGGTTTTTCCCCCTGTATTTTAAGCTACTCAAAGATTATGATGCGATTGAAATCATTGGGCATCGAATTATTTGGACGTTTGTCACGATTTTACTGATCATGATAGTGACTAAAAACTGGCACTGGGTGAAAGTGATTCAAGCCAACCCAAAATGGCTACTTTATACTGCCGTTTCGGGGACGATTATCTCAGTTAATTGGCTGGTGTACGTGTGGGCGGTCAATCATGATCAGATTTTGGAAGCCAGTTTGGGCTATTATATTGGTCCGTTGATGGGTATTTTACTATCGCTAGTGGTCATCAAAGAAAAACTGCGTCCTTTGCAATGGATGGCAGTGATTTTGGCAGCGATAGGCGTGGCGATTCAGTTGGTCGTGCTGGGTAAATTGCCGTGGGTATCGTTATTGTTGGCGAGTAGCTTTTCTGTGTATGGTTTGATGCATCGCCATACCCCGCTTGACGCGCTGTCTGCGATGTTTATCGAAACGGCATTATTGGTGCCGGTCTTTATTGGCTGGTTTGCTATGCATGATGTTGCTAGTAGTCAGTTAGATTTTTGGCTGTCGCCATCAATTTTTTTATTAATGATTGCAGGGCCTGTGACCTTGATACCTTTGCTCATGTTTAATAAAGCCACCAAAATGGTTAACTTTAGCTTATTGAGCTTTTTAAATTATTTGACCCCGTCCATGATTTTTTTATTGGCGATATTCTTGTATCATGAGCCTTTTAACATTTATAAATTGATTACCTTTGCCTTTATTTGGACAGGGTTGGTATTTTTTAGTTATGATTTAATCAAACAACGAAATACCTAACGAGAGTAAAAATGACCACACCAGAAACCACCCAACAAACTAAGCTTGAAACGCCCCACAATACCACGCAAGCTACCACACAAAAAACCATGCATGAATCACTATATTCAGCAGCGGATGCCTTACATGCGATTGCAAACGAAAAGTCCAACAATCAGCCAGTCAAACTGACCGGTAATTCAACGGATATGGTATTTGTCAAGGGACTCAAAGTCGATGCCGTGATTGGCGTGTATGAGTGGGAGCAGCAAATAACCCAACCGTTGATTTTTGATATTGAAATGGTGGGCTGTCAATACCAAGCGTCGCAGACTGATAATATTCAAGATGCCATCAACTATAAAAGTGTCAGTGAGCGCGTGGCTGAAGTGAGCATTGCCAACAAAGTCGCGCTGTTAGAGCGGTTAGCGCAATTGGTCGCTGAGATGATTTTGGCAGAATTTGCCCCAGAAAAAGTCACAGTGACGATTCACAAACCAACCGCCATCAAACAAGCCGATAGTGTCGGGGTTAAAATTACCCGTTTTCAGCAAAATTAATTAGCCTAAGCAAAAAATATGTTTATTTGAGCATTTGAGTATGAGTGTACCACCGCGTGATGTCATAGTCATCGAAGCCTGTGTTTTGTCGTTAGCCAGTAATGTCAAACAACCTTATTATTTACAAAAAGCCAAAGACTGGCTGCAAAACTTTGGCACTTTGACCCTCAGCGCGATTCATAGTAGTGAAGATACTTGTAGTGATAACAATTTAAACGACGATTTAAACAAGCAAACATCCAATACACCGGTTTATTTTAACCAAGTGGCTTATTTAGCATTTGCGCAGCCAATGGATTATTGGCAGTGGTTACAACTCACCAAGAAGTTTGAACAGCAACAAGACAGACTTCTGTACCAAAAACCCGCTGTTACATTAGACATTGATATCATTGCGGTAAAATGCCTGCATCAAATTGACAATATCGACAATAATCTCGATGAAAAAGGCAATCGATTCGTGCTATTTGCTAAATCAGCAAACCAGTGGTTAGGCATCCGCCGGCGTTTTCCACTAGCTTGTTATGACCAAGTAGGGATAGTAGATTTATCAAAAAATATCGATTTGTCCTTTATCCGAAGTTTTTAATCCTCATCGCTGCCACTATCACTATTAATATCACTGCCACTATCAATGCCCAATTTTTTCATACGGTAGCGCAGTGAGCGAAACGTTGTATTTAACAGTTTAGCAGCTTGGGTGCGATTCCAACCACTGCAGTTGAGCGCCGCGATAATGACTTTTCGTTCTTGATTCATCAAATATTCTTCCAGCCCTTCGGCAGGCAGTTGACCTTCTTCAGCAGAGGGCTGGGCTAAATTAGGTGCATTGATATTCCCTATCGGCGCATCTAAAGTTAACGATTCATGGGTTAACGCATCATGGGTGGATTGGGTTGGTGTGGGCGCAAGTTGAATATTGGGTTTGACTTTGTAACCACTTGCAAACAAGTTGCTGCCATAGGAAGTATTGATGGGGCTGTTGGAAGCGGATTTAGGCTCGGCTAAGGGCTCAACTTTTGGCGCGCTCGGTTGACTCGGTATTGATAAGACGGGGTGATTGGAGTTTTCTGTGATTTCATGGATTTCATGGATTCTATGAGTGTCAGCCGGTACGTTGGCGGCTGATAATGGCAAATTCAAATGATGGGCTTCAATCACATTATCATCAGCTAGGGTAATCGCCCGCTCTAAGATATTTCTTAATTCACGCACGTTGCCTGCAAAGTGATGGTTTGTCAATTGAACCGCGGCTTCATTCGATAATGTCGGTGGCTGCGCTAGTCCCCAATCGTCTGCAATCAAAGAGATAAAATGATTGGCTAACAGTAAAATATCATCACGCCGTTCATTGAGACTGGGTAATTTTACTTCAATCACGTTGATGCGATAATATAAATCTTGTCTAAATTCACCCGTTTCGACAAGCTTAGCCAAATTTTTATGGGTAGCGGATAAAAGGCGCACATCCACGGCAATCTCTTGGGTGCTCCCAATGGGGCGGATTTTCTTTTCTTGAATCGCGCGTAATAATTTGACTTGCATGGAAATCGGCAAATCCGCTACTTCATCCAAAAATAGCGTGCCGCCATTTGCTTGTTGGAATAACCCTTCTTTATCTGCGGTGGCGCCCGTAAAGCTGCCTTTTTTGTGCCCAAAGAACTCACTTTCCATCAACTCTGATGGGATGGCGCCGCAGTTAACAGGCACAAAATTGGCAGAGCAGCGTGGGCTTAAATCATGAATGAGCTTGGCAACGACTTCTTTACCGGTGCCAGACTCTCCCCACAAAAATACGGGCGCTTGGCTACGCGCCAATTTTTGGATGGTGGTTTTGAGCTGGGCAATGGCGTTAGATTGTCCGATTAGGCGATTGCTAAAAGGATCATAGACTTCTTTACAATTGAGTTTATGGGCATTTTCCGCCACCTTCAAGGCGTTTTCGACCAACTGGCGTAGCCGTGATAGCTCAAGTGGCTTGTTGACAAAATCAAACGCCCCCAATTTTAACGCTTCAATCGCCAAATCCATGCTACCGTGGGCGGTAATCACTGCCACGGGGGTTTTGGCATAATTTTTACTGATAAATTTAACGATATCTAGTCCTGTGCCATCTGGGAGTTTGAGATCGGTTAAGCAAAAATCAAAATTATACGCTTGAAGATGGCTGATGCCAGTGGCATAGTCATAGGCGACTTTGGTTTCAATGCCCATTTTTTTGAGTGTCATCTGCATCAAGCGACACAAATCTACTTCATCATCAATAATCAGCGCTAATGCCATACAGATGCAAAACCTTTAACACAAAGTAATTAGAGGGATTATAGCTCTTCGCTTGTTTTATCGTCAGTCAGCTATGGCAAAACAAGCTAGTGCAGACGTTATAGCGGGCTAACTTATGATAGCCCAGCTATTTGCTAGCTCAGTCACTTACTAACTCATTCACTTGCTAGTCTCTGACTCACAAGCACCTTTGGTGACGCTCATAGTCTTGTCCATAGCATTGACGCCATTATTTGCCATACAAGCGTTGCCATAGGTTTGATAGCGGACGATGCCATTATTGATAGTTTTGACGCAGACAGGATCATATTGCATGGTGCACATCATCTCAGGTTTCTTAATTGGCTGAGGCATAGGTTGGGGGTTTTGCTGAGCTGGGCTAACAGCTTGGCAGCCAAATAAACTTAATGAGAAGCATAATGGGGTAAAAAACTTGAACATAGCATTCCTTATTTTGTTCCGTAAGTGATACAAGAGATGATATAAGCATCATTGAGTATACCAAAACTCAGTGAAATCATCTTCAATAATAACCCGCTTGCCAAATTATTATTGCTATTATCTGTTACCAAATCTTTAAAACGTAAACGGGTGAAGCGCGACGACAGCCGTTGCGCCCGTAATAAAGCACGCCCCAAATCCGCCTATCAACAAGTATAAGGCCGAGGCTTAAAGCAGAATTGTCCAATTCGCCAGACACGATATAAGGGATAAAGGATAAAAGACAAAAGCTAAAGGCTAATGGTTAAAGGCTAGGGGTTAAAAGAAAGCTTTGAAGTCATTGCCATAGCCCAGTCAAAAGTTGTTGTGAAATTTGTTAGCGCATTTTATTTTATAGTTAAATTGATAAACATTCACTATAACGATGTAACACTCGTTTGATCAAGAGGTAATCATGTTAACACTCACTTTTTTGGGCACATCTGCAGGGATACCCACCAAACACCGCAACGTCACCGCGCTTGCTGTATCACTCATCAATCCTTATAGCAAAGCAAAAAATGTCCCTTGGATATTGGTGGACTGTGGGGAAGCCACCCAGCATCAATTACTCAAAACCCCGTTGTCCGTGATGCAGCTAGAATTGATTTGTATCACCCATGTGCATGGCGACCACTGTTATGGCTTGCCAGGGTTACTGGCTAGTATGGCGATGAGTGGACGCAAGCACCCATTAACCCTTATCGCCCCACAAGCCATTGCCGATTATCTTGCCGCCGTGCAAGCCACGACAGCGCTGATGATAAATTTTGACATTCATTTTATCGCCATTGAAAATAGAGCGCAGGGGGATAGTTACCAACCTGTCACGCTGGATTTGACAGACGACCATCAGCTACAAGTTGACGTGATTGCGCTATCACACCGTATCCCTAGCCATGCCTTTAAATTCACCCAGCGCCTGTCCAAAAAAACCTTATTAACCCAAAAACTCACCAAGCTTAACGTGCTAGATAAACGGCTATGGGGCAAACTTAAATACGGTATTGACGTCAATCTAGATGATAACACCTTGCTAAAATCCGCGGATTTTATCACCACCACGCTGCATAAAGCCGTGCTAATAGTCGCAGGCGACAATGACTCACCTGAGCTATTAGCCGATGCCATATCAGATACCGATGTGCTAGTACACGAGGCGACTTATACCCAAGCAATCGCTGATAAACGAAAAGTAGCCCCTAACTATTTTGACCCCATGCATTCAACCGCCAAGCAAGTTGCCGAGTTTGCGCAGCTATCACAGTTAAAAAACCTGATTTTGACCCATTTTAGCGCGCGTTTTCAACCTTTTGATAAACCTAGCAGCAAAACTTTAAATATGTCAGATATTCGGGCAGAAGTGGCTACCAGTTATCAAGGTAATTTTTGGCTTGCCCAAGATTTTGATGAATTTAAAATCGACAATGGCAAGGTTAAAAAACGCAATACGCAAATAAACTAACCCTCATAAAGCTATCTTGTTAAAAGAAAATTTTGTAAAAAGTTTTATTGATAACTTTTTTTTATACGCACCAGTCAAATTTACTTGTTATTCCGCCTAGAATTGTTTTGCATAATTAATTATATTTATGGTAATTTAATTATCATTTTTTTAATTTATAACTGTCTTAGCCAATCGTCAGTTGTGGATTGAGAATCCAACCGAACCGCTTGAGGAGAGTGTATGCAAATTGGTGTACCAAAAGAAACTGCATTATATGAAAATCGGATTGCGATTACCCCCGATACCATTAAAAAGTTCATCAAGTTGGGTCACAGTATTGTGGTCGAACGCGATGCGGGTAAAGGTTCGTTTATTACCAATGATGCGTTGGAACAAGCAGGGGCGCAAATTGTTGATGATGCGATCTCAACAAGTGATGTGGTGCTCACGGTCAATAGCTTGCCGATTGAAAAAATCAACCAGCTAAAACAAGAAGCGATTGTCATCGGCATGATGAATCCGTATCGCAATGCCAATTTGCAGGACTATGCCAATCGCCACGCCAAAGTATATGCCATGGAGCTATTGCCGCGAACTTTGTCGCGGGCGCAGAACATGGACGTGCTGTCATCCCAAGCCAACTTGGCAGGTTATAAAGCGGTGATTTTGGCTGCTAACCAGTTTGGTCGTCCTTTCCCCATGTTTATGACATCGGCAGGTACGGTGAAACCTGCGCGTATTGTCATCCTAGGCGTGGGCGTCGCGGGTCTGCAAGCGATTGCTACCGCCCGTCGTTTGGGCGCGGTTGTAGAAGCCAGTGACTTACGTCCCACCGTGCGTGATCAAGTGGAGTCAGTGGGTGGTAAATGGCTCGATGTCCCCATGAGCGATGAAGAAAAAGCCAAAGCCAAAGACACAGGCGGCTATGCCTGGACACCGTCTGAGCAATATATCAAAGACCAAGCCGCGGTTGTCGATAAAGCGGTCAGTCAAGCAGATATTGTGATTACCACG
>ERZ501021.50-NODE-50-length-21836-cov-4.982508_pt1 | contig 21836 bp, 22 predicted proteins | sample MGYA00248838_ERZ501021 | MGnify/ENA primary metagenome ERZ501021 (study PRJEB25958, sample SAMN03398553) | human skin metagenome | study: EMG produced TPA metagenomics assembly of the Human Skin Microbiome Metagenome (human skin metagenome) data set.
AAGCCAGCACGAGGCTGACTTATTTGATTATCTGCTTTAAAAAAGCAATTAGTTTTCTTTGACGAATAGATAGCCTTTACTGCGAACGGTTTTGATACGTTTTGGGTTTTCTGGATCATCACCAATTTTTGGACGGATACGAGAAATACGTACATCAATCGAGCGGTCTTGACCATCATACTCGATACCACGCAGACGTTCAAAAATATCTTCACGCGATAAGATACGACCCGCATTTGATGCCAACAACCACAACAAATCATATTCCGCACTGGTAAAGTCAACAAGCTCATCGTTCAAAGTAACCGAACGACCGCCGTTATCAATAACCAAATCGCCAAATTCAAGACGCTGCGGCACTTCATCGGTTGGCGCGGTATCAGAGCGGCGCAATAGCGCACGAATACGCGCTAATAACACACGGGGTTGAACCGGTTTTGCCACATAGTCATCCGCACCCATTTCTAGACCTAATACTTGGTCCATATCTTCGGTACGCGCGGTTAGCATTAAGATAGGGTTATGAAAATGAGGACGTACTTCACGGCATACCGTCAGACCGTCACTACCTGGCAGCATCACATCAAGCACCACCATATCAGGCTGCTCAGCCACAATACGACGAATCGCACGGTTACCGTCAGTTTCAATTGCCACATCTAAACCATTTTTACGCAAATAATCTTGGGTCAAGGTGGCAAGACGCTCATCATCCTCTACAATCAATACGCGGGGTATCAACTCTTCTTCTGACATAATTTCCTCCAAAAAATTTTATACATACTCTTAATACTTATATCAGAATATATCTTTATTTATCCAGCAGCAATAAGTAATAAAAGTTTACGCATTACCTGTACTACTACAATATAATTGAATTAATTTAGCGAAAAAATAGCCAATTTAATATTGTTAAAACGTAACTAAACATAAAAAAGTATAAATACCACATTTAATAAGATGCAAAAGCATACGATATAAGGTTATCTATTTAATAACTGATAAAATTTTCTTGCTAGCTTTGGTTTAACTAGCTTTGATTTAAAAGATAATTAGCAAATTTTTACTCACCCTTTTTTTAAGCACTTATATCTTTAAGCACCCATAAAAAAACAGTGGTCATAGCCACTGTCTTTAAACATGTGCGTATCAAAATTAGGCACGGTTTTTGAATTTCTTTAAGGTTTGCAATTGTGCCAAAGATTCTGCCAATGCTGCCAAAGCCGCAGAGGCAGAGGTGTCAATATCGGCTTTTTGATTTTGCAAGGTTTGTTCTGCATGACGACGTGCTTCCAAAATTTTGGCTTCATCTAAGTCATGCGCACGTACTGCCGTATCTGCCAATACCGTCACTAAATGCGGTTGCACTTCTAAAACGCCACCTGATACATACACCATTTCATCATTGCCATTGCTGGTTTTGATCTGCATGGTACCTGGTTTTAATAGCGTAATAAAAGGAATATGTCCTGGCAAAATACCGACTTCACCTTCTACACCAGTAGCAATTAACATACTAATCTCACCAGAGTAGATAGTTTCTTTCGCACTGACGACATTACATTGTAAAGTTGCCACAGTTCTCTCCTATGGTATTGCAAAATTAGGTTGATAAAACCCTGTTAATATAGTTTAAATTAACAGGGTTTGATTGAGAAATTAGCCGCGTAGTTTTTCTGCTGCAGCAACCACTTCTTCAATACCACCTTTCATGTAGAATGCTTGTTCTGGCAAGTCATCATACTCACCATTTAAGATTGCTTTAAAGCTTTGAATGGTTTCACGGATTGGTACGTATTTACCTGGTGAGCCGGTGAATACCTCTGCAACGTGGAAAGGTTGTGACAAGAAACGTTGGATTTTACGTGCACGGTACACTACTAATTTATCATCTTCTGATAATTCGTCCATACCCAAAATCGCAATAATGTCTTTCAACTCTTTAAAGCGTTGTAATACTTCTTGAACGCCACGAGCAACAGCATAGTGCTCTTCACCAATGACCAGTGGGTCTAACTGACGCGACGTTGAGTCTAGTGGGTCAACCGCTGGGTAAATACCTTGTGAGGCAATATCACGGCTCAATACCACTGTTGCGTCTAAGTGAGCAAAGGTTGTCGCGGGTGATGGGTCAGTCAAGTCATCGGCAGGAACGTATACTGCTTGTACCGAGGTAATAGAGCCTGATTGGGTTGAAGTAATACGTTCTTGTAGTACACCCATCTCTTCTGCAAGCGTTGGCTGATAACCTACCGCAGATGGCATACGACCTAATAATGCTGATACTTCGGTACCCGCTAGTGTATAACGATAAATATTGTCAACGAACAATAATACGTCACGACCTTTACCGTTTTCATCTTTTTCGTCACGGAAGTATTCTGCCATGGTTAAACCTGTCAGGGCAACACGTAAACGGTTTCCTGGTGGCTCATTCATCTGACCATACACCATCGCAACTTTATCAAGTACGTTTGAGTCTTTCATCTCGTGGTAGAAGTCATTACCTTCACGAGTACGCTCACCTACACCAGCAAATACCGATAAACCTGAGTGTGCTTTTGCGATGTTATTGATAAGTTCCATCATGTTAACGGTTTTACCAACACCCGCACCACCGAACAGACCGACTTTACCGCCTTTAGCAAATGGGCATAGTAAGTCAATTACTTTAATACCCGTTTCTAAAAGTTCAGTAGAGTTTGATTGTTCATCATAGCTTGGCGCTTCACGGTGAATCGCCCAAGTGTTGCTGTGTTCTACAGGGCCTGCTTCGTCAATTGGGCGTCCTAAAACGTCCATGATACGACCTAGAGTACCTTTACCCACAGGTACAGAGATTGGTGCGCCAGTGTTGCTAACTGGTAGACCACGTTTTAGACCTTCAGTAGAACCCATGGCAATAGTACGGACGATACCATCACCCAATTGTTGTTGTACTTCTAATGTAGTTTCTGTGCCTTCAACTTTTAAGGCATCATAAATTCTTGGTACGCTTTGACGGTCAAATTCAACGTCAATAACCGCGCCAATAATCTGTACAATACGACCGCTACTCATTACGCTCTCCTTGAATGTAGGTCAATTATGAAACAGCAGCAGCACCGCCAACGATTTCCGAAATTTCTCGGGTAATCGCCGCTTGACGCAGCTTGTTGTAAACCAATTGTAATTCGTTAATTAAGTTACCTGCGTTATCCGTTGCTGCTTTCATAGCAACCATACGTGCAGACTGTTCAGAAGCAATATTTTCTACCACACCTTGATAGACGATTGATTCAACATAACGTCCCATCAAACCATCAAGCAGCTCTTTGGTAGTTGGCTCATAGATGTAGTCCCAGCTGTGTTCACGATTTGCCATCGTTTCATCAACCAAAGACTCAGCCGCAATCGGTACTAAGCGTTGCACACTAGGATTTTGGGTCATGGCATTAACGAATTTGTTATATACCATGTAAATCTCATCAATTTCGCCACGATTATACGCATCAAGCATTACTTGAACTGGCACACTAAGTTGCTCAAAGCTTGGGTTGTCACCGTAGTGAGTTTCCGCAGCGATCACCGTACCACCGAATGTTTTAAAGAAGCTCACGCCTTTTTGACCAATCACCGCAAAACGCGTTTCAACCGATTGGCTTTTTTGTTGTTTAACGTGCTGCATCAATTTTTTGAATAAGTTGATATTCAAACCACCTGCAAGACCACGGTCAGAACTGACTACAATATAGCCAACACGATTAACCGCTCGAGGCACTAGATAAGGATGTTTGTAGTCTGGTGAAGCTTTAACTAGATGAGAAACCACTCGACGCATGCTATCAGCATAAGGACGACCTAGTTGCATACGTTCTTGGGCACGTCGCATCTTACTCGCTGCAACCATTTGCATGGCGCGAGTAATTTTCTGGGTACTTTTAATACTAGCAACTTTTGCTCGAATTTCTTTTAAACTTGCCATAAATAATCCATACAGCCATGTTTAGTTTCAGTCCACGCCCATTGATATAACATGGACGAAATTTGGAAAAATGAACAAAGTAATCATAACCCCTTTGTTCATTTGTTCTATGACAATGCAGTTCTAAAATTTCACTAAATCTTAGAATGAATGATTTTGCTTATAGTTTTCAATCGCTGATTTGAATTGGTTTGCGATATCATCATTATAGTTGGCAGTGTTATCAATGTCTGCCATAAAATCACCATGTTGGTCACGTAGGTAACGTAACAAACCTGCTTCAAATGCACCCACTTTGTTTACGGGAACATCAGCTAGATAGCCTTCGTTAGAGGCATAAATTACCGCAGCTTGTTCAGCGATGCTCATTGGTGCGTATTGATTTTGTTTCATCAATTCAGTCACACGTTGACCATGGTCAAGCTGTTTACGGGTCGCGTCATCTAAGTCAGAAGCAAACTGTGCAAACGCTGCCAATTCACGATACTGTGCCAATGCGGTACGGATACCACCTGACAATTTTTTGATGATTTTAGTTTGCGCTGCACCACCCACACGAGAAACTGAAATACCCGCATTCACCGCTGGACGGATACCTGAGTTAAATAAGCTTGACTCTAGGAAGATCTGACCGTCCGTGATTGAAATCACGTTGGTTGGTACGAATGCTGATACGTCACCCGCTTGGGTTTCGATAATTGGCAAGGCAGTTAACGAACCTGTTTTACCTGTTACAGCACCGTTGGTGAATTTTTCTACATACTCAGCGTTTACGCGTGAAGCGCGCTCTAATAGGCGTGAGTGAAGGTAGAATACGTCACCTGGGTAAGCTTCACGTCCTGGTGGACGACGTAATAGCAATGAAATTTGACGATAGGCTACGGCTTGTTTTGATAAGTCATCATAAATGATAAGCGCATCTTCACCGCGGTCACGGAAGTATTCACCCATAGTACAACCAGAGTATGGCGCGATGTACTGCAGCGCTGCAGGTTCAGAAGCCGATGCAACCACAACCGTTGTATAAGCTAGTGCGCCTGTTTCTTCTAGTTTACGTACCACGTTTGCGATGGTTGAACGTTTTTGACCAACGGCTACGTACACACATTTAATGCCCGAGTGTTTTTGCGCGATGATCGCATCGATTGCCATGGCTGTTTTACCAGTTTGGCGGTCACCAATGATAAGCTCACGTTGACCACGTCCGATTGGAATCATGGTATCCACAGCTTTATAACCTGTCATTACTGGCTCATCAACTGATTGACGGTCGATAACGCCTGGGGCGATTTTTTCAACTTTATCCGTTAATTTGGCGTTAATTGGGCCTTTACCATCGATAGGATTACCCAGTGCATCTACCACACGACCTAAAAGCTCGGGTCCAACTGGTACTTCTAAAATACGACCAGTACAGTAAGCTTTTTGTCCTTCTTGGAGATTCAAGTATTCACCTAGAACAACCGCGCCGACTGAGTCTTGTTCAAGGTTTAGCGCCATACCATATACGCCACCTTCAAACTCAATCATTTCGCCGTACATGGCATCTTCAAGACCATGAATCTGTACGATACCGTCAGATACCATGACAATAGTGCCTTCGTTCTTTGCTGTGGCACCCGCAGTCAGGTCTTGAATTCGCTGCTTAATCAGATTACTGATTTCCGCTGGATTCAATTGTTGCATTGCACTGTTCCTTAAATTTTACTGACTAGAATCAATTTTGTTGAAATTTATGCCGTCAGCTGTGTTTTTAACTGTTTTAATTTGCCACGTACAGAGTCATCGATTACTTTGTCACCGACCTTAATCGTCACACCTGCAATTAGGGCAGGGTCTACATTGACATGTAGTACGACCTTCGCGCCTAGGGAGGTAGCAAGTCGGTGTTCAATGAGTTGCTCTTGCACTTGCGTTAATGGATATGCCGACGTGACATATGCATGAACTTCTTTTGCATCAGCGGCTTTTAATAAACCAAAACGCTCATTGATACTGGGTAATAATGCCAAACGATCTTGCTCTGCAAGTTGCGTCAAAAAATTAACAAAAGCATTGGAATCTGCTTGTGCCCCACCTTCAATAGCGGTGCTTAAAGTTTTAAACACGGTATTGCTATCTTCAGGTGAACTTTGGTTATAAAGGTCTTTTAAAGTAGCGACTTTAGCTTGTGCAGCAACTGCTGGATTATTGATATAATCGGCAAATGCTTTATCACTAACGATGGCATTCATCACGTTTAAGTAATCTTGCCACTCATTGACTGACGTGTGCTCTTTAGCATAATCAAATGCTGCTTTTGCATAGGGTCTTGCTAAGGTTGATAAATCAGCCATCATATCCTCACTGTACGGTTGCTACTTATAACTTGGCTGCCAATTGGTTTAACATATTGGCATGAGTTTCTGGATTGACCTTTTCTTGTAAGATTTTTTCGGCACCGAGTACGGCAAGTTCTGCAACCTGCGCGCGTAAACCTTCACGGGCTTTATTAATTTCTTGATCAATTGCTTCACGCGCTTGTTGACGAATACGTTCGCCTTCCACTTGTGCTTGCACTCTGGCATCTTCAATCATTTGATTGGCGCTTTTGTTCGCTTGGTCAATGAGTGAAGCGGCTTTTGCTTTTGCTGCGATAAGCTCTTGCTCTGCAGCTTGTGATGCAGTTGCTAAGTCTGCTTTGGCTTTTTCGGCAGCATTTAGGCCATCTGCGATTTTACGTTGGCGATCCGAAATAGCAGCAACCAAAGGCGGCCACACAAACTTCATGCAAAACATCACGAAGATGGCGAATGCAATCGATTGTCCAATTAGGGTTGCATTGATATTCACTTAGAATCCCTCGTTAATTAAGTTTCTTCAATCCTTGTCCACATAAGATGATGTGGACATTGTACTGATAGTGTACCTATTAACCTGCTAAAGGATTTGCGAATAACAATAACATTGCAATACCAACACCGATCATCGGTACGGCGTCAAGAAGACCTGCCACGATGAACATACGAGTTTGCAACTGTGAACCTAGTTCTGGTTGACGAGCAACACCTTCTAAGAATTTGCCACCTAAGATTGCAAAGCCAATACCAGTGCCTAGAGCACCTAAACCAATAAGTAATGCCACTGCGATTACGGTCATACTAGCAAGTTCTGGATTCATCTAAATATCCTCATTGTTAAAAATTAATGTTCAGTTTGTGATGCAAGGCTAAGATAGACAATGGTTAGCATCATGAAAACGAACGCTTGCAAAGTGATTACTAAAATGTGGAAGATTGCCCACGGTACTGATAACACCCATTGAATCCAAAATGGCATAAGGGCGATTAACACAAAAATTAATTCACCTGCATACATGTTACCAAAAAGTCGTAAGCCAAGTGAGATAGGTTTTGCGATTAGAGTTACAAACTCTAGGATAAAGTTCACTGGAATCAATAAGATTTTAGCGATTGGGTTTTTTGCGCTAAATGGATGAAGGGTTAATTCACCAATAAAACCGCCAAAACCTTTTTCTTTAATACTATAAAAAATGATCAGTGCAAATACTGAGAACGACATACCAAGCGTCACATTTGGGTCAGTACTTGGTACGACTTTCATGTAAACATGGTGTGGGTTATGTCCTAGCAGACCACCAATTTTTTGTGCAATGACAGGCAAATAATCAACTGGCAGAAGATCCATGAAGTTCATCAAGAAAATCCACACAAAAATAGTCAGTGCTAATGGCGCAATAACCTTTGATGTGCCATGATAAGTATCACGAACGTTACTATCAACAAACTCCACAATCATTTCAATAAAAGCTTGCATTTTGCCGGGTACACCCGAGGTCGCTCTTTTTGCCACCATATAAAAAATGGCACAAAAAAGAACCCCTAAACCAATCGACCACAGCATTGAGTCTAAATGAATCGCATTGAAACCCATTTCAGAAGCTTGCTGTTTGGTTTCGGCAACTATCCAACCTTCTGTTGGGTGATTACCGAAAGTCCAGTTTGTCAAGTGGTGATTGATATACTCATTTGAAGTAATTTCTGCGTTTGCTTCTGCCATAATCTTAACTTCTTTTTTATATTGAGCCGATAATAGAGGGAGTTAGCGTCAGATATTTTGTCTAATCACAAAAATTTGTAACTTAACACTATAATCGTATCTAACTGAGCTGATGATACTCAATGAGAAGTGCAAACATGACGTCAAAGGCACATCGAGGCGTTTAAGCAATCTGCTTAACTAAGGTGATGAACCGTGAATAAACAACTTGTTTATCAACGTAATAATATAGGCTATCGACCTACTGTGTTTTGCTTGACTCAAATAAGTGGGTCATCAGTAAAACATATATGCAATTGCTTGAAAACTAATTCTTTTTAGCCAATTAGCGCTGAGCAATCGCACCTTCAAAAAATTTTCACTATATTAATTCAACTGTTACCTTTTTGTAAAGGATTAAATGGATTTATTTGTGATTTAGTTTAGGTTATTTCTATTATTACGAGATAAATGTAAATAGCCTTTTTTTACCAAGGATTTCGGTAAGTGATAATGAGGTAACTCATTTGCAAAATTAAGTAGCCCGCGAATACCGCAATGGCGTTTAGCGGTTTTAACAGCAGAAAAATCAGTGCAAATCCAATAATGGTCAATACCCACTTTGCCATATGCGCTTGGTAAAAACGATGAACAATTTGACGACGCTGCTGATAGCCCGATTTGCTCAAGGAAATTTTAGCAAAGATGATTTGGCTCACCCACCCTAACACACTACCGGCTAGCAAATTTTTACTCACCACATACTGGCTATTGCCTTGCCAAACATCCAACGCAACACCGATAGCAACCAGCCCAAGTATCAGCCACGACTGCTTGTTGATGGATTGTTGGATAGACTGTGGGTCAAATGGCTTGGCTGGTTTTGACATAGCAAAATAAGGGCTAGCTGATTGTGGGCAGGAATGATGAAAGTAGTATAGCAGAATCTTGATTAAAAATTTGGCTAAAGGTTGTTTTATCTATGCTGACGTTAATCGCCAGTCATTATGAATAGTGTGTTATTAGACTTGTTATATTGTCGGGTAATTATATAGCCGAACTGCTAATTTCTCAGACAAATTATGCGGTTTTCATGCTAAAGTAAGTTGAGAGTTATTAATGATTTTATGTGATATGACCCAACGTTCTATTCAATCAACTGGAAGTTCTATTCAATCAACCAATAGTTACGACGTAAATTGTCGCCACCTATCTATGTCTATGTGTATGCCACAAATGACGGCCGAGCAGATTGAAGCACAGATTGCTCAGATAAAACAAGATTGCCAAGCGCAAGGTTTACGTTTTACTGCGCTGCGAGAGCAAGTGTATCGTTTGATTTTACTTGCCGCGCAGCCCATTGGGGCGTATGAATTATTGGATTTACTGCAATCAGCGAGCGAAAAAGTCGTCGCACCGCCAACTGTATATCGTAGTTTGGAGTTTTTGCTCAGGCATGGCTTGGTTCACCAATTAAATTCCAGTAAGGCATTTTTTGCTTGCTCTCAGCCCACCGATCGCCATGTTGCCGCTTTTTTGGTCTGTCGATGCTGTGGCGAGGTACAAGAGTTTAGCCACCCATCTATCCAGACCATGCTAACTGAGGTTGAGCAGTCAACCAATTTTGCCACTCAGTCGAGTATTATTGAGCTTTCAGGTGTTTGTCAGCGCTGCCAATAGTCACCTTTTTTTATTGAATGCTTAGAATGAGACTATGCCAACAATTATTTTGCTATTGTGTTTGTCAATTATGAGCATTTGTGATATAAAACATGCCTTATTTGATTGACTTAAGTCAATTAACCGTTGTTTGATAAAGTTGTACTGCCACGATTACCGTCATTATTCTAAGGATAACTGAGTGACGTTACTGCCAAGTTCGATATCACAACACCATGCTGATTATTTTTCAATTATTGAATTAAGTGATCTGCATCTCTTTAATGACCCTAATAAGTTAATGAATGGTGTTAATACCGCAGACACATTTGAATCGGTATTATCCTTGGTCAAACAACAGCGCGATAATGTTGATTTATTGGTACTGACGGGGGATTTATGTCATGAACCTACTCAGCAAAATTATGACCGTTTATTTGCAGCCTTAGACGACATCAATATTCCTTTTGTAGCTATCCCGGGCAATCATGATGTGACCCTAGAGCTTGATAATCATCTACCTTTTGCCCAGCGCCGTCATTTGCCAGTCAAATCAGATTCTCGTCTGCAAAACTGCTATAGTATTGCCACCGATTATTGGGACTTATTGTTATTAGACTCTTCTTGTGAGGGGCACAGTCATGGGGAGTTTGATGAGCAGTCATTGCGGTGGCTAGCGCAGCAGTTAGCGAATGCCGATCGGCCTTGTGCAATTTTTTGTCATCATCCGATGGTATTAATCGATTCAGCATGGCTTGATAAGTACACTATAATAAATTCTGAGCGTTTTTGGGAAGTGGTAATGCCGTATCTAGACCGCATTAAAGCTATATTTGTCGGTCATATTCACCAAGAAATGCATAAGATTACTTATGGGACATCGGTATTTGGCTGCCCATCAACCAGCCTACAGTTTAAACCCTTGTGTAAAGACTATACCATTGACGAAATTGCGCCTGGTTTACGTTGGATAAATTTATATAACAATGGGTTACTTGCAACTGGTATCAAAAGAACAGATACTATCTGACTAATTTTTCATGGTTGTTGAACTTATGTTCATAAACTTAATGTCGTGAAAGTTTGGTTAGCTTGTTTATTAAGGTTTTAGCGTTTATTTTAGTTTGATTTCATATACTGGCGAATTACAGTGTTTAAAGCGTTAATAACGCGATGTCATTGGCTTAAGTGCTGAACTCGTAATGAAATTGTAAACTTAAAATTGTATCACTATCGGTTTTTAAAGGAATTAGCTATGGCATCTGCCCAAAATGAACGTGAATTAAGCTTTACCCCATATCAGCCAGCGGCTGAAGAAGAATATATGAATGACGCACAACTTGCGCATTTTAGAAAAATTTTATTAGATTGGAAAGAGCAGTTAATTAGCGAAGCTGAATCAACCAAATCTTATATTCAAGATGAATCAACGGCAATGCCTGATATTAATGACCGCGCCACCCAAGAAGAAGAGTTTGCGTTGGCACTGCGCACGCGTGACCGTGAGCGTAAACTGATTCGTAAGATTGATAAATCGATTGCCGAGATTGACAGTGGTGATTACGGTTTTTGTGAGACTTGTGGTGTAGAGATTGGTCTGCGTCGTTTAGAAGCCCGTCCAACCGCGACCCAATGTATCGACTGCAAAACGCTATCAGAGATTAAAGAAAAACAAGCATGGGGTCATGCTTAATTTATCAACATCTCCTGTTATTGGTCGCTTTGCTCCCTCTCCGACGGGAGCTTTGCATTTGGGGTCACTGGTGACGGCTATTGCCAGTTACTGTATCGCCAAGCAAGCGCAAGGCAAGTGGCTGGTACGCATTGAAGATACTGATACTGAGCGCTGTCATCCAAAATTTAGCGATTTGATTTTAGCAGATTTGGAGCGATTAGGTTTGCACTGGGATGGTAACGTTCGTTACCAGTCGCAACACCTAGACACGTATCACGCGTTATTGGATGAGCAACTAAAAGCAGTAAGTTATGGCTGTGATTGCAGTCGTAAATCCCTGCAAACTTATCAACTTGCCCACCCCAACACCCAATACCCTTATCCTAGAATCTGTGTCCATAAGCGGCTATCGCGCGATCATGCCATTCGCTTAGTAATGCCAGATAACCCAATGCTTTTTTTCGATCAGCTGCAAGGGGTGATTTTGGGCAATCCGCAACGAGAACAGGGTGATATTGTGGTCAGAAGGCGGCGCATTGGGCGGTCTTTTTCAAATACGCCAACCGCCAACAAAGGCATGATTAATTACATGCTTGCAGTGGTAATTGATGACGCGCAACAAAGTGTCAATCAAATCGTGCGGGGTTTGGATATATTGCCATTGACGATACCGCAAATGGTCATCGCGGATTATTTAAATTTTCCCCCTAACCAACACTACTACCACTTACCCATTTTGGTGAATGCACAAGGGCAAAAACTGTCTAAACAAACGCTTGCAGAGCCGATTCAATCCTACCCTGCACCCCAACTTATTAAGACCGCACTGCAATTATTACAACAGCCACCGGTTGATCTGGATAAACCGACCACGATGCTCGAGCAGGCGGTTTGCCAATGGAATCATACGCCGCTGCAAGGCAAACAGCGTATAAAAGTCGATAGCTTACAAAATCTTTTGGCAACCCATTAATAATAACGACATTGATTGGCAGGAATCGTTGGGCTTTCTTTGATAATTCGCATCAACAATCCGACGATAATGAGATTAACCACCATAGAAGAACCACCATAGCTAAAAAATGGCATGGTCAACCCTTTGGTAGGTAGCATTCCCATAGTCATACCGGCATTAACAAAAATTTGCCCAAAGAACAAAATCCCAACCCCAAACGCAAAATAGCTTAAGCGTGTTTGGTGCCGAGCTAGCGCTTGGTAGCTAATGCGCATAACCGTAGTGACCAAAATAATTTGTAACACCAGTAAAAACGACACACCCACTAAGCCTAACTCTTCACCGGTAATCGCTAGTAAAAAGTCGGTATGCGCCTCCGGTAAATGGGAGAGTTTTTGGATACTTTCCCCATAACCGACACCAAACCACTCACCGCGGGCAAAGGCTACAATACTGCGACCTAGCTGATAGTCACTATTTTTTAAGTCATCAAACGGATCTAAAAACGAGGTTACCCGTTTTAGTCGGTAACTTGCCCCCATAATCGCCATGGTGCCTGCCAAAAACATGGCCCCCATGATGATAAAAAACTGGCGCATGGGTAAGCCGCCGACAAAAATCATCGCTGCAATACAGGTCGCAATAATCACCACCGAGCCGAAGTCAGGCTGCAACATGATAAATAAGATCAGCCCCATGGCTATCAGTGTTAGCCGCAAAAAGCCTTTCCAATGATTACGAATTTCTTCTGATCGGCGCACCAGATAATCTGAGGTGTACAAAATCATCAACAATTTTGCCAATTCAGAGGGCTGAAAATTGATACCACCCAGTTCAATCCAGCGTTTACTGCCGTTAATCACTGACCCACCGATTAGGGTATAAATAATCAGCAAAAGACAAGCCAGCAGCGCATACATAATAAAATCTAAGCGAAACGTCTTGCGAAGCGGGATAAAATACACCAGTAAACCAAGAACTGCACCGATTCCCATGTACGCCAATTGGTGATAAAAAAAGTAAAAATCACCCAGTTTTTTGGTTTGTGCAAAAGGTATTGATGCGGACGCCACCATCAACAGACTAAATACCATAATGGTTGCCACCGTGGTCAATAGCACCGAATTAATGGGCGGAATCCACTGGCGGCTTTTCTTAGCAGAAACACTGTTAGCTGAGAGGGATGAAGAAAGTGACGAAGAAGTCGAATGGGGCGCGGGCATAACACAACCTAAATATTAAAAATACACTAGCGAATGATTATTGGGGTTTGACTAAGCGTTGAAAAACTTGTCCACGTTCCACATAGCCACTAAACTGATCAAAACTTGCACAAGCGGGTGATAGCAATAATACGCCTAAAGCGGGGAATGTTGGCTGGTCTTGCCAAGCTTGACTGACCGCTTGTTCCAGGGTTTGGCATTTGGTTAATACAATCCCTGCAGGATTGTGAGCATCTAAACCCGCTGATGCCAAATCAGCCGCGATTTTATCGGCATCTTCTCCAATAAAGTACACCACTTGCGCATAATCCATCAAGGGTTTTGCCAGTTCAGCAAAGTTTTGACCTTTACCTTGCCCGCCCAAAATCACTGCAAGTTTTTTGCCTTTGGGCGCATATACTTTACCTAGCCCCAAAATTGCCGCGATGGTCGAGCCAATGTTAGTGCCTTTGGAGTCGTCAAAACAATCGAGCTGATGGGTGGTTGTGATAAATTCACAGCGATGTGGCAGCCCGACAAAGTTTTTTAATGTCGTTAACATACTGTCTAGCGGCAGACCTGCTAGTTCGCCAATTGCTAGGGCTGACAGCGCATTCATCAAATTATGCTCACCTTTGATCGGCACGTCTTTTTCATTGAGCAACCGCTCGCGACCCCGTGCTAGCCAGATTTCACCATCGCTATCTTTTATCAATCCGTACTGATTCATATCAGGTGCGTTACTACCAAAGCTAATGGTGGGCATATCATCGGATACTAACGGGCGACTAAGCAAGTCCTCGCGGTTGACCACAATGGATTGCACGCCTTGGAATATTCGGTGTTTGGCTTGGTGATAGCCGAGCATATTGCCATGGCGATCTAGATGGTCAGGCGACATGTTAAGCACGGTGGCTACTTTGGCGGACAAATTGGTGGTGGTCTGTAGTTGAAAACTGGATAACTCAAGCACCGCCATCTGTATGGGCTCAAGTAGCAAATCAAGCGCGGGCGTTCCCAAGTTACCACCGACACCGACTTTAAACCCCGCATTTTTGACCATCTGGCCAACCAGGGTGGTGACAGTGCTTTTGGCATTAGAGCCGGTAATCGCAATAATCGGAATATGTCGCTGTTTAGCTACCTCATGGAACAATTGAATATCACTGACAATCGCGATTTTTTTCGCACGTGCGCCATCAAACACCGGCAAATAAGGGTCAATACCAGGACTGATGATAATGCGATCTGCCACTGCCAACAGCTCGCCATCTAATGCCCCAAACTTGGTCACTATATCGGTTGGCAAGTGCTCGGCAAGTTTGGGCAGACCGGCATCGGTGACCGCTACGGGGTAGCCAAGCGCGTGTAAATAGTTGACTGCCGACAAGCCTGATTTGCCAAGTCCAACCACCACTTGTAATCCATTGCCACGTTGAATCATGCTCGATGCTGATGGCATGCTTTGGTTGGTTGAAGCAGGTGAAACGGCTGATTGAGTGGCTGAGAGTTGGCTCACGAGAATTCCTTGTAACACTTAAACTTATAATACTTAAACTTGTAACACTTAAATAAAGGTACCGCTAACTAAGGCAGTGACAATACTTGCGGCATAAGCTAAAAAACGTTTTCTATCATACCATTTTATGACAAAAAGTTTTGCGATTAAATGTGAGTTTTCATGTTTTGTAGTGACCGCAATAAAAGGCGGTTTAAATGCTACGATTTTTGCGATGAAGATATACTTTTGATCTGTATTACTCATCAAATTTAACGATTTTAGGCAGTAAAATGCACTTTTTTGGTGCAATTATTTTGTTTTTATCGCCAATTATTAAAATAACTCTAAAAATTATCTACAAAATCGTTAATGGCACCCAAATAACCTTTTTGGTGCAATAACTGATTTACATTAGAGGAATTTTTATTTTTTGGTTATAATAAAATTACGCTTTCTGTGTGATGGTCGCATTGAAACCACCAAAAAGTTTTTGCTTTATTTTCAATAGGTTGTATTTTTTACCCCCTTAAAAATAGGACATTTATGAAAGTTGGCATAGCTTTTGAATTATCGAAACTACCATTTTCAACTCGCTATACGAATGCTGTTTAGGGTAACCGCTATTAAGCCACTACAGCAGATAGTAACTAACCCAACCATAAGCGGCACTTAAAAGGAAATTATTATGAAATTAATTACGGCTATCTTAAAACCGTTCAAACTAGATGATGTACGTGAGTCACTCTCTGAGATTGGTGTTCAAGGTATCACTGTTACCGAAGTAAAAGGTTTTGGCCGTCAAAAAGGTCATACTGAATTGTATCGTGGTGCTGAGTATGTGGTTGATTTCTTACCGAAGGTTAAGTTAGAAATTGCGGTGACTGACGAAATGGTTGATGCAGCGATTGAAGCTATCACTCGCGTGGCTAGCACGGGCAAAATCGGTGATGGCAAAATCTTTGTATCACCATTAGAACAAGTGATTCGTATCCGTACTGGTGAAACAGGCGCTAATGCTATCTAACACTATCATGACTGTCGTTGTGGCAGGGCTTGTTAAATTTTAAAGTCGACCATCCTTTAAACATTAACGTAGACCTATCAAGCAGCTTAACGACTATCTCAAATAATTTTAAGGGGGTTACGATGAATGCCGTCATTACAAGGGCAGCTTTTGCCAAATTTTTACAGCCACTAGTATCTACTAAATCAATTTTATCGTTATTGTTGTTATCTCCATTGGTGGCTCATGCTGCTGACACGCCTACGCTAAATGCAGGCGACACCGCTTGGGTATTAATTTCTACTGCATTAGTGCTACTAATGACTATTCCAGGGTTGGCATTGTTTTACTCAGGTATGGTGCGCAAAAAGAATATTTTAGGGACGATGGCACACAGTTATGGTGCCACAGCATTAGTATCTATTGTTTGGATTGTGTTGGGTTATTCGCTGGCGTTTGGTAGCAGCGATTTTAATCAATTTATTGGCGGTTTTGATAATGTATTGTTATCTAATATCGGGCTGGGTGATTTAACCGGTACCGTGCCCACCCTATTATTTGTCACTTTTCAAATGACCTTTGCCATTATCACTGTGGCAATCTTAGCAGGCTCGATTGCTGAACGTATCAAATTTAGTAGCTTCATGGTGTTTACTGCCCTTTGGGTATTATTGGTGTATGCACCGATTTGCCACTGGGTTTGGGGCGGCGGCTGGTTAATGGCAGATGGTGCGCTAGACTTTGCAGGCGGTACGGTCGTGCACATTAATGCCGGTGTAGCAGGTATTGTGTTAGCGGCTGTTTTAGGTAAACGTAATGGCTATAACCGTGACCCAATGGCACCTTCAAACTTGGCTTTAACCTTAATTGGTACGGGTTTGATTTGGGTAGGTTGGTTTGGCTTCAATGGCGGTAGTGCGTTAGCGGCAAATGCATTGGCAGGTAATGCCCTACTCGTCACGCAAGTAGCGGCAGCGGCAGGGGCATTGACTTGGTTTGCCATCGAAAAATTAGTCCGTGGTAAAGCCTCTGTATTGGGCGGTGCATCAGGTGCAGTAGCAGGTCTAGTCGGTATTACCCCAGCGGCAGGTTTTGTGACGGTAGCAGGCGCATTAGCGATTGGTATCATCACCTCATTGGTTTGCTTTTATGCAGTCAACTATCTCAAACGTCTGTTAAAAATCGATGATAGCTTGGATGCGTTTGGATTGCATGGCGTTGGTGGCATCGTCGGTGCCATATTGACAGGTGTCTTTGTGAGTCCTGCTATCACTGGCAAACCACTGGCTTTATCGACTATGGGTCAAGTGTGGGTACAGTTAGAAGGCGTGTTTGCGGTTATCATCTACTGCGCGATTGTGACTTTCATTATTGCCAAAGTGATTCAATTAACCATGGGCTTACGTGTCACTGATGAAGATGAATACACCGGTCTTGATTTAGCCGTACATGGCGAACGTATCGAATAGACAAAGAATGATAAACATAGGCTGATTCAATCAGCCTATTTTTTTATTTAACCGTACTAAAAGACTCTACAAAACTTGCGATTGGACAAATAAAAAAGCTAGATATTAATATCTAGCTTTTTTGGGCTTTCAAATCATGGGCGATTATTTAATTTTTTTCCAAGTTTGGCTGCCTTTGACTGGAACAGATAAAGTCAAGGTTGAACCACTTACTGAAATATCTGCACCTAACCCAAAGCCCCAACGTGGGTCTTTTGCTTTACCTGTATATTTGCCATTACCCGCTGCTTTAACGCCTGTTAACACAGTTTTACCAACAAAAGATTTTGCTTTTTCAGTATTACCCGCAACGATTTTACCGGTGAAAGTACTACCTGTTTGTGAGATTTGAACTTGGGCTTTTGGTTGATTGTCTTCATAAGTTTGCCAAGTACCCACGATTGGATCGGCAGCCATAGCAGCAACACTTAAAGTAGAAAGAGCAACACCAACGCTGATTGATTTAAGAGAAATTTTCATAACAGTTCCTTCTGTAGCGCACTGCAAAAAAGTAAGGGAAGTGAGATGCAGTGCCATTGACAATCATTATAGCCAAAATGGTTTTGAGGTAAAGATATTTTTTGATACACAAAAGTTGCTAATAGTTTTCTACATCCTTACAGGGCAAAATTTCTCGTTTTTTTATAATTAAGTATTTGATTTTTAAATGATTATTTTTTGAAAAAATCCCAAAAGCGTAAACTGACTAATCAGTCATTTGTGTATAATTTCCATTTTTAGGATTTAAATAGGCTGATTATCCATTCAAAAATGGTCAAAACTAAATTAACTAAGACTAATAAAATTTGCTGGTTATCGGGCTCTGATTTTGGCGTGTTTTTATTTTTTGTAGCTGGTGAATAATCATCAATAGGCAGCGTCATTGCCGTTTTTTGTACCTTCCCTGATAACCCTGGCATGGCATCCACGCCTATTCTTACCGCAAGTTCATCCAGACTAATGATTTCCACTCGCTGACTATCATCATTAGGGACAAAATAAACCCCTGCTTGTTGTAGACTTGGAATATAAATCGCTTTATATAGATGACTGGGTACTAATATATTGTTATTGATTTTCTTAACCCGGTTACTGATAAAAGCTACCCCTGTCACCACATAGATACGATTGTGTTTGATCGCTAGGTAACGGGTACGGGACTCAATGTCTCGCCAAGTGCTACGATTATTGACAGGATTTTGCGGTACAATGTTGGCAAGGCTAAAGCTGTCATATTGTGATTCAAGCGTACTCATATCTGCATTCGGCGCTAGATGCCCACGATCATAAGGTACGTTACGATAATCAGCTAAATAGCCTTTAACCCGATTAGGCAGCTGACTTTCCTCGTGAAAATTATCAACCCTTGGTAGTTCACTCGCTTTTTCAATACGCGCTCGCGTCAAATACTCCGCTGACCACAAAGCGGTTTTACTCAGTGACGAATACCCCACAGCAAAGCCATTTAGACATAGATAATAAATCTCAAGTGGTTGATTCGAGAGTGGCTGCGGACTTTGTTGGTTAGCATAGGTATTGCCGCATTGATTGAGGTGCTGTTTGCGATAATCTAAAGAGCTGCTTGAATGTGCCCATAAGGGCAATAAGGATAAAGCTATCACTACCAAGCTCTGTGACAGTGATTTGTGTGAAAAACGCTGATAACCACTCATACGCTATAAAATACCAACTCTAGCCATTGATGAAAATTGATTAATTATACATGACATTTGGCATTATTTTGGGTAAAATAGGCGTCCGTTTTGCGATTACCTATATTTTGGAGTTGCAACTCGATTGGAAACGTGGCTGAGTGGTCGAAAGCGCACGCCTGGAAAGTGTGTATACGTTAATAGCGTATCGAGGGTTCGAATCCCTCCGTTTCCGCCAAATAAACAAAAAGCTAGCTTATTATTAAGCTAGCTTTTTTGTTGCGGGGTTGATGAATTACGCTAAATCACGCACATTAGGTTCACGATCCCATTCACGCGATTTGGCCTTCTCGATAAAGGTCTCTATTTCCTTTAAAGCCACCACACTGGCATCTTTCTCAATATGCTGGGGAATCAGAATAAATTCATCCGTCGCACCACAATAAGCAATCGCTTTTAGATGGGCGTGCGCGTCTTTAAACCACGCAATCGCCTCACTCACTTTGGCTAGTTTTTTCGCTTGCTCTGGCATAATGATACTAACGATTGCATCAAACAAGACAGAAGGTGAACCCGCCAATTGACCGTCAGCCGCAATGGTTTCACCATTGTTTAACGTAATACTAATTTTTGGTGCTACTATAAAGGGTGTTGCCTTTGCTGCGGTAATCGCCGCTTTATATTTTTCAAGCATTTCTGCATTTGAATCATCTGCGACTAAAATAGCGACTTTACGACCTTCAAGCGTTGGCTTGGCTTTGCCAATCAACTGTAAAGCTGGTGATAATGGCAAATCTTGCACCGGAACCGTTGGCTCAATCGGTTTTGGCACTGGTTTCATGCCTAACCCATCGGCCACGCGTTTACCCAATGTTTCATCAACCGTTAGCAGCTGTGCAACCATGCGTTCACGGATATAGGGTGTCTCAACTTTTGAAAGCTCAAACACAATCGCTGAAGCGATATGCGCCTGCTCAATAGGGGTTTGACTACGATAGAACATACGCGGCTGACTATAAAAGTCTGCAAAGCTTTCTGCACGGATACGACCTTTAACCGCATCGTTATTTTGAGTTAAATCATCTGTAAATGATTTAAACCCAATTGACGGATTTTCACGCGGTTTTTCTGGTTCCAAACTTTGTGGTTCATAAGCGACGCGACCTTTAGGAATTTGCATCTGCATATGGCCATCACGCTGCATATTATGGAATGGACATTTTGGCGCATTAATTGGTAGCTGGGCAAAATTTGGTGAGCCCAAACGTGACAACTGGGTATCTAGGTAACTAAATAAACGACCTTGTAGCAACGGATCATTACTAAAGTCGATACCTGGTACGATGTTTGCTGGGCAGAAAGCCACTTGCTCTGTTTCCGCAAAGAAATTATCGGGATAACGGTTTAATACCATTTTACCCACGATTTCAACAGGGACTAATTCTTCTGGAATTAATTTGGTTGCATCCAAATGATCAAATGGGAATTTTTCTGCTTGTTCTTGGGTAAAGATCTGCACACCAAAGTCCCAAACAACTTCGTCACCATTTTCAAACAAGGTTTCAAATAAATCACGACGATGATAGTCTGGATCAGCACCGGCAACTTTCACAGCTTCATCCCACACATGTGATTGAAGCTGCAAACGTGGACGCCAGTGATAACGGAAGAATACACTTTCGCCTTGGGCATTAATAAAGCGATAGCTATGGATACCAAAGCCTTCAATCATGCGTAAACTGCGAGGAATAGCGCGATCACTCATCGCCCATAGGTAGTTATGTAAGGTTTCAGGGTTTAACGAGATAAAATCATAAAAGGTATCATGCGCTGATGCCGCTTGTGGGAAACCACGATCAGGCTCCATTTTTACAGCATGAATAATATCGGGAAATTTAATCGCATCTTGAATAAAGAACACAGGGGTATTATTACCCACTAAATCCCAGTTACCTTCCTCTGTATAGATTTTGACGGCAAAACCGCGAATATCACGCGGCGTATCAATCGATCCCGCACCACCGGCTACCGTTGAAAAACGAGCAAATAATGGGGTTTGTTTGCCCACCTCTGTTAATACCTTAGCTGTAGTAAATTGCTCTAATGATTTAGTTAATTCAAAATAACCATGGGCTGCCGTACCACGAGCATGTACAACACGCTCAGGAATACGTTCATGGTCAAAATGGGTAATTTTCTCGCGTAAAATAAAATCTTCCAGCAATACAGGCCCCCGGCGACCTGCCTTTAGCGAATTCTGATTATCTGCAATAACAATACCTTGCTGCGTAGTTAAATTGGTTGAATTATTATCAGCCTGCTGATGAGTTTCACCAGCATTGCCTTGCTGAACATTCATATTTGGCTCTGGTTTAACGGGCTTTTGTGTCATTTTTTATCCTAGATATTTAATTATATTTGTAATTTTTTAGAAAACATCAAATGTTCACCTAAGGTTAAAAAAGGATCGACATTGATGTAATCAGTATATAGGATTCAAAAATTTACAGTGTGAAAATGCGTAAAGCTATGTAACAAATAGGTTATTAATGCAGCATATAAAAAGAATAAAACTAACATCATAATACTGCATGTTATTTTGACAAAAAAAACACCCCCTTACATTAGTAAGGGGGGGTGATTTGGAATAGGGAGCTGACGATGACCTACTCTCACATG
>ERZ501021.56-NODE-56-length-20620-cov-3.718891_pt1 | contig 20620 bp, 16 predicted proteins | sample MGYA00248838_ERZ501021 | MGnify/ENA primary metagenome ERZ501021 (study PRJEB25958, sample SAMN03398553) | human skin metagenome | study: EMG produced TPA metagenomics assembly of the Human Skin Microbiome Metagenome (human skin metagenome) data set.
ATATAAAACATAAAAAAAGGCAAAGTTAATTGCTAACTTTGCCTTTATAAATTGTTTACTTATTTTAATCATCAAGTTCTGACCAGCGCGCCATTTTTTCAAGTAGCAAATCATCAATCTCGTTGAGACGTTCACTGGCTTGGGTAGCGGCTGCCATATCACTCACAAACCAGCTGCCATCGGCTAATTTGTCTTGAAGTTCAGCTTGCTCTTGCTCAAGTAGCGCGATTTCATTGGGGAGACTATCTAATTCACGCTGTTCTTTGTAGCTCAGTTTTTTCTTCACCGTATCAGCTTTTGGTGCATCAGTGTTAATCACTTCTTTGGGCTTTGCTGCTGTCTTTTCTGATTTGTCTGCTTTGGGTTTAATCGCTTGTTCACGGGATTTTTGCGTCAAATAGTCTTGATAGCCGCCGACATATTCTTTGACAATGCCATTGCCATCGCTATCTTCATCAAAAACCCAAGTTGATGTTACGACATTGTCCATAAAGGTACGGTCATGGCTAATCAGTAAGATGGTGCCATTAAAGCTATCGACGGCTTCTTCTAACAGCTCTAGGGTTGCCATATCTAAGTCGTTGGTCGGCTCATCAAGTACCAAGATATTTGCAGGTTTTAGTAGCTGTTTGGCCAGCAAAACGCGGTTACGCTCACCGCCTGACAAGGCTTTGACCGGTGTTCTGGCGCGTTCTGGGGCAAATAAGAAATCTTGCAAATAGCCGATGATATGTTTCTTTTTACCCGCCACTTCTACAAAATCAGAACCTTCCGCGACGTTTTGTACCACGGTCGCTTCTAGATCAAGTTGGTCACGCAATTGGTCAAGAAAGGCGATTTGTAGATTGGTGCCTAATTTTACTGAGCCAGATTTGGTGATATCAGGCTGCGGAATATCCAAAATCGCATGAATGAGCGTGGATTTACCGACACCGTTTTTACCGATAATACCAATACGGTCACCACGCATGATGCTGGTGGTGAAATCTTTTACCAAGGTTTTATCGCCATAACCTAGATTGAGATGTTTGACATTGGCAACCAATTTGCCGCTGTTGTCGCCATCGTTCATGCTGATGTTAACTTGTCCGACTTGCTCACGGCGGGATTTACGTTCTTCACGCAGCGCCTTTAACGCGCGCACGCGACCTTCATTGCGGGTACGGCGCGCTTTGATGCCTTGACGAATCCACACTTCCTCTTCAGCCAGTTTTTTATCAAAATTGGCATTGGCTTTTTCTTCGGCGCTGAGTTGTTGTTCTTTAAGTTCTTGGTAGCGGGCATAGCCTTTATTGACATTGCCTGCTTGCTTGGTGACGTCATAACTGCGTAGAATACCGCGGTCAAGTTCGACAATGCGGGTGGCGATTTTGTCAATAAACGAGCGGTCATGCGAGATAAACAGCAGGGTTAATCCTTGCGCGTTTTGTAAAAATTGCTCAAGCCATTCGATACTTTCGACATCCAAATGGTTGGTCGGCTCGTCAAGTAGTAGCACATCAGGTTTGGTAATCAGCGCACGGGCAAGCAGCACACGGCGTTTGCGACCGCCCGATAATTCACTAATATCGGCATCGCCGTCCAAATTCATCATGGACAGCATGGTCTGTACTTCGCGGGTCAAGTCCCACCCATGGGCATCATCAATTTTATGCTGCAAATCTGACATCAATTCGCAGGCTTTCATGTCACCGCTTGCACATTTATCACTGGCTTGCTCATAGGCTGTCAGCCAGGTTGCCACATCGCCTGCACCTGCCATAACGATGTCACTGACTTTGCCCGACGTTTCTGGAATGTCTTGCTCGAGCATGGCAATTTTCAGATTGCCACTGATTTGGAATTCGCCACTGTCCGCTTTGACTTGACCGCTAATGACCTTAAACAAAGTTGATTTGCCTTCACCATTGCGCCCAATCAAACACACGCGTTCGCCTTGTTCGATATTAAAATCAATACCGTCCAAAATCGGTGCAATACCAAATGCCAAATGAATATCTCGTAAATGAATCAGTGCCATAACTTTCTCAAAGTTTAGTAAAAATGTTTGTATAATAGGAAAATGCGGCTATTGTAGCAGACTTTATGGCAAAAAATTGTGGGGAAACTTATGAGGCATTCTAAATGAGCGAAAAAGATCACCAAAAACAGGCAAGCGATGAAAATGGGTTGGTTTACATGGTAGAAAAATTAACCCAAGCGTTGATTGATTTACAAACGCAAGTGCTGTTTATGGAAGATACATTGGATAAACTTGATAATATCGTCACCGAGCAAAGCCAGTTGATTGCTGACCAACAACGGCAATTACAGCTACTTTATCAAAAATTGGAAACTCAAACGCAAGGCTCACAAATTCAGCCGTTTGATTTGTTGAGCGATAAACCGCCGCATTATTAACCTAGTCTACTGCTCGATGCATATTGAGAATAAAGGATATCGGCAAACTCGGATTCAGTCACTTCCCCGATAACTAAATCTCGCATCGCATCAGCCAACAAAATATGGTCAATCGTGATTTCAAAATCATTTAATGACAAATATTCTAAAGCAACCGCAAGACCTGTTCGTTTATTGGCGTCAGATAATGCATGAGCTACAGCGATACTTGTTGCATACTTCGCTGCAATCTCAAAAATATCATTAAGTTCACCATATACAATGGCATTATCAATTCTCGCTAAAGCACCTTGTAATTTGCCAATGTCTGCTTGCCCCTTCATACCTTTTTCTGTTGAAAGGATATAGGCATTTATTTCAATAACCCGCTCGAATGGGAAAAATATTAACTCCATTACATATCTGCTAGGCGTTTAAAGGTTTTGTTATGAGTGCGTAGAACTAGTTTGGTTTCCGATTTGATAATTTGCATACCATAAATACCTGACAAATCAAGTTTTTTAGTGGGCTTAATGGCAGGACGTTCTACGATTTTGACGCCATATTTTTCCAATTTTTCGCTCATGTTTAGACCCTAATTTCATCAACAAAAAAACCGCTACAAATTCATTATAGCGGTTAATTAAATTTATTCAAATGCTAAAGGCTTAATCATTCAACTCGCGAGTGGGTAATACATCCTTAATGGCGTCACGTAAATCATGCATCGCTTTGACCGTGGTATCCCAATCGATACAGCCATCGGTAATAGACTTGCCATATTCAAGCTGGCTCAAATCCGCGGTCAAATCTTGACGACCGCCTTTAAGATGACTTTCAACCATCATCCCAATAATCGAGCGATTACCGTGTTTGATTTGCTCAGCGATATTTTGAATGACCATCGGTTGCAGGTAAGGGTCTTTATTTGAATTGGCATGGCTTGAGTCAATCATGATTTTGCCTGAGACTTTACCTTTGGCAAGTTCATTTTCTGCTTGGGCAACGGCAGTGGCATCATAGTTGGGTTTGCCATTACCGCCACGAAGCACCACATGACCGTATGGATTACCTTTTGATTGAATGATAGACACCAGACCATCGGCAGATAGACCTAAAAAGCTATGACCAGATTTGACCGCTTGCATGGCATTGACCGCCACTGTCATACCGCCGTCTGTACCGTTCTTAAAGCCGACTGGGCAAGACAGACCTGAAGACATCTCGCGGTGAGTCTGACTCTCAGTGGTACGTGCGCCGATGGCTGACCAACTAATTAAATCTTGGATATACTGCGGTGTATTGGGATCAAGCGCTTCGGTTGCACAAGGTAAGCCTTTTTCATTCAAATCAAGCAGCAGTTTGCGCGCAACACGCAAGCCCTTATTGATATCAAAGCTATCATTCATGTCTGGGTCATTGATTAAGCCTTTCCAGCCCACCGTGGTACGAGGTTTTTCAAAATACACACGCATCACCACATAAATACTGTCTTCAATTTCTTTGGATAAAGCCAACAGTTTATCGGCGTATTCATGCGCAGCGTTGACGTCATGAATCGAGCAGGGACCAATCACCATCAATAAGCGTTTGTCTTTACCGTCTAAAATATTACGTACGGTTTCGCGACCTTTGGTCACCGTCTCGATAGCTTTGGGGCTCAATGGTAGTTCGTTTTTCAATTCCGCAGGCGTCACTAGCGGTAAAATTGCTTCAATATTCACATTATCTACATCAGCGATATCAGTTTTGGCAAAAGTTGTCATAATTCTCACAGGCTGTTGGCAAAAATTTAAAAAATCACTATAAACCAAAAAATTTATAATGTCATTACTTGAGTCAGTAGGAAAGCCTACTTTTAGTTTGGCAGTTGATAAAATTTTTTGTCAATGTTTAAACTCTGTTTGGATAGCTGCATATCCTATAGCACCAGTATAACAATTATTGTATCAGCATACTAGTACAAAATAACAAATAACTGTCATTTAAATTTTTTGATGGTTTTACTTTTCATCTGTTTACCCCTAAAATATTTTTTTAAAATGATAACCAAACAAGGCTGTTTAATCCCATGTACGCTAACGCCCCTGCACAAACCATTTCAGACCTTGCTGCAAACGCCACACTCGCAACCGATATTGCTAACCCAAGCGCAGCCAGCTTTTCTAACGTCAGTGAAGCGAGCTTTTCTAGCATCAGTGAAGAGAGTTTGCCGCAAAACGTTGCTAAAACCAAGTTTCAGCCGATTGTCATTGGTATCGTAGCAGGCGAGGTCTCAGGCGATGCGCTGGGTGCAGACTTTATGCGCCAGATGAATAATTTGCGTGATGACATTGTGTGGGTGGGCGTGGGTGGCGCACAGATGCAAGCGCAAGGGCTTAACTCAGTGATTGAGATGTCTCGTTTGTCGGTGATGGGCTTGGTGGAAGTGGTCAAGCATTTGCCAGATTTGTTTAAAGCACGCGATGAGATTTTGGCAGCGTTTAAACAAAATTCAATCGATATTTTTGTCGGCATTGATGCGCCTGATTTTAATTTACGATTGGGCGAACGGTTAAAATCAGCGGGTATTTATTGTGTGCAATATGTCAGCCCATCGATATGGGCATGGCGGGAAGGGCGAATTGAGAAAATCAAACGCGCGACCAATTTGGTGCTGTGTTTGTTTCCGTTTGAGTTGTCTGTGTACCAAAAACATGATCATCCCGCCGTGTGTGTCGGGCATTCACTCCTCAAGACCATTGATGACAATTTACTTACAACACCTATGGACGAGCTGCGCCGTGAGTTGATTTGGGATAATCCCACCTATCATCAGTTTTTTGTCAAAATGGGCGAGCTTGAGATGAGTCATCTCATTGCAGTGATGCCAGGCTCAAGACGCAGTGAAATCGATGCGATTTTTCCAAAAATGCTCAAAGCGATTCATCAACTGTTGATTATGGATGATAAGCTATGCTTTATCGTACCAACGGTCAACGAGCATCTACTGACTATCGTAGAGCAATATCTAGAAGCCCAATCAGCGCAGGTGCGCCATCATGTCACAGTGAGCTGTGATGAAACACAAGCGGATTTTAGCCAACGGGTGATGGCGGCGTCAGACTTGGTGCTGCTTGCATCGGGTACCGCCACGCTTGAAGCCATGCTACTGGGTAAACCGATGGTGGTGGTATATTCACTCAATAAAATGACCTTTTGGCTGGCAAAACGCCTAGTCAAAGTGCCGTATGTAGCACTGCCTAATATTTTGGCAGGTCGAGAAATCGTACCAGAATTGCTACAAGAAGACGCCAACCCAGACAATATTTGCCGTGTGGTACAGCAATCATTAAAAGTTAAAAATTATAACGAGCAGCTGCGAGATTTGCGGCAAACGTCAGAATGGCTGCGTGAGCAAAGCAACATCAATCCCGCCAATGCGGTGATTGATAATTGGCTGACGTGGAAAAAACAGTAAAAATCCCATACGAAATTTGACGCTTTATCAAGTTGGGCGTGGTGATATTGACGGCAAATTTACGTCCAATCTTCTGAGGTGAATTTTGCAATCAAATCATGGGCTTTGGTTCTGGCATCAAGCACCGTCATAAAGGTATAAGCGCCAATGAATTTACGGCTAATAAACATCAGCTCTTTAGGCGGCACGCTAAAGGATTTTGAGGTCGCTGATTTGCTGGCAAGCTTAATGACACGGTTATGTAAATCACTTTGTGCCCAAATATAATTGCCATGTACATCCAGTACATTCGGTGGAATTGTCGGATTACGACTTGGCAAACTAAAGGGTTCACTGGCAAGCAAACATAGCTCTACCATATCATTTTTCACCGAATCGCTAAGATTAGCAAAGAATTCAAAATGCTTGCCTGCTTGATCAATCGCTTGGCGCATTTTGCTACGGTCGTGAAAAACCCCTGCCAACAGCAAATTACGGGCGATAAGTAGCAGATTGTCATCAAACTGACGAATCGCGCCAAAGTCCAATAACACCAATTGGTCACTATGCTTGTCACTTTGTTCAGCCAGGCGAATCAGATAGTTGCCAAAATTGGGGTCGGTCTGCATATCCCCCCATTCAAAAATCTCACGCAGCATAATTTCAATCGACGCCTGCCCAATCGCATTCCGTCTTTCTTGGGGCAGTGCAAATACTTGCTCATCCAAAATCGACACGCCATCTTCATAGGTCATACATAGCAGCCGATCGGTGCTATAAGCTTTGAGGATGCGCGGCACCACATAGCGACGATCCCCAACAAAACGTTGAAAAAATAACTCAGTGGTATCTGCTTCTAAGAGGTAGTTGACTTCATGATGCAGCAGGTCACGAATTTCTTCAAACCAATCATCGAGTTGACGGGTTTGTGGGACAACATTGGTGACTCTAAGCAGTTGGCGAAACAAATCCAAGTCACTGTCTACGGCATCAGCGATATTGGGATATTGCACCTTAAACACCACTTGTTCGCCCGTGGCTTTATGAACTGCTCTATGTACTTGCGAAAGTGAGGCGGTGCCAATGGGGGTATGGTCGATATCAAACTCATGGATGGTATCACCCAATTCGGTTCGTAGCGCTGATTCGATAATTGACCAGGAAAAAGCAGTCGTCTGGCTGTTCAATGTCTGTAAGGCTTCTGTGATTTCGGGGGGCAAAAAATGCTCGCCATACAGGGCTAACATTTGACCGATTTTGACCACCGAGCCTTTGAGTTTACCCAGCTCATCCACCAAATATTGGGCTTGCTCACGCATAAAAGCTTGTTTTTGTACCGCTTTTTCTTCCTTTGACTTAAATAATCCAAAGGCGCTATTGGTCGCCCATCGTCTGCCGATATTGAGCGATGCTTTGGCAATCGATAACCGCCGGTCAAGCGCCGAGGTTTTAAGCTGTTCAAGCGGTTGGTTATCGTAATTTTGCGGATTTGCCATACAGGGTGCCTAATGTTTTTGAAAGAAAAAGCCAAATAAAAAGCAAATCATTTTAACACATGATTTGCTTTGATTGTTGTTACCGATTTTTAATAAAGCGGATTAAAACTTAGTGTAACCACTTGGCGTAAGACAGTGGCTAGATGTCTAAATGTCATCTTATTGGTTACTGGTTATTCGGCGCTAGATTGAATAGCGCGCCAACCGATATCACGGCGATATTGCATACCATCGAAGCTAATAGCGCCACAAACTGCTAAGGCTTTGGTTTGGGCATCCAAAATATCGTCACCGAGCGCCGTCACGCAAAGTACGCGTCCGCCATTGGTGATAATTTCACCATTGTCAAACGCCTTGGTGCCTGCGTGGAAAACTTTGACATCCATATCCGTTTGCCCATACTGAGACTCAAGTGATGGTAACCCATGGATGACATCGCCGTTGCTCGCGCTTTCTGGATAGCCTTTGCTAGCCAGTACCACACCCAAGGCAGGACGCTCATCCCACTCGGTTTGTTTGGGAAGATTGCCATCCAACCCTAATGCTATCAAGTCAACCATTGAGCCTTTTAGGCGCATCATAATGGGCTGTGTTTCTGGGTCACCAAAACGGCAGTTAAACTCAATCACATAGGGGTCATTGTGGTCATCAATCATCAAGCCTGCGTACAAAAATCCCGTATAAGGTGTGCCATTGGCGTTCATGGCATCGACCACTGGCTGAATCACACGGGCAATCACCTTATCATGTACTTGCTGTGTCACCACGGGGGCAGGTGAGTAAGCACCCATACCGCCTGTATTAAGACCGGTATCACCTTCGCCAATACGTTTGTGATCTTGGCTGGTTGCCATCGGCAAGATATTGTTGCCATCTATCATACAGATGAAGCTGGCTTCTTCGCCTTGCAAGAACTGCTCAATCACCACACGGCTGCCCGCATCACCAAATTTGTTGCCCGATAACATATCATTGATGGCATCAACGGCTTCTTGTTCGCTCATCGCCACAATCACGCCTTTACCTGCGGCTAAACCATCGGCTTTAATGACAATCGGCGCGCCTTCGGCTTTCACATAAGCAATCGCTTGCTCGGCATCGCTAAAAGTTTGGTATTTGGCGGTAGGAATATGGTGTTTTATCATAAAATCTTTGGCAAAGGCTTTTGACCCTTCAAGCTGTGCGCAATACGCCGTGGGTCCCCAAGCTTTGATACCTGCTTTTGTTAAGTCATCGACCATACCTGCCACAAGTGGCGCTTCAGGACCAACCAGCACAAAGGCAATGTCATTGTCTTGGCAAAATTGAATCACCGCCGCATGGTCTTTGACGTTTAAATCGACATTTTGTAGTTTGTGTTCAAGCGCTGTGCCCGCATTGCCGTTGGCAACAAAAACCGTGCTCACTTTGCTATCTTTGGCGCATTGCCATGCCAATGCGTGCTCACGTCCACCTGTGCCGATGACTAAAATATTCATATTGTTTCCTTAAAAATGTAAAATAGCCGTATGGTAGGCATTGTAACAAATTTTGGGATCTAAATTAAATGACAAAGCATTTTATTATTGGCGTGGATGAGGTCGGGCGCGGGCCGTTATTGGGCGATGTGGTGGTTTGTGCGCTCATCTTCGATAAGGCGATTTTATCTATCAAAGAAGATAGCCTAAGCACTGATTTACACACGGCTGATAGTGTAAGTATTAGCCATAATCATCCGCTAAGCGCGCTAACTGACTCCAAAAAACTGTCAGAAAAAAAACGAGAAGCGTTATTTTCCTTGATTGAACAAACGGCGAGCGCGCATCAGGTTGTCAAAATTTCTGCCAGCTTAATAGACCAGCTCAACATCTTACAAGCGACATTACTAGGGATGAAACAAGCGGTGGCAGGCGTGATGGCGCAAATGTTAGCGCAATACCCAACGGCGACCTTTAGCGTCATGGTGGATGGCAATAAACTGCCCGTGTTGTTTGACTTGCCCAATTATCAGCAAATTACCCATGAGCAAGCGATTGTGAAAGGGGACGGCAAACATGCGTGTATCAGTGGCGCCAGTGTGATTGCCAAAGTGACGCGTGACCGAGATATGGTGGCGTTGTCAAAGTTATATCCTGATTATGGCATTGAGCAGCATAAAGGCTATCCCACCGCCGCCCATATCCAAGCGATAGAGCATTACGGTATTTTGCCCATGCACCGCAAAAGTTTTGCCCCCATCAAACAGAGGATTTTAGACCAAAAAGGTGAACATACAGTCAATATCCGGTAGTAATGAGTGCAGGTCTAAAGTCGCCTTGTGAGCGAGTTTAACTCGTAAGCTGTGCTGAGCATGACGAGTAAAAAGATGGTCTTGCTCGCAGACCTGCAAGCTGTGCCCGATTTGTTTTCAACCTCTCGGTGGACAGCGCGCCAAACAAGGTCTGATAGTCGCCCTGTATGTTCAAATCCATCATAGCAAATTGTAGGGTTTTTTCAAACTAGCTTATACTAAATCAATCTGCCAATTAGCGGCTTGCAATTGGATATTTAAGTTTCTAAGTTTGACCGCTATGTCATCTGCTTGTTTTTGCAGTTTGACCGGTTCAATCACTTTTTGCCATTTAATTTCTCGGTAGCTATAACGATCGCCTTCCGTCTTAGCATTATCAATCGCGGTTTGCAGCAGGCGATGGCGTTCGGCAAGTTCATCACGCTTGACTAAAGTGCTGAGCATGGTTGAGCCATCGGGCATGACAGCGATGGCATTGGTGCGATGGATATGGTCGATTAACGCATACAGCTCGCTCATGATTTGATTGGCTTGTAGCAGCAGTTCATTCGGGTTTTCACTTGGGGTATCGCCATCTTGGACTTTGACGTTTTCGGCAATGCGCGATTTCAAACTGGCGAGCTTTTTTTGCATATCGGCACGTCGTAACAAGGCTTCTGCAAGTTTCATGGTTATCTCCTGATTGGTCAATTTAGTGGGTCAATTTAAACGTTAAAATCATATAATTGGGTTAAAAATTGGGTAGGATAATCTGTAATCACACAATCGACGCCCATCTCAATCAAGCGTTTTGCCACATCCACCTCATTTACTGTCCAAGCGCTGACTGTTAAGCCATAAATTTTGGCAATTTCCAACAGGGTTGGGGTGATAAGCGGATAATAAATGCCCACTTGGCTACAGCCTAAGGCACAAGCGCGATTAAAGGTTTGCAATATTAAATTTTTACCCGCTGCATCAGGCGTCGGTAAAAAAGCAATTTGGCTTGCCATCATGGTTTCGGGTTCAAGTATTTTAGGCTCAAGTAATAATCCTGTCGGAAAGTGAAACGTTAAAAATTGCTGTTGGTTTTGAATTTGGTACAAAATATCGGTATCAAAACTGGTCAAAGTGATGGGTAAAGCTTGCCATATTTCTTGTGATAATAGCCTAAGCAGATTTTTAACCAACAAGGCTGGCTGGGTTTTAGCATGGGTTTTGATTTCCAGTTCAATATGGCGAAAGTGTTGCAGATAGGGTGGTAAATCGTCTAGCAACAATACGTGATGTTTTAAAAACCCTAGTTCAAAACGTTGGGAAAAACGCCCATAGTCCGATTGCACAATGGCGTCTAATTCCGCCCATGTTTTATCAGCAATCCACGATTGTTGTCTTGCAAGCCGATTTAAGGTTTCATCATGTACCACCACAAATTTGCCATCGGCGGTCATTTGGACATCAAATTCAACCCCATCAAGCTGCTTACCATGTTTTTGCAATTGCTGCACGTAGGCAAATCCGTCTTGACAGTTCTCAAGCATTTCAGCGCGAGCCGCACGATGACCGAGTAAATAATACGTTTGATTTGGATGGCGCATACGATGGCTCGCAATAGACAATAAAATTTTATGACTACTAAAAATTATTACAACTAAATTTTATTATAAATAATAGTGAACAACTAGCCAATTTGCAAAACTTTGCTTTATAATGGCATGGTAATAAATTCTGCGTGAAAGGTGCCTTATGTCTATGATTTTCCCACAAAATACGTTGTCAAAAAAAATGCGTACGCCGTTATTATTGGCGTGTTTTGCCTTAACCGTCGTGGGATGTAGTCGCAATGAGCAAAAAGACGAGCAAACTGGCAGTGCTGCAAGCAGTGAGCAACAGCCAATTGAAACGTCTGATATTGCCTGTAACAATGAGAAGGCAACCAGTGCCATTCACAGTTATCTTGTCAATCGCATCGACCAGCAAGCCAAAAAACAGTCTGACATCATTCAGCAGCAAGCAGGTACGATTGTTGATATGTCTATCTTGCAAAATGGCTTGTCGCAAGTAGCAATCAATCTAGAAAGCGTGAATGGTAGCAATGGTAAATGCCAAGCGACGGTGTCGTTTAATATGCCTCAAGCGCAGCTCGATAACGCGGATAAAATTTATACCCGTCTAAAAATGCCAGTCGCCGCCGAGCAAATCGCGTCGCGTGGTTATCAACTACAAAATAGCACATTGGTGGCAAACAATGTTGGGTTTGGTCTATCAGCCAGTGGCGCCAATTACCAAGTCAATAGCACCACAGGCGACGATGTGATTGGGCTAGTCGGTGAGATTATGGCAAATTCGGCATTAGCGCAAACGCTGACCCAGCCATCTAATACGCCCTTAGCCGGTTCTTCGGCAGGCGCCATACCCGTTGTACCAACAGTGACTAGCAAACCCAGTGTCGCTGCCAACAACAGCCAAAATTCAACGACCAAACCTGTCAAGAAACAAACCACAGAAGAACCAAAAACAGACAGTGAAAAAAACGACAGCGAAAAAACCAAGACTGACGTGACCACCACATCAGACAAGAAAAACACGCAATCAGATAGCGCAGATAAAATATCGGATAAAAAATCTGAGCCAACCACCTCAAATGCTGATAGCAAATCAACCGCTACTAAGTCAGCGGCTAGCACAAGTACAGACAAATCGACCAAGTCAGTATCGCATGAAAAAGTCCCAACCGACACCAATGTCAAATTAACCATTGAAGAAAAAAACGAGCAATACTAACGTAAACCACTGTTAGATGATGTGTTTAACGTATATCACCCAGTCATCAATTTGTTTTAGCATGTTTTGATGTAGTAATGTGACTAAACATAAAACAAATTGATGCGTCAATTCTCTGCCTGCCACCATAAGGATATGAACATGGCCCATTTTGCCCCACAAGTCGCTGTTAAAGCTACCTATATGCGCGGTGGTACATCAAAAGGTACTTTTTTCAAGCTTGATGACCTACCTGAACGCTGCCAAACCCCAGGGCAAGCCCGAGATAGTTTTTTACTGCGGGTGGTGGGTAGTCCAGATCCGTATGGTAAGCAAATTGACGGTTTGGGAAATGGCTCATCATCAACCTCCAAAGTGGTGATTTTGTCAAAAACAGACGTTGCCGATCATGATGTGAATTATTTATTCGGTCAGGTCGCCATTGACAAAGCGATGATTGATTGGTCAGGTAACTGTGGAAACTTAACCGCTGCGGTCGGTTCATTTGCGATTGCCAATGGGTTGGTGGATGCCAGTAAAGTGCCCCAAAATGGCATTTGTGAAGTCCGAATTTGGCAGCAGAATATCAGCAAAACCATCATCGCGCATGTACCCATGACCGATGGTCAAGTGCAAGAAACGGGCGATTTTGAGCTAGATGGTGTGACTTTCCCAGCAGCCGAAGTCAAAATTGAATTTATCGACCCTGTGGACAGCGATGGCGATATGTTCCCGACGGGCAACTTGATTGACAAACTGGATGTACCTGAAATCGGTGAATTTGACGTCACGATGATCAATGCAGGTATCCCAACGATTTTTTTAAATGCCAAAGACTTAGGTTTTACGGGCGCTGAGCTGCAAAAAGACATCAACAGTAACCAAGAAATTTTGGCGAAGCTTGAAAAAATCCGTGCCCATGGCGCAGTTAAAATGGGACTAATTGCAGCGTTAACAGAAGCTCAAACCCGTCAGCATACCCCAAAAATTGCTTGGGTTGCACCGCCCGCTGATTATACCGCCTCTAGTGGCAAAGCAGTCAAGGCAGGCGATATTGATTTGCTTGCCCGCGCGATGAGCATGGGTCAACTGCACCATGCCATGATGGGTACAGCCTCGGTTGCGATTGGCACCGCAGCGACCATTAAAGGTACGCTAGTCAACCAAGCGGCCGGTGGCAAAGCGTTGTCTGAAGTACGCTTTGGTCACCCATCAGGCACGCTACTGGTCGGGGGTGAGTCCTCGCAAGTGGATGGCAAATGGCAAGCCAAAAAAGTGTCTATGAGCCGTTCAGCGCGCCGTCTAATGGTGGGTGAGGTGTATGTGCCTGGCGATGCGTTTTAATCGACAAATCATTCACAAGCCAACTTATAGCCTAATACCTAAAAGCCTAATAACTAAGTCCCCAATACCTAAGAGCCCAATAATGACAGATAAGCACTCACACTGGATTGAACTGACGCACGCACCTAGCCAAGGGGTAACCGTGGTTCAAACCCTATCTGGCTGTGAGTCCCTACTAAGCAAGTCAAGTAATTCAAGCAAGTCAAGCAATGATTCTGTGGGGGAGTCTAATTTGAATGCTATATATGGTCAATTTAATCTAGGCTTGCATGTAGGGGATGATAGCATGCAGGTGCATCAAAATCGTGCGCACTTGCTGCAATCCTTGCAACAATATCATCCCACATTAAACAGCATTCATTGGCTTAATCAAATCCATGGTAATGACGTTTATCAGGTTACCGATAAAATTGGCACAGCAGCGATATCTGCTGATGCGCATATTACTCGTTTGCCTAATGTTGCCTTAGCGATTATGACAGCAGATTGTGTACCCGTCATGATAGCCACCGATGCAGCAGATGATAACAAGCTGATTGCGGCGATTCACGCTGGCTGGCAAGGTCTTAGCAAAGATATCATTGCAAAGACCGTGCAAAAAATGGTACACCAGTTTGATTTTGCAGCGGGGGACAATGCGACTGCCGAAATGCAGAAGGTCACTCGTGGGTGGCACGCTTGGGTAGGCGCTAGCATCGCACAATCAAGCTATGAAGTGGACAGTCGTGTCAAAGATGCCGTGTTATCAGTGTTAAACGTATCTGACGCTGTCGCTACCCAGTTGTTTCAGCCAAATGCTGATAAGGTCGGTCATTATTTTGCCGATTTGCCTGCAATAGCAGAATTACAGCTCAAGGCTTGTGGTATTCATCAGGTGCATAAAAGTGGTTTGGACAGCCATGGTGATGCACGATTTTATTCGTATCGTCGGCAAACCCAGCATCAATTGCCTGCGACAGGTAGAATGGCAACGCTGATTTTTATGGACTAATTTGATTATAAAAAAAGGCAGTGTGATTAACACACTGCCTTTTTTATGCAAGCTAAATTATTGCATGATTTTAACGTAAGCTTGCGCTCTTAAATCCTGCATCCAATCGTCTAGCGCTTGCGGTGCCATACGTTGGTATAGAATTTCGCGCGCCATGTTTTTACGATAGACATCACTCACATCTTTTTGGCGTTTTTCATCGACTTTAAGAATATGCCAGCCAAATTGTGATTGAAATGGCACAGAATAGTCATTTACCGACGTTTTTTTCATCATTGCTTCAAAGCTTGGTACCATATCACCTTCACTGACCCAGCCCAAATCGCCGCCGTTGCTGGCGCTTCCTGGGTCTTTTGAGTAGGTGCTTGCTAAAGTAGCGAAGTCCTCACCTTGACGCAGTTTTTCATAGATAGTGTCGATCTGCTGTTTCGCCATGTCAGCCGGTAGGGCAGTCGATGGGCTGATTAAAATATGGCGGGTATGCCATTGATCGATGATTTTTTGTTGACCGCCGCGTTTATCTACGAGTTTAATCACGTTATAACCTTCTGCCGTGGCAATCGGGTTGGTGACTTGCCCGACTTCAAGGGCGGTGATGTTTTTTGACAGTTCTGTCGGTAACTCTGCCGCGACGTGGTAGCCCATATCGCCCCCTTGAATTTGCGCGTTATAGTTGGTTTGCGCGTCAGTCATGATTTGCTCAATATTGGCATTCTCAGCTTGCAAGTTTTTGGCAATTTGGGTGGCTACGGTCAGCGCTTGTTTTTTTTGTTTGTCGCTGGTTTTACCTGCGGCATCGGCTACAAAAGGCACGCGAATATGTAAGGTGCGATATTGTGATTTTTCTAAAGCGTTGCTCTCTGGTGATTTTAAGAAGTTGTTAATATCTTGATCTGAGATTTTAATGCGGCTAGCAAGTTGTTGCTGCTGCAAAGTTTGTATCGCCAAGTCTTCACTGACTTTTTGACGCAATGCTTGGTAACTACCTGCGCGCTGGGCGTCAAGTTTTTGCTGGAATTCGGCAAGGCTTGCGACCCCATTTTGTTGTGCCAAATTGGTCAACGCAGCATTCACTGCATTCTCTTCAGCTTGCAGTCCTTGGCGTTTGATGATATCAAGCTGGATTTGCTTAGTAATTAGCTGATCCAATACTTGCGGATAAAGTTGCTGCGCGGGTGGTACAGGTTTGTTTTGCGCTTGAAGCTGTGCAGAAGCTTGAGCAACCGCGCGATCCAACTGGCTGCGTAAAATAGGGGTGTCGTTGACAATAGCAATCACGCCATCAATGACCTGATCTTGCGAGTTGCTAGTGACGACAGGCGTTGGCTTGGCTGATGAGTTGGCGACCTCTGATGTTACGGGCGCAGTTTGGGAGACAGCTTTTGCTGTTTTTTGAGTGGTAGGTTTTGAGCCGCTGGTTTTGATGTCAGCTTTGACTGATTTGGCAGCGTTGGTGGTTTTGTTTGCTGTCACAGCTTTGGTTGATTTGCTTGTGGTTTGCGCTGCAGATTTGGTGCTAGATTTTTTACTAGATTCCACCGTCGTTTTGCTGCTGGTTGTGTTGGTTTTAGTGGTTACCGCTGTTGCAGTCACGGCTTGCGCGCTCAATGTTGGCATAACCAATAGGGCGCCATATATCAAAGCGCTAGTGAGAGCAGATAGGGTGTTACGGTGAAAATTGGGTAAATTATGCATGACAGCATGGTTCATGGCATGTATCCTTAAAATAAAAACCAAAAAATAAAAAAAGTAAATTTGATCACTCAAAAAATTAGGGCAAAACAATTTCAATAAAATGGCTGGTCTTTCACCAAGTTTCTTACATCAAATTTCTTAGATTTAGATGTTGCTAAGTTTGGGTCATTTTATACAATAATATTTGCTGGCGTATGTCTGTATGATAATAAATCCTAAAAAACCTCAAGTTTTAGGCAGTTTTTTGCGTAAAAGGCGTTTAGTATTTAGGGTCATAACCCAATACCCGATTACGCATCAAGCTAGCCAGTCGACCGTCACCTTTGTTGGATAACCCATTTAAGCTAATTTCTGCCATGATAGCGTGGTCAGCACTGTCTTTATCACTTAACTCATCATAATAACGACGAGCATAAATCGATAAGCCATAACAACAGCTACCATAAGTAAAGCCCGCTAACGCATCACTAAAACGACTTTTCTCATTGTCGTATTGCACAGCCCCTAAAAACTGCCAATTATCATTAATAGGTAAAACAGCGGAGCCTGTGAAAGCAGAGAGGGCTTTTTGTCCAAATCTACTCTCATTGCGTTTGATATAACCTAAGTTATAAAGGCTATTGAAAGTTGGCGCATAACGAAATTGGGTGTTGATATAGTTTAAATCAGCGTTGTCATCAACCGAGCCATCTAAATCCACCCAAAAATCTTGACGCGGTTGGGTGCTTACTTCAAAGACGGTACCGGTATTGTCAATTTTTAACCCATCATCAGTATCATCAAGATGTACCCGAATATCACTCAAATAAATTTGTTTACCCACGCTGGCATCCAAGCGAGTCAAACCATTGCCATCAATATAGCGATAATTTAATGAAGGGGTTAGATGATTGTTGTCGGGGAGACGATCATATCCCAAAAACCATGAATCTTCATACAATTGCGAAAAATTGAGCGATGCCAAACGGGTATTAAAGTTGGGTACGTCAGTCTGGTCTTTATAGGGCGAGTACACATATTTTAGGCGCGGGCTTAATAACTGATAGCCGCCCAAGGATTCATCAAATTTACCAAATGGGGTGCCTGCTTTAAAGAAATTTAAGCCACTGTCAATACTAAACTGCGGTACAAAAATAGATTGGCTTTTGCTATTTTTATCCAGTCCATTGGCATCGGCTGATTCTTGGTCAAATTGGGTATAAAGGTGCTGTAAACTCACTGATGGGGTCACGTATCCCCAAGTTCGCGTCATTGGATAGGCGGCAGTGAGTTTGTTATACAGTCTGCCACCGCTTTGCTCAGGCGCAGAGCCATCATTGATTGGGCGTTTAAAATAAGCAAAATCGCTGATACCCGTCAAATCAAATTGGGTCACCCAAGGCACACGATATTTGACCGATAACTGCGGCAGACGGTCATACGGTTTGTCTTTATCCAAGATTTTGTCTGAATTGGTTAAATTACGATCCAGTGTTTGAAAGGTTTCAATCTTGGCAAGCGCAGTCAAATAGTCATTGTAATAATTGGCTTGAATGCGGCGCGGTAAATTTAATTGAACGGTTTCGTCACCCAATGTCTCAAAATCATTTAAGAATTTAGGATCTGAGACATACTGGTATAGCGCGTCAATGGATAGGTTAGGGATATCTTTTGACTGCCAATGATGATTATAATAAAAGCGCTTACGGTCTTCATCATCATATTGTTTGTCGTTTGGCAGATAAGAGCCTGTCAAGCTACCATAACCAAATTTTTCTGTCAGATAGCGAAACTCACCTGTCAACATCGGATTGCGGTCAGTAAAAATGGTTGGCGTGACAGTGGCATCGTAATTTGGCGCTAGATTAAAGTAATAAGGTAACTGTACATTAAAACTCCCTTCTGTACTAAAGCCGCCGCGTGGTAACAAAAAACCACTGGTGCGGCGATCGTCAATCGGAAAGTTAAAATACGGCAGGTACAATACTGGGGTATTTTTGACTTTTAACGTGGCATTATAGGCTTCACCGCGACCCGTGTCGGTATTGATATCGATGTTTTTGGCATTGATTTGCCAAGTCGGATTGTCAGGCGCGCAGGTGGTAAACATGACATCGTCAATTTCAACGCGGCTTTCATCGACCTTATTAAGCCGTTTGGCATAACCATACGCTTGTAGCGGCACGCTGGCAAACGCCACATCTTTGGCGGTTGCTTTGGTGCTATCAGTTTGGTACGCCAGTTCATCGGCAACGGTAATCAGCCCCCCTTTTGGGCTATCTTTAAGGCTTACACGTGGGTTACCGTCTGTCGATTGGGTACTTTGCGCGGCATCCACCAACAAAACATTACCTTGAGCGGCCGCAATGCCATCTTGCACGTTAACGACCACTTTATCGGCAGAGATTTGCTGACGACCTTGGTTGATTTGCACATCGCCTGACAATTCAGCGTAATTTTCATTGTCATAATAGCCATAGTCAGCCGAGGCATAAATTGGGAAGCTGCTATTGGGTTGGTCGGTAGCGGCTGCCGCTAATGCCTGTTGTTGATAGATGGTCGAAGTGGGATATACCCAGTTGCCATGACACATGGCGTCTTTTCGGGTGGCTGCTTTTGATTGCGTATTTGCTTGAGCACCTGACTGTTGACTATCAGGCGTGAGCGGGTTCAGTAAATTTGGATTAGCATTTGAATTAGCAACCGTGGCGCTAGTATCGTCCGTGGTTTGCGGGGTTTTGGGTTGATAAAAGGTTTTGAGCTTTTCTAGACTGGCTTGCTGCTGTTGATTTGGGGTAAAGTTGGGACGAGTACGCGCAGAGTTTGGTTTGATGTCAGGCGCGCTAATCGGTGTGATGCCTTGATTGGTGGTTACATCGACAGTAGTGGTGCTGTCTGCTGTGGTGGCGATACTACTATCGGTATCGGGCTTTGCAGCTGAGGTATCAAGGTTTTGTTTTTCAATACTCTGTGATTCAGTGCTTTGTGCCTCAATACTTTGTGAGTCAATGTTTTGAGGTGCTGTGCTTTGTGCTGTCGCTGTATCAGTCGATTCCGTAACGGCGGCTGTCGGCAACACCGCAAGCGCTGAGGTTGAATACAACGTAGTGAACATCGCGCCAAGTGTCATCGCTAAAACATTGGTATGTCGATAAATTTGGTGTAGTGATTGATGCAAGCATGTAGGCTGGGTTGGCAAAGACGAATGTGAAGTTAAACGATTAGAAGTTGACGAAATAGGCGACAATTTCACAGATTTTTTCATTAGACATTTACCAAAGACGCAATATAAAAACCTTCACATCATATCACTAGCGTCATCAATATACTATTGCAAAAGATGTTTAAAATTGCAAACATGATAGACGCCACTTGAGAGATACGCAGATTTTCGGTAGCATAACTTATTTTTATTGAGTAAGCCCACCTTATGAACCATCCTGCCGCACAACCTACTAATCAAACATCTTCCCATAGCCCAGCTTCGCCATCAAATACCGAGCCATGTGAACAACAGCCACTTGAACAACAATCACTTAAACAACAGCCACTTAAACAACAGTCACGTGAACAACAGCTGCACACTTGGTTGACCCAAGTTTTTCCAAATCAGTCATTGCAGCATGAAAAAATACCTGGTGATGCCAGCTTTCGCAGCTATCATCGCTTAACCGTCGACAATCAACACTATATCGTGATGGATGCACCACCAGAAAAAGAATCGGTGAAAGAATTTATCGCCGTGGACAATTTAATGGCAGGTCATGTGCATGTGCCAAAAATGATTGCCACGGATGAACAGCAAGGTTTTATCGTCCTTGAGGATTTGGGAAACACGGATTTTGCCGATGTCATTGCCAAGGATTTAACGGATGCAGGCGAGATGGCAAAAACTGCGCGTTATTATCAGCAGGCGATGCAGGCAATTTTGGCGATTCAAAAGATTGACATCAATGACGCCAAAGCCGTTATCCCAAGTTACGATGATGCCTTGCTGCGCCGAGAAATGGGCTTGTTTAGCGAGTGGTTTTTACCCTATATCGGCGTGACGATGACCCCAGACTTAGAGACGCTGTGGCAAGATTTGCAGTCTGATATTATCCAGCAAGTCATCGCGCAGCCTCAAGTGGTGGTGCACCGTGATTTTCACAGCCGTAATTTGATGGTATTAAATCACAGCGATGAGTTGGGCGTGATTGATTTTCAAGATGCTGTCATCGGTGCCTACACCTATGATTTGGCGTCTTTATTGCGAGATGCCTATATCAATTATGATGAAACATGGG
>ERZ501021.59-NODE-59-length-19922-cov-3.784215_pt1 | contig 19922 bp, 13 predicted proteins | sample MGYA00248838_ERZ501021 | MGnify/ENA primary metagenome ERZ501021 (study PRJEB25958, sample SAMN03398553) | human skin metagenome | study: EMG produced TPA metagenomics assembly of the Human Skin Microbiome Metagenome (human skin metagenome) data set.
TGGCATAATAAGCCCCTAATAAAATTGCAATCAAAATAACGGCTAACACCATCACAATTTTGCTGACAAGACCCTGTCGATACCAGTGCCGAAGCCAACCCGCCTCTTCTTTTGCAGGGTCTAAATCTTCACCGTCTGGACTTTTAGTTTCTAGATTTTCAGTGTCTATTTTACCGTCTAGGTCATTATCTACCAATGATTTATCGTCAGGCTTGGTGCCATCTTCGGGCAATGAGTCGTTGTTATTATCGTCTTTCATTAATATCGCAAATCAATCGTTGGCTCACTACAAAAACACAGGTTCTATGCGCTTTATATGGGCGGTATATTGGATAAACCTTACATACTAGCAAAGTTTTATCCAAAAATCTTAACTAAAAACCTTGCACAAAATAATGCAGTGATTTTTAGCCAAACTATTATAGCGGTGAACCGATAAAGAAGTGTAAACGGACATCGTTGTTATCGCCTGTCAGACCTTTTGCCACATCGAGCCGTACCAAGCCTATCGGTGATTGCCAGCGGATACCTGTACCGATACTGACCGCCGTTGCGTTATCATATTCGCCAGTTGTATCATACGCATTACCAAAGTCAGTAAACACAGCGCCCCTAAAACTCGGTCTAAACTCATAGTTATACTCTGCCGAGCCTACCGCTAAGGCATCACCGCCGACTAAGAAATTTTCGCCGCCATAGGTCGGTCCTAAACTATCGGTGTTGTAGCCGCGGATACTAGAATCACCGCCTGCAAAAAAGCGTGAACGATAAGGCACATCATAAAAATCACCGCTATATAGATAACCCAAATCCAGTCGCCCAATCACTTGTTGTTTGTTATCTTTGCCAAAAGTATACATCCCCGTACCACCCGCACGTAGAATGGCCATATTGGTGTCACTCAGTGCCCCTTTAGCACCGACTTCAAGCGAATAACGTTGGCTATAACCCCACGTTGGCGTCAGCATATTGTCTGCTACTGTTTTATTGATTGCATAACCCGCTAACAAGGCTTGTTGGGTATAATCCGATGCGTAGTTGTTAAAAGGATAAGGCAAGCTATCGGTGCTATATTTTTCAGGATCGACTGTGAGTTTATCGCCGCGGTAGCGCAGTGAATAGGTGCGGTTCCAACCACTATCATGATAAATATTGCGGGCAATACTGGCATAGACCGTGTCCGCTTCAAAGGTGTTGACTAGGTCATCAACTTCTTTGTGCTGATAGCCGACTGTGCCTGTTAGTTTATCGTTGAGGGGATGCTTGTAGGGCAAGCTGGCATTAAATTCCACCGCTTGATCGACTTTGGATAACGCCACTGATGCCCCAGTCTGCAGACCACTTCGGTTAACCAAGTTGTTTTGGTATTTACCGGTCAAGCGCACGCCTACGTCAGTTTCATAACCCAAACCCACCTGTGCCTCATGGGGCTTGGTGGCATTGAGTACCACATAGGTTGGGATTTGCTTTGTTTCATACACTTGTTGTGGCGTGAGCTTTGGTATGACTTGGTCTTCTCGTGGTTTGATGGGTAAGTCTTTGTCTTTATCCAGTTTTTTTGCCGTTTTACTGACCGCATTGGCAATGACCACCAGCGGATTTTTACTTTTATTTTCGGCCTCGGGTGATAACTCCATATCTTCGGGTGCCGCCAATAAATTTTTGGCTTTTCGGCTGATGGCATTGAGACGTTGTTCGGTCGAGTCATCGACTTCAAATTGAATCGGCGCGATGTCATTGGGGTCTTGCACCTGATTGACGGTTTTTTGCGTCGTGCTATCGACAGTACCTGCGGATTGAAGTTACGATGACTGATTTTGAGATGAGTTACTTTGAGCTGAGTTGCTTTGAGATGCGAGACTTTGATCGGTTGAATTGGCGGATAAAATACCGGCGGATGTATCAGAAGTGTCCGCGGTATTGTCGGCTGCGGTATTACTGGTGTTGGCATTGCTGAGTGTCGCCGAGCCAGATTGTTCAAATGCGATATCACTTGCTGCTTCGTCCGATGGCATGATGACATCCACATCCACCCCATTAAAATAACGGGTGGCAGTCAAATTGTTGGTAAATTCGGTAACAAAGGGTTGATAGTAGGCATCGCCTTTTTGGTACGTCATTAAGGCTTTGATCAGCTTTGGCTTTAAAGGCAGTTTATCGGGGTCATCGGTCAAATTGCCTTGCTTATCAATGCTATATATCTTCACATCATCAAAGTGATAGCGAGTCTTTGTGTCATAAATTAGGTCAACATCGGCGGTATTGTCCGGCAAAATAATATCCACCGAACTATTGAGCCATTTGGCATCGAAGTAACCATTGGTTTGCGCGACACCTTCAATCGTGGCCTTTGCGGCTTTATAGATACCATGACTGAACACATCCCCTTCTTTGGGCGGGATTTCTTTTTCAATCACAGGATACACCGGCAGCGCGTTATCGCCTTCCCCGCCTTCACCACGGATATCAATGATGCGATTTTGCACGATGACGGGTTTGCCGACCTCTAAGCTGACTTGGATATTGTCTTTGCCTAAATGTTTGAAAGCGATTTTAGTGTCATAAAAACCCACCGCCTCTGCCGCATCTTTGGCAATTTGGCGTAATTTGTTCACACTGGCATTAAAATCCGACACCGATTCGACGGTCACTTTTTCCAATGCTGCCTTGATATTGCGCGCAGGCTCAAGTTTGGCATCTGCATTGGCAAAGCTGATATCAATATAGTTTAGCCCTTCCCCGCGACCAATGATTTTGTTCTTCAAACGCGCCACGATACCTTGCGACTCTGCGGTCACGGTTGAGTTGGCTTGTGGGGTGGTCAATGCCGTTGTTTGCTGTTGATAGGCGGGCAAGTAATCATTGGGATTGATGGTGTCGGTGGATTTGATATTGCTGGCATCATTGGCGACGCCTTGATTACTAAGATTCTGATTAGCAATATTTTGGTTAGCGGTATTTTGATTAGATAAATTGGTTTGCTCGCTCACCTTTTGATTAATCGCGTCGAAATTCTGTTTTTCGGCGGTCAGCTGCTCAGTGACTTGCGCTTGGGATTGGGCTTGGGCATGCGATTGGGATTGAGTATTCACACTTGCAGGCTTGCTATTGTTGATTTGATTGGCAACCGACTGCGGTGTTGCTTGGTCTAATGCTTTACTGTAGCCGACACTAGGTTGGTTTTGTTTCAACGTCGCCACAGGTTGGTTAAAATTATTAAAGTCTGCCAAGGTCTGATTATCGAGTTGTTGACCAATTTTATCTTCAACGCGCTGCTGATTGAGTTGATACAGATAAGGCTGAGCGCTGTTGGCATCGGTTGTGATGCTATCTTGCGCAGTTGCCGCAGGGATGGCATTTTGCGTTGCCGTGGTGCCCTTGCTGTCATTGGCGGTGGTCTGCGCTGCGCTGCTAGTGGTTAGCGTGCTATTCGTTGCCGAGCTGTTAGCCAAAGTATTAACTGAGCTATTAGCTGAACTATTAACAGTAGCTGACATTGCTGGCGTTTGTGCCCCCCAAGCAGGCACTACACCCACACTAACCAAGGTAATTGCCAAACGTATGGGGGTCAAGCGAAACAGCGAATGATTTGATACGCTAGACTGGGCGGGGCTTTGACGAGGATTTGACGGACAAGGATTTGACGATAGTGGGGAAATGGCATGAAAAAAACCAAACGGGTTATCGGCCAATGCGGTTGACGGACGATAGGGTAGCAAATTTATTGGTTTCATGATAAAAATCAAATCCTTGAGCGAGCACTAGGCGATTTTAGCATAAACATTTTACTAACCAAACATTTTCGCAACCCTTTGTAAAATATTTGTTAAGATAGTCATCATCAGACATTTCTAGGATTGCTCATGAGTACCCAATTTGCGCTTTTTAAATACAAACGCTTTAGCGCCATGTTTGCCACCCAGTTTTTAGGGGCATTTAATGACAATGTATTTAAGCAAGGTTTGATTTTAGTACTGACCTTTATGGCAGCGGCAAAATTGGGGATGCGTGTCAGTTTGCTCAACAATCTGGCGGCGATGCTGTTTGTATTGCCGTTTTTTTTGTTTTCCGCCTTGGCGGGTCAAATCGCTGATAAATATGAAAAATCTTGGCTGACAAGGCTGATTAAAATCCTTGAAATCGTCATCATGGTAGTTGCCGCATTTGGGTTTGTGTTTGAGATTTATCCGCTATTATTTGTGGCGTTATTTTTGATGGGCACCCATTCGACGTTTTTTGGTCCTATCAAATATGCTTATCTACCCCAAGCCATGACCACCGATGAGTTGGTGGGTGCCAATGGGCTGTTTCAAATGGGCACGTCACTGGCTATTTTGACAGGGATGATGCTGGCTGGCGTATTGATGAAATTAGACAGTCCGCTGTTTTGGATATCTGGGGTGACGGTTTTTGTGGCGATTATGGGCTACTTGGCTTCTCGGTTTATTCCCGTCATGACTGCGCCACAGCCTGATTTGACCATCGACTGGAATATCTTTCGTACTAGCTGGCAAACCATTGCCAATTTATATCGCTTACCGATTATGTGGTTTACCATTTTGGGTAATAGTTGGTTTTGGTTTTATGGTGCCACGTTTTTGACCCAAGTACCTGAATTTAGCAAGTCTATTTTGCTAGGCGATGAAAGCGTCGTGATATTTTTATTGACGCTGTTTTCTGTCGGTACGGCGCTCGGCTCACTGTTATGTAAAACGTTGACTAAAAACCAAGTGAGTTTAAAGCTGTTGCCCTTTGGGATTGCAGGATTGACGATTTTTGCGATTGACTTGTATTTCACGCTTTCAGCGATGCATTTGCCGCCACTCGCCAACAACGCGCACTATAGTATCGGTATGATTTTTGCCACGCAAGGTGCTATTCGTGTGTTTGTCGATTTGTTTTTATTGGGTTTCTCAGGCGGTATTTATATTGTACCTTTATACGCTTATATGCAAGCTTATTCACCGGAAACAAGCCGTGCTCGCATTATCGGTGCCAACAATATTTTAAATGCGGTATTTATGGTGGGTTCGGCGATTTTTTCGATTGTTTGTTTGACGCTAGTTAACGTGAGCCTGCCGATGCTATTTGCAATTGTCGGGGTGATAAATTTGGTCATGGGCATTTGGCTATTTTTAAAACTAAAAAAATATAGCCCTGCCAAGCCCTTTATGATTCATGAATAACACTCTATCGCCCTATTTAATCGCCCCGTTAAATAGTCAGTATAAATAGCTAGCAATGCTAGGCAATGGATGAATGGCAAGCAATGGATAAATAAGGGGTTTTGCGCTATTTTTTCATTTGAGTCCAAAATGTTGCTATTTGTTATCGTTTGGCAAAGAAACGTTGTTGTTAACTCCAGTTACTTTGTAAGTGGTTAAAAGTTAGTTACTATACCCTGACTTGTTGTAATTTTTTTTGTATCACTTGCTAGGAATGACTGTTATGTTTGCCACTTATAAAACACTCTGCACGCCCAAACTGGTAAAACTCAGTGCGATAGCCTGTACGGCGGTGTTGATGACCGCTTGTGCTTCACAGAAGATCGCGACCGTGGATAAGCGCCCTGTGTATGTACGGGGTGTCCCCAACTATTATATAGTTAGAAACGGCGATACTTTAAGCAAAATCGCCACCACTTATGGACTAGATTATCGTCGGGTTGGCGCGCTCAATGGGCTCGATAGCAACTATACCATTTATCCAGGGCAACGCTTGATTTTAACCTCAGCAAGTAGTCCCACTTCTTATCGCCCAACGACCATTCGCCCTGTGACGGTCAATCAATCATCCCGCCCGTCTAACCCGACTTATTACCCACCTAGACAAGCCAATAACTTATCAACCCCGTTACCGATGCCAAACCAAGTCATCGTGCCAACCAGCAGCTTGTCACAAGGTTGGTTACGTCCTACGAATGGCAATCTATTGCGGCCGTTTAACCAGCAAACAGGTACGTTAGGTATGTGGTTTGGCGGACAAGCAGGGGCAAATGTTGTCGCCAGCCAGCCAGGTACGGTGCTGTATGTCGGTAGTGATTTGCCAGAATATGGCAAATTGATACTGATTCAGCACAACAGCGACTACATTAGTGCCTATGCGCATTTGGGAAATTTTGCTGTACAAGAGCGCCAAACGGTGCAAGCAGGTCAAACCATCGGTACCGTTGGGACGGACAATAATTTGAATCAACCTGCTGTAGAGTTCCAAATCCGATATCGGGGTACGCCAGTGAACCCTGCCAGTTATTTAAAATAATTAAATAGCTGCTTAAAATAGTTAAAAATCCATTTAAAATATCGCAATAAAAAAGCCAATCCATGACGATTGGCTTTTTTTGTGAGCCTAATTATCGGTGAGGATAATTATCGGTGAGGATGATTAGAGGGCAATCGCGGTCGCCATGTTATTGGCATAGTCAATCGCACGATACAGACTATCGGCACTCGCTTTGCCTGTCCCTGCCAAATCCAGTGCTGTGCCATGATCGACTGAGGTGCGAATATAAGGCAACCCTAAAGTGATATTCACGGTTTCGCCAAACCCATGTGATTTGAGCGGCGCCAGTCCCTGATCGTGATACATGGCGATAATGGCATCGGCAGTGGCGATATGTTTTTGGGTAAACAAGGTATCAGCTGGCATCGCCAAACTAATATCGACACCTTGATCGCGATAGTGCTGTAACACCGGATTGATGATGTCAATTTCCTCTCTGCCTAGATAGCCGCTTTCCCCGGCATGAGGATTGAGTCCACAGACCAATATTTTTGGGTGAGTGAGACCAAATTTTTGCTGACAATCATGGATGACAATATCAACGGTTTTTGCCACTTCTTCGTGGGAAATCGCATCGGCGACCGCACGCAGGGGCAAATGGGTGGTGACTAAAGCCACTTTCATCAGGCTATTGGCGAGCATCATCACCACTTTATCCAGCCCCGACTGCTGCATAAAAAATTCGGTATGCCCCATAAAATCTGGCAACACAGTCATAATCACCGATTTTTGCAGTGGCGCGGTGACAATGGCAGCGACTTGTTTGCTGATGGCGAGCTTATGCGCCAGTTGCAACTGTGCGATGACCATTGGCGCGTTATGAGGATTTAACTGCCCTGCTACCACAGGTTGTGCTGTCGGCACATCCACCACCAAAATAGTATCATGCGCTGAGGGTTGCGCAATTTGCGGTAAATCTTTTAACTCATGTAACTCATGCGTCGCTAATTGTTGAATCATCAATCCGTCTTTTACAGCGCCTTTTTGTTTGAGCTCACTATACCTTTCTTGCAGCGCGTTGATATCTGCCAACACAATGACAGCGCGATTGGGCAGATTTAATTGCTGTCTGTCAGCAAGCATCAGTATGATATCCATGCCAATACCCGCAGGTTCGCCCGAAGTAATCACTAAGGGAAGACTTTGAATGGTCATTTTTATACCTTTTGATAAACACTGATAAAGCTATCAGTTAATATTTTATGAATTTATTACCAATGATGGGGCGCATTGTTAACTTGATAAAATAGTTTCATGCTCATGAGGTCAACTAAAACCCTGATTACATCGATTATGGTTAGCGATCACCAATGATTTGATTAAATGAAATCTAATTATTTGCGTAATGTTAAGTAACTATTGTATACCCAATGAGTTTGCTATTATTAACTTAATTTAAATCAGTGTATAATAGCACTACACTTTACTGTCAATCCTGTATTTTACTGTTGTTATCAATGGAGTCCTTATGGCTACCTACGAACATATTAACCAAAAAGTTGAAAAAATGTGTCAGCAATCTGAAGATTTTTCAGTTCGCGTACCACAAGTCATGCAGCGCCGCATCTATATGATGGCAAGACAAAACCCCCTCAACAATGCCAAAGAAATGAAAGAAATGGAACGTATGGTGACTGAAAAACCCATCGCATTTTTTGAATCTTGGACGCAAATGGCTTGGCAAGCGCTCGTTGCGCAGCAAAATATTGGGCAATTAATGTTTTCAAACTGTATGAAATTAAGCGTGGGTCAACCGATTTCCTTGGAAAACTTCTTTTATGCTGTCAACCAAGAAGCGCTGCATGTATTGGAAAAAGGGATGCACCCTATCTATAGCCGCGTGGCCGCTAATGCCAAACGTTTAAGCTAAGTTTTACTTTTTTCAACCAAACCCAATAATTTTTTATTGGGTTTTTTATTTTTATAAGTTTTTGATGTCAAAAAAACTGGTACGCCCAGCGGGACTTGAACCCACGTCGGTCGCTTAGGAGGCAACTGCTCTATCCAGTTAAGCTATAGGCGTAAAGGTCTGCTATTTTATCATATTAAATCGTAAATGCTTAGCATCCGCTGATACTTTTTAGGCATTTTGTTGCTGATTTTGTAGGTTCGCAGTTTGGCAATTCATAGTATAATAGTGGGCTAAAGACGAACCGCAATAAAGGCAATCCATGGCATTTGTACACTTTGGTATTCACACCGAATTTTCTATCACCGACTCGATTGTACGCATCAAAGCGCTGGTCAAAGCTGCCAAAGCCGACAACCAACTGGCGCTCGCCATTAGCGATTTATCCAACCTATATGCCACGGTCAAATTTTATAAAGCTTGCTTGGATGCCGGTATCAAGCCAATTATTGGCTCTGAAGTCTGGCTTGAAAATGATAGTACGACGGTAACGCTACTTGCCAGCAACCAAATCGGCTACAAGAATTTGACCAATATCGTGTCAAAAGGCTTTGTCGATGGTCAAGTAATGGGCAAACCGATTATTCAGCGTGACTGGATTTTTGAGCGCAGTGAAGGCGTGATTGTGCTGTTCACCGAAAAATCAGACGTCGGTCAAGCCATGTTATCAGGTCACCCAGAAAAAGCCGATAGCCTACTACAACAATGGCAAACCACATTTGCCGATCGTGTCTATTTTGCCATTAAACGCACCCAGCGTGCCAACGAAGACCGTTTTATCGAGCAAGCCATTCGCATGTCAAATGCCTTTGATGTGCCTATCATTGCCCATAATGACGTGCGTTTTTTAACAGAAGATGATTTTGAAGCGCATGAAGCACGGGTGTGTATCGCCAATTCGCAAGTGCTTGCCGACCCCAATCGCCCACGTGATTATTCCCCTGAGCAGTATTTAAAAACCCAAGATGAGATGACTGCCCTGTTTAGTGACATGCCAGCGGTGATTGACAACACCTTGGATTTGGCAAAACGCTGTAACGTCATTATTCCTATGGGTCATCACGATTTACCCGAATTCCCCATTCCCGAAGGCGATACCATTGAAACTTTTTTCCGGCGCACCGCCCAAGAAGGTCTAGAAAAACGCCTTGAAAAACTCTACCCCATCGACAAACGCGACGACAGTTGGGCAGAAAAACGCAAGCCGTATGATGCGCGTTTGGAGTTTGAACTCACGACGATTTTGAATATGGGTTTCCCCGGTTATTTCTTAATCGTGATGGACTTTATCCGCTGGTCAAAAGCCAATGATGTGCCTGTAGGTCCTGGTCGTGGCTCAGGCGCGGGGTCATTAGTGGCGTATTCGCTCAATATCACTGACTTAGACCCGCTAGAATATGACCTACTGTTTGAACGGTTTTTGAACCCTGAGCGGGTATCCATGCCAGACTTTGACGTCGATTTTTGTATCGAAGGGCGCGACCGCGTCATTGATTATGTGGCGCAAAAATACGGACGAGAAGCGGTATCCCAAATCATCACCTTTGGTACGATGGCGGCAAAAGCGGTGGTGCGTGATGTCGCACGCGTTCAAGGTAAATCGTACGGTCTTGCTGATAAAATCTCCAAACTTATCCCGAAAACCCCAGGTATTTCGCTGGCTGACGCGGTTGAAGCCGAACCGCAGCTCAAAGATTTGCTTAACAATCCTGACAATATGGATTATGAAGATGCCAATGAGATTTGGGAAATGGCGGTACGGCTCGAAGGGATTACCCGGGGCGTTGGTAAACATGCAGGGGGCGTACTTATCGCGCCGACCAAAATCACCGATTATAGCGCAATCTATTGTGATGAAGAGGGTCATCCCGTCAGTCAGTTTGATAAAGACGATGTGGAAGCAGTTGGCTTGGTAAAATTTGACTTTTTGGGTCTACGAAACCTAACGGTGATTAATGCGGCAGTAAAAAATATCAATGCACGCCGCGCTAAAGAACAGAAGCCACCGCTTGATCTTGAGACTTTACCCTTAGACGATAAGCCCACCTACACGCTGCTACAAGATGCCCATACCACCGCTGTGTTCCAGCTTGAAAGTACCGGCATGAAAAAATATTTGGCCAAGCTTAAACCGACCAATATTGAAGACGTCATCGCCATGTGTGCGCTGTACCGCCCAGGTCCACTAGATGCCGGAATGGTCGATATGTACATTGACCGTAAACACGGCCGCGAAGAGGTCATCTATGACCATGACCGACTTGAGCCGATACTGGAAAATACCTATGGGGTGATTGTCTATCAAGAACAGGTAATGCAAATCTCGCAAGCGATGGCAGGCTATAGTCTAGGCGGTGCCGATATGCTACGCCGTGCGATGGGTAAGAAAAAACCCGAAGAAATGGCAAAACAGCGCAGTATTTTTGTGGAAGGGGCGATTGATCAGGGCATCGATGATAAACTTGCAGGCGGCGTGTTTGATTTGATGGAAAAATTTGCCGGCTACGGGTTTAACAAATCACACTCAGCGGCATACGGCGTGTTAGCCTATCAAACCGCCTATTTAAAACACTACTACCCTGCCGAATTTATGGCGGCGGTCATCACCTCGGACATGAATAATACCGATGGCGTGGTGTTTTTTATCAATGATTGCCGCGAAAATTTTGGTTTAAAAGTAGAAAACCCCAGCGTTAACCACTCCAATTGGGCGTTTGTGCCGATTAACCCGACGACCATTGTGTATGGCTTAGGCGGTATCAAAGGTGTCGGTGAAGGTGCCGTAGAGTCTATCGTGGAAGCGCGAAACGCGGGCGGTGAGTTTACCGATTTGTATGATTTTTGCCGCCGTGTTGACACGCGAAAAGTCAATAAACGCACCCTTGAAGCATTGGTTAAAGCAGGCTGTTTTGATAGTTTTGCGCCAAAATTACGACCTGATTTGCCTGCGGATGAAGCTTATCACATTCGTGGCGCGTTACTTGCCGAATTGCCAAAAGCGGTACAAGCAGCCGAGCAACAGCGTAGCAATGACAGCCTAGGGATGATTGATTTATTTAGCGATATACAAGAAGTCACTGCGCCGCCCCCATTGCCCCGTGAGCCAGTCTGGACAGATGCTGAGCGCTTAAAAGGCGAAAAAGACACGCTAGGACTTTATCTGACCGGCCACCCGATTGATAGTTATCGCGATGAGTTAAAACGCTATACGCCAAAGACATTGGGCGATTTGAGCGAAACCAGCTATGGCGAAACCGTATTTTTTGCAGGCTTGATACTCGATGTGGCAAACTTTGGTAATCGCTCAGTGATTACCTTAGATGACGGCACAGGTCGTATCGAGGTGAGTTGTTATGCCGAGCGCTTTGCCCGCGTCAAAGACAAGCTTAAAGTGGAAACCGTGGTGATCATCGACGGCTCTATTCGTGAACGCGATGGCACGTTTTATGCCAGCCTACAAGAGGTAATGACCTTAACCGATGCGCGCAAACGCTGGCTCAAAAAAATCAGCATCAAAATTGCAGGTCATGATATGGCACTGTTTGAACAGATACAGCAATTGTTAGCGACCGCCAATAACTCAACAATTCACTATTTATCGCATCAGTTTAATCACCCTGCCGACAATGCCCAATTTGCGGACAGTCAGCCCGCCAATGCATTGGCTCAATCGAGTCAATTAGGGGTACCGATTAACCTATGTGTGTATAACGACTATGCGATTGCCCATCTTAATATGCCAACGCATTGGCAAATTGTGCCGACAGAAGAGAATTTTGGCAAACTCAAAAGCTTGGTCAATGAAGAAGATTTGCATTTACATTTTAGTTAGCGTCTGATTTTGGTGAATTTGGCCGATAAACCCATCATGCGATAAACGTTTGTATCCCTTAAACTGACTTTCATCAAAGTTTTGATAAAATTCAATGAGATATGGGCTAAAATAAGCCAATCAAATTTAATCAATGATGTTTTATTTAATGTCCCATCAACAGGAAACTCATATGACTCAGCCATCCCATATTAGCCTACCCCAGTTTGAAGAATTAAGAGCGTTACTTGACGAAGATTTTGTCGATTTGATTCATACTTATATGCAAGATAGCTTACAACGTTTATCGGAAATGGAGACAGCGTATGCCAACTTAGACAACCGTTTGGGGTATAATGCAGCGCACGGCTTAAAAGGCGCTAGCTCTAACCTTGGCGCTACCGAGCTGACCGAACTTTGTTATAAACTGCAAGAAATCTGCCGCACGGGTCATATCCACCAACATGAACAACTGATTGAAGAAATCAAAGCGGAATGCCATGCAGTGAATGACCAAATACAATCGCTTATTGCGTAACGACTGGCTAAAATTTGACAACCCATGGTAACGACTGACACTAACGCTTCTCCGCAACCCTTCTCAACCCTTGCGGCATTTTTAGCCGGTATTCGCATTGTGATGGTAAATACCACCTTGCCTGCCAATATCGGCTCTGCCGCGCGCGCCATGCACACCATGGGTCTAACACAGCTCACGGTAGTGGCGCCCAAACTACCGATTGACGAAGATGCCTATGCCCATGCCGCAGGTGCCAAAGCAATTTTAGATGCTGTGACTATTTGTGACACCCTTGAGCAAGCCTTGCAAGATTGCCACTGGGTGATTGCTACCAGTAGTCGCCAACGCCATATTCCAAGACCCGTGCTATCGCCCCGACAAGCGGCCGAATTGATGGTCACTAATTTTCACAACCTTGGCGATTTAATGACAGATGCTGCGCATCGCAATTGGCAACTTGCCATTGTGTTTGGTCGTGAAGATCGGGGTTTAACAAATGAAGAGCTGCAATTGGCCGACTACCATATTCAAATTCCTGCCAATCCGCAGTATGGGGTGTTAAATGTGGCAGCTGCGGTTCAAGTGATTGCCAGCGTTTTTTACGAAACTGCAGAGTTAGCATTGACGGCAAAAACAGCGGCTGAAAAATCCATTGATTTGACTTTTCGCCAGCAGTGGGATGAGCCGCCTATCTCAAATGAGCAGCGTTTACAGCTAGAAAATAGGCTGTTGGCATTGCTGGAGAATTTAGATATCTACAACCCTGCCCAATCTAAAGTGATGCCTCAGCGTATTAATCGACTGCTTAGTAGATTACAGCTTGATATCAAAGAATATCAGTTACTGCAAGCCACCATCGCAAAATTACTCAAACGATAAAGCATTACTCAAACGATAAATTATTAACCCGTTAAGCGCTCAAAGTTTATGTCTGCCACTGTTTTGCTTGCTGTTGTGTTTGTGCTGAGCTTAACGCTTGTCACTTGGCTACTCAATCAACTCCCCCAACGGATGATTGTCGGGTTTGATGCTACCCATCGCCATTCCCCATTAGATGGTATCCGTGGCATTTTAGCGTTATCGGTGTTTACTCATCACTTTTTTAAAAATTATTTCTTTCAAACGACGGGGCGCTGGCAGTCACCCAATATTGATTTTTTTACCAACTTGGGTAGTGTGCCGGTATCGCTGTTTTTTTTAATCACCGGCTATTTATTTTTTGGTAAGCTCAGACAGCCGCGGATGGATTGGCAATATCTTTATCGCTCTCGGCTGCAGCGTATTGTGCCGCTGTATTTATTTTTGGGCATTTGTATCGTCGCTATCTATTTCACCCAGCAACACCCGCCGTTACCCCTGTCTGAGTGGCAACAATGGACGCTACGCTGGTTAAGCTTTAACAATCAATCGCTTAAAGATTTTTACGCTTGGCCACTGGTCGCAGGCGCGGCTTGGACGCTACTTTATGAGTGGGGTTTTTATTTTAGCCTACCGTTACTATTTTTATTGGCGCATCCCAAACAACTAAACCATTGGCAAAATATCGCGATGTTGATGATAAGTTTGCCTGTGTTGTATTATGTTTTCACACATACTATTATCAAGCTGTATTGGTTATTTTTGTTGGCTTTTTTTGCAGTTTGGCTGGAAGATTTTTTTAAAAACTTACTGGCAAAATTTCCTACGCTTATTTCCATCGCTTTATGCCTACTCACCCTGTTTATTTTATTTAAAACATCGGCGTATTCTTATGGGCAGATGCTACTTTGTGGCTTACTGTTTTGTTTTATTGCCAACGGTTTTACGTATTTTGAGGTTTTATACCAACAAGGTCTAAAGGTTTTGGGTGAATTAAGTTATAGCTTGTATCTGACCCATGGTTTGGTCATGTATGTATGGTTTAACTTATTACACTTGCATGACTTTAGCCAATCGATGACCGCTTATGTGTGGACGTACCCGCTGGTGTTGGTATTCGTTGTTATGTTTGCTGTTATAGGCTACAACTATATTGAAAAACCTTTGATGCATCGACCTAACTATCGCCGTGATGCGACAACAGTATTGCAATCATAGCCAATCATAGCCAATCATAGCGTAGTTTAATGAGTTCGTGATATCATAATCACTTAAAATTTTTATAAAATCGGTAGTCAGTATGTTGTCCGTCATCCAAAATTTATCCAAAAAAACCCAGACCATCAAAGCAGAATTACAAGAGGACATCCAAGCGGTGTTTGACCGTGACCCTGCGGCACGTAACACGCTTGAAGTGCTGTTGACTTATCCTGGCGTCCATGCGCTATTGATTCACCGCGTCGCCCACAGTATGTGGCAACACAATAACAAAGGCTTGGCACGGTTTGTATCCTTTGGCAATCGATTTTTGACCGGGATTGAGATTCACCCTGCAGCAAAAATTGGGCGTCGATTCTTTATTGACCATGGCATGGGCGTGGTCATTGGTGAAACCGCTGAAATCGGTGATGATGTTACCTTATATCATGGCGTCACGCTCGGTGGGGTATCATTAAATGAAGGCAAACGCCACCCCACGCTGGAAGATGGCGTGGTTGTCGGTGCAGGTGCCAAAGTATTAGGCGGATTTACCGTGGGTAAATATGCCAAAATCGGCTCCAATGCTGTCGTTGTCAAAGAAGTGCCTGCCGGTGCGACCATGGTAGGCGGTGCCGCGCGTCTGATTCATGATAAAGCCAAAGCGGAGCAAATGGGGCTTGATAGCTTGGCAAATAATGGGGTAAGCCCAGCTGACGACTATATCGAAAAAACCGTCATCGAAAAAACAACCGATGCTGAGCAGATGAAAGCGGTTGAACAAACCTCCGCTACTAGTGAGGAAGATTACAATAAAATTAAGTTAGAGCAAGCGGGCGTTTTTCATCAATATGGGATTGACCCCAACACCCAAGACCCTGTGGCAATGACTTTTATCAAAATGCTCGAGCACATTCGCCAGTCTGAAGCGCGCCTTGATGAATTGCAAAGTGCGATGTGCAGATTGGATCCAAATTTCTGCAAAAAACACTATACCAAACTTGATGTGCGTGATTTGGATGCCGTCGATCCGCAATTTTTTATGGAAGATGAATTATAAAATAAATTCCACCTGATATTAGATATTATTGGGTGACGGCTTAGGTGATTAGCTTAAAAAGACTGGGGCGTTGGTGTAGGTTTAAGTAAAAATTGGTTGCTTCGTTTGGTGGTTTGCAAATCCGCTAATACCTGATCTTGCCAACTCGTTTCTGCACCCGTCAAAGTCACATCGGGTTTGACGCCTACGCCATCAATTTTCTCACCTTTACTTGAGTAATAATGCGCGACCGTTAGCTTTACCGCTTCATTATCATTGATGGGTACAATGCTTTGGATAGAGCCTTTACCATAGCTGGTTTCGCCATACACCTTGGCACGTTGGTTGTTTTGTAGCGCACTGGCTAATACTTCAGCCGCCGAAGCAGAATAACGATTTTGCAACACAACCAGCGGTAAGTCGGCAAATTGGGCTTTGCCGTGCGTGCGCATCACCTCTTGTATGCCTTGCCGATTTTTAATCTGCACCACCACTTTATCGTTCATAAATAAGCTTGCGATATCATTGGCAGCTGACAACACGCCACCTGGGTTATTGCGCAAATCGAGTACCAGCACGCTAAAGGGCTGATTTAATTTGGTGAGTGCCATTAAAAATTGCTGCTGGGTATTGTTTTGAAACACAGGGATTTGCACCACCGCAACACCATTAATGATGTTGGCACTCATAGCTTGTTGTTGTACCAAGGTTCTTTGCACCACCACCAGATGTTTACGACGGCCTTTATCCGAGACTAACAAGCGAGCCGTTGTCCCTGCGATGCCTGTCAGCAGCTGATCGACATCTTGTGAGGTTCGCGTGCTGTCTAGCTTATTATCATTGATTTGATGCAAATAATTGCCGCGCTGAATACCCGCTTTTGCGGCAGGCGAGTTGGGCAGCACATCATCAAACACCCAGCTATCTACATCGGCATGAAAACTGACACTCACACCAATACTGCCAATATCGCCTTCGGTAAATAACCTTAAGTTTTCAAACGCGTTCGCATCCAGATATTCAGAATAAGGATCGAGCGCAGCTAAAGTGCCTGCCATTGCATTGGCAAACAGCGATTCATCATCGACATTTGTCACATAGTTTTGACGGATGATATCAATCATTTTGACAAATTTTTCGACTGTGACGGGTGATACTGCGCCCAACGCCACTTGCTGGATTTGCCCAGAAGCTGGCGTGATGGGCTGAGTAGCGGGATTAGTCACCATAGGCGTGGTTGACGTAATATCCACCTCTCCGCCATCGTCAGCGCCGTCATCCGTTAAATTATCGTCATCAGCGCCATCGGGTATACCATCAAGTGTACTCACCCCACTAACAGGTAAGGCAGTAGGATTGACACCCGCAATCGCCTGAGTGATTGCAGGTGTTAATGCCGTTTTATTAGTTTTTGCAGAAACTGAGGTAGCAGATTTGGCAGGTGGTTTGACAGGCGAACTGACAGTCGATCGGCTAGCAGCATGACTCAATGAACCTATCCCCCACAATGCCAGAACGATAACGTGTCTTTTAAAAGTAGGGTTAAATAGGGGTTTGAGACGCTGCGTTACCATAGGATAGTTGTACCCATTAACTGTTAGTTTGCTACGATTAAGCTTTCACCTGTCATTTCGGCAGGTTTGGCAAGGTGCATTAAGTCCAATAGTGTTGGTGCCACATCCGATAGCTTACCACCCGTGCGAATGTGCACGGTATTAGGCGCTTGCTCATTGACATAAATAAATGGTACTAGCTCTGTGGTGTGCTGGGTGTGCACCTGTCCGCTATCATAATCTTGCATTTGTTCAACATTGCCATGGTCAGCGGTAATCAGTAAATGCCCATGATTGGCAATCACGCAATCAGCAATGGTTTTCACACAGTTATCCAACGTTTCGACGGCTTTGACAGCGGCATCGAACACACCTGTGTGCCCTACCATATCGCCATTGGCATAATTCACAATCAGTACATCATACGCACCGGAATTAATAGCATGGGTCAATTTTTCAGTGACTTCTGGCGCACTCATTTCGGGTTGTAAATCATAAGTAGCAACCGAAGGCGAGTTGACCAAAATACGCTGCTCTCCCTCAAACTCTGCTTCACGCCCACCACTAAAGAAGAAAGTCACGTGCGCGTATTTTTCGGTTTCAGCAATGCGCAGTTGGGTTTTGCCTTGCGCTTGCAAATACTCGCCCAATGTGTTGGTTAGCGATGTCGGTTCAAAGGCGATACTGGTCACGCCATTGTTTTGTAATTCATCGGAGTATTTGGTCAGCATCACAAATTTTGACAGCGTTGGCAATTTTTCACGCGTAAAGCCATCAAAATCAGCGGACACCAGTGCTTGGCTGATTTCACGAGCGCGGTCGGCACGAAAATTCATAAAAATCACACTGTCATTGTTTTGGATAGTACCAAAGTCAGCGTTTTGGTTAACATAACGCACCCAAGTCGGTTTGACGAACTCGTCACTTTCACCTGCGCCATACGCTGCGCTAATCGCTTCAGCACCTGATTGTACTACCCGTTCTGCTTTGGCTTGGGTCAGCAAATCATACGCTTGCTGTACCCGATCCCAGCGTTTATCCCGATCCATCGCAAAGTAGCGACCAATAAGACTGACCAAATAAGCCGTGCCCTCATATTGCTCGTTAAGCGTGGCAAGCGCTTGTTCTAATTGTGCGACATAATTGTCCGCACTTTTAGGCGGCGTGTCACGACCGTCCAAAAATGTATGGATAAAGACCTGCTTTGCACCCTGCTGCAATGCCAGCTCCACCATTGCGACAATATGATCTTGATGCGAATGAACCCCGCCATCGGATAACAATCCCATGATATGCACATTGGCTTGTCGGTCATTGGCAAGCTTTACTGCTTCGGTTAATGCAGGGTTGCTAAAAAATTGCTGTTCGCGGATTTCTTTGTGAATACGGGTAGAGTCTTGATACAAAATACGACCTGCACCCAAATTCATATGCCCGACTTCAGAGTTACCAAACTGCCCTGCGGGTAAACCCACGTCTTCACCTGATCCTGAAATCAACCCATGGGGATAATGCTGATACAAATAATCAAGGTTTGGGGTGTGCGCCGCGGCAATCGCATTATCACGCTGATCTTCGCGATGTCCAAAACCATCTAAAATCATCAACACATGGGGGATTTTTTTAACCGTCGATTGATGGGTAACCGAGTTAGACGCTTGATTCATTGTTGCCTCTAGAAAAGCTAAAATAAGGAAAATACAAAACTAGTATTAAAAAAATTTTGAAAATTATAGCATAGCTCGCTCCATCTCTTTAACCCTGATTTTGCGTCATTCTGTTAACTGCAAAGCCTGTTAACTGCTAAGCCTGTTAACTGTTAACTGCTAAGCAATATGATGAGAACAAAGAACCTTGTGATGTGTGTTGACGATTTGAATGGTATTTTGACTGTCAAGTTTGATTAATTTAATCAATCATTGAATTAACGAGCGAGCTTTTGCATCATCCTAGGTAATCTGCTACAATGAGTGCATCTGGGGTATTCGCCAGTTTATGGTTTTACCTGAGCTGATAATTTATATAAGGGTATGCGTTCTTTTCACTTGTTGTGCAAGCCTGCATCCAGCTACGCTGCGATGATTCAGGAAGCCTTAAGAGTGGTTGCCATACCCACCCTGAACGTTACAGTTCATGGGTTCACATAGACAGCGGTACTCTGGACCAAAATTTAATAAAAAAACCATCTAACCCAATTCGGCTAGATGGTTTTTTTTGCTCAGCCATTGATTAACTTAAAAAAATCAATTTTGCCAATAAAATCACCGTTAACACCCAAACCGCAGGGCTAACTTCTTTATAACGTCCACTCACCAATTTGGCAATGGTATAGGTAATAAAACCTAACGCAATCCCATCCGCAATTGAGAAGGTAAGCGGCGTCAATAGCAGCACTACCGCGACAGGTGATGCTTCGGTCAAGTCATCCCAATCAATCTCACGCAGCGTAAATAACATCAATACCGCGACATAAAAAATCGCCCCTGCCGTCGCATACGCAGGAATCATCCCAGCCAATGGCGCAAAAAATAACGCCAATAAAAATAACACACCCACTACAATCGCGGTCAAACCGGTGCGTCCACCCGCTGCCACCCCAGCTGTGCTTTCTACATAACTCGTTACCGATGAAGTACCTAGCACTGACCCTGCCACAGCCGCCGTTGAGTCAGCAAACAAGGCTTTACCTAGATTCGGGATTTGACCGTCGGTAGACATTAACCCAGCTTTTTTGGTTACACCGATTAATGTGC